>Ga0334886_1003742_pt1 | contig 13239 bp, 12 predicted proteins | sample GraSluR1_MG_9_FD_207232 | JGI IMG/M metagenome (GOLD analysis project Ga0334886, IMG submission 207232) | Sludge microbial communities from methane-producing bioreactor in Wageningen University, Netherlands - Granular Sludge_27_06-R1 | ecosystem: Engineered > Bioreactor > Anaerobic >...
TTAAATGATTAAACTTTCTGTAGATCAAGATAACTTAGGTGATATGATTGAACGTGGAATAAAACTGCATGGTCATGCAGGTCCTTATCTAAATCTGGGTATAAAAATGGGTCTTTTAGCCCTCAAAAATTTAAAAGCAAAAGGATATTTTGATTTATCTGTTGAAGCTGAACTGGAATACCGCAGACCAATGTCCTGTTTTGTTGATGGACTACAGATATCAACCGGCTGTACTATGGGAAAGGGAAATATCAAAGTAAAGAATCAAACCGGTAATATTAATGCTTTATTTAAGACAGAAGACAAAAACCTTCGCGTATTTCTAAAACCAGAAATAGTTAAATCTCTGGATTTTGAAAAAGAAAGCTGTGAGAATTTAAGTCAAAAAGTGTTAGATATTCCCAATGCTGAATTATTTGACTATTGTACAGAAAACTCCGATTAAGTTAAAAGTGACCTTTTTCTTCAATAATTTTCTTTAATTTTTCATTAACAGTTCCGTCCGGTAAAACATAATCCGGAGAAACATATCCTTTTTCTTCAAATCGCTGCTTCCGTATACAATTTTTGCCACCATTTAAACAATAATTTTCAATCCATTTCTTATCCAGCAATCCTTTATCATAAGCTCGTTTCATCCCTGAAGTCTGGTCATACCAAATACATACATTCACCATAGTAAAACTCCTTAATATCTCTTTATGACATGAAATAATGAAAATATTTATGCAGCTAACAATATATACTTATATTGAATTGTAAAACAATTAGTACGATACCTAAACCATTTTGGCAGGGTCAACAATTTTGTCAAATTCTTCTTCAGTCAATAAATTTAATTTTAAAGCAGCTTCTTTTAAACTTATCCCTTCCTGGTATGCTTTCAGAGCTATCTTTGCAGCATTATCATAGCCAACTATAGGATTTAAAGCGGTTACCAGCATAAGGTTATTGTTTAAAAAATAATTTATTCTTTCTTTATTTGGGCTGAGGCCTTTTAAGCAATTTTCGCTGAATGAAATGATAGAATCAGCTAAGAGCCTGACTGATTGTAAAAAATTGTATACAGTAACCGGTAAAAATACGTTTAGCTCAAAATTTCCTTGACTGGCTGCAATACCAATAGAAACATCATTTCCCATAATCTGTACTGCAACCATTGTCACAGCCTCACATTGTGTTGGATTAACCTTTCCCGGCATTATAGAACTTCCCGGTTCATTAGCCGGAATATTCAATTCTCCTATCCCACAGCGAGGACCACTGGAAAGCCACCGGATATCATTTGCTATTTTCATCATATCTGCGGCTAATCCTTTAACTGCTCCATGTGTGAAGACTAAATCATCCAAACTGGTTAATGAATAGAATTTATTAGATGCAGTTTTAAAATTTCTGGATGTCAGGACTGCAATCTTTTCAGCTACTCTTTCGGCAAATTCAGGAGGGGCATTTAATCCTGTCCCTACCGCCGTACCCCCTAAAGCGATATCTAATAATTTAAGGCAACCTTCCTTAATCATTTCTTCACTGCGTTCAATCATCCGGTACCATCCACTTATCTCCTGTCCCAAGGTCAATGGAACGGCATCCTGAAGATGAGTTCTGCCTGCTTTTACAATATCTTTATTATCCTCAATTTTTTTAATTAAAACTTCTTTTATTAACGACAGGGCAGGAAATAACCTGCCTTCGAGTTCATTAACAGCAGCAATATGCATTGCAGTCGGGAAAGTGTCATTGGAGCTCTGCCCCTTATTAACATGATCATTGGGATGAATTGTTTTCTTGCCTAAAATCTGGTTTGCCCTATTCGCGATTACTTCATTTATATTCATGTTAGTATGTGTGCCACTACCTGTTTGCCATACGACAAGTGGAAAATGACTATCCATCTTTCCATTCAATATCTCTTCACACACTATAACAATCATATCAGCAGCTTTCTTCTCTATCCAACCAAGTTCATAATTAGTTAAGGCAGCGGCCTTTTTTAAAATTGCAAAGGCCTTTATAATTTCGATTGGCATTTTATCTTTACCTATCTTAAAATTCTCCAGACTACGCTGGGTTTGAGCTCCCCACAATCTATCTCCAGGTATTTGTACTTCTCCCATACTATCCTTTTCAACTTTTATCCTCATTATTGGAATCCTCCTATTTAATAATTCACAATAAATTAACTGTCAAATTGATAAAAAAATGAATTATAAAAAACTAAATTCGAAACATTTTTGTCCATATTTCAACCTCAACTATAATTTTCTAATTTCCTTTTAAAATTATATTTTTAATCCAATACTTTTTCTAAAAATTAAATCACTTATTTTTATTATAGTACAATTGAATAAAAAATATGGACGATCTATACAATTTTAAATATTTATCTACCCAAAAACTCCCGGTTTTAATTTGATTAAACTAAATAGCGAAGCAATAAAAGTATTTTTGCAGGATACACTTCTATTTGATACAATATTTACTGTGAGGTGGTTTGCTATATTCTAATAGTGTTATCTTTATTGAAAATTGTCTATTATTGTGTCAATAAAATTACAATAGACTTATTATTTATTCAGTAACTTACATTTGAAGTATCAAAATTCTAAAATCTTTGAGATGGGGGGTGATTATCAAAATATTTGATCAATTATCCTTTTCTTTATTGTATAACTATCCAACTTAAAAAATAATTTATTATTAAAAAACTATAGGAGGTTTTATTCGATGAAAAAAATATTGTGGTCTTTGCTAATAGTTTTATTTTTGGTTTTCTGTGTAACTGCTAACAGTCTTGCCCAAAAAGAAGTCCTACACTTATATACAGCTTTTGATACCGAGGAAGCAAAATTATACATTGAAGCATTTGAAGAAGAAACCGGTATTGATGTCCAATGGGTTAGAATGTCTTCTGGAGAGGTATTAGCCAGAATAGAAGCAGAAGCCAGTAATCCTCAGGCAAGTGTCTGGCACGCCGGTTCTAATACATCTCATATTAATGCTGCTTCCAAAGGATTATTGGAACCCTACAAACCCAATACAGATTTTGAATTACCTGATTTATTCCATGCTGATGATTGGGCTTGGTTAGGATTCTATAGTGGTGCCATAGGATTTGTCACCAATACCGAATTTTTAGAAGAAAACAATATGGAACCCCCGACTTCCTGGGCAAACTTACTTCATCCTAAATTAAAACAGAATGTAGCTATGGCTTACCCTTATACTTCGGGAACTGCCTATACAACCTATGCAACACTTGTTCAAATGTTAGGCTTAGAAAAAGCACTGGATTGGTGGGAAGATTTTGACCAGCATAGCATTTTCCAATACACCAAATCAGGAACCGCCTGCATAGGTATGGTAGGACTTGGCGAAGTTGCTGTTGGAATATCCTTCTCCCATGATATCCTGGCTAAGGGTGTAAAAGCAGGTTATCCTGTAGTCATGACCTTCCCGGAAGAAGGGACTGGATATGAGATTGGAGGATTATCCTTAATTAAAGGAGCTCCTGAGGCGGAATTAGGAAAGAAATTTATAGATTGGTGTTATACGGTCGATGCTCAAAACCTATTCCAGGAATACAACAGACTTCCAGTTAATCCGGAGGCTACAGTCGCAGAAGGCTCTGTTACCTTAGAAGATGTAAAGTTAATCGATTATGACCATATTCTTGCAGGAGAGAGTAAAGATGATTGGGTCGAGGCCTGGAGAGATCGTATAGGCAAATAAAGAAATGAATTAAAATAATTTTAATCCCTGCTGCTATTAATCTAATTCAAAAATTTAGAAACAGTAGCAGGGATTTTATAAATCAAGGCAATTAATGATGAATAGCTCTAGAAACAGGCAGTTTCATGAAATAGCAGGACAATTAAGGCTTATCTGGAAAGAGCCAATACTTTTTGTTTTTATCATACTTATTTTTTATTTTTTATTTACTTTTGTTGCATATCCCTTATTCCAGGTTATTAAATATAGTATTTTTATTGACGGACAATGGGATTTTTCCAACTACCTGGCAATTTTTTCTAAAAGATATTATTTTCAGCCATTTATAAATAGTATAATTCTGGGTATTTGTACCGCAACTATCGGAACAATTGCCGGTTTTATTTTTGCTTATGCCTTGACCAGAACCCCTTTGCCATTTAAATCATTTTTTCGTTTAACCGCCACTTTTCCCATTATCTCGCCACCATTTGTAGTTGCACTGGCAGCAATTCTTCTTTTTGGAAGAGCAGGTGCATTAACACCCTGGTTAAAAAATATAATTGGCAATTATTCTGTCTATGGATTGGGTGGTTTGATTTTAGTAGAGACAATTGCCTATAGTCCTACCGCTTTCATGGTTTTATATGGAATCCTGGAGGCAATAGACCCCTCATTGGAAGAAGCTTCTATGGATCTGGGGGCTGCAAGAATTAAAATATTTTCTTCTGTCACTTTGCCTCTTGCTACTCCGGGAATCGCCAGTGCCTGGCTTTTAGTATTCATTCAATCTATGGCAGATTTTGGTAATCCCATGGTTATTTCGGGTAATTACAGAGTGCTTTCGGTTCAGGCTTTTTTACAGATTACCGGAATGTATGATCTTCCCCGTGGCTCTACTTTAGCTATACTTTTACTTGTGCCAACCTTGATCGCTTTTTTTGTTCAAAAATACTGGGTTTCCCGTAAATCCTATGTGACTGTAACCGGAAAACCTACCGGTGCTACTATAAAAAACCTGGAATGGTATATCAAACTGCCGGTATATGGAGCCTGCTTACTTTATGCCGGAATTGTAATTTTATTCTATGGTACTATTGTATATGGCTCATTCCAAACCTTATGGGGTGTTAATCCTACGCTGACTCTACAAAATTATGTAGAAATGTTTGAGGTTGGAAAAGATTATCTGATTGACTCTATTACTTTATCTACTATTGCCACCCCTATTACCGGAATAGTTGGAATTTTTATATCTTTCTTGATTATAAGAAAAAAATTTATTGGGCGAGGACTCATGGAATTTATTTCCATGTTAACCTTTGCAGTGCCCGGAACAGTTGTTGGTATTGGATATATACTGGCATTCAATCAGGAATCAGTTGTGATGCCTGTTGTTTTAACCGGCACAGCATGGATAATTATTTTACTTCTCGTTTTCCGTAATATGCCAGTCGGTATACGTTCAGGAATTGCTGCGCTGCAACAGATTGACCCGGCAATTGAAGAAGCATCAACTGACTTAGGAGCTGATAGTAATACCACTTTCCGAAAAATTACTCTGCCGATGATTGCTCCGGCATTCTTTTCGGGTTTAGCCTACAGTTTTGTTAAAGCAATGACAGCAATCAGTGCAATTATTTTTGTAGTATCAGGTCAATGGAATCTTATCACAGTTGCAATTCTCGGTTTTGTTGATAACACTCAATACGCACATGCTGCCGCCATGAGTATGTTATTAATTGTAATTGTCCTGATAGCGCTTGGACTGATACAATTTATTGTAGGTAAAATAGGGAAAGGTGTTAGAACAACTGAAATTTTGGGTTAATTCTATTGTTTAATTAAGCAGAAAGGTTCTAAAATGAAAAATAACTATTTGGAATTGAAAGATTTGATTAAAATATTTGGAAGTGGAAGAGATAGTGTAACAGCAGTTAATAATGTAAGCTTAAAAGTTAATGAAGGTGAACTTGTAACCCTTCTGGGGCCTTCAGGGTGTGGTAAAACTACTATATTACGGATGATTTCCGGCTTTGAATTGCCCACCTCCGGTAAAATATTTATTGATCAGGAAGATGTGACAACAACTCCTCCTAATAAGCGACCAACGGCTATGGTATTTCAAAATTATGCACTTTTCCCTCATATGACAGTTGCCCAAAACATTATTTATGGACCTAAAATTCATGGCGAAAATTCTCAATCAGCCAAGAAAAAGGCTGATGATATAATGAAATTGGTTGGCCTGGAAAAATTTGGAAATCGTTCACCATCCCAACTCTCCGGAGGACAGCAGCAAAGAGTCAGCCTGGCTCGTTCTTTGATTATGGAGCCAAAAGTTTTATTGCTTGATGAACCTCTTTCAAATCTGGATGCAAAACTCAGGGTATCAATGCGTCTTGAAATAAGAAAATTACAACAACGGGTCGGAATTACCTCCATATATGTAACCCATGATCAGGAAGAAGCTATGTCTCTTTCCGATCGAGTTGTAATCTTGAAAGATGGGGTAATACAGCAAATTGGAACCCCCTTAGAAGTTTATGCCAGACCGGATAATTGTTTTGTGGCTGATTTTATCGGGAAAGCAAATTTTCTAAATACAGTTGTTGAGGATGTCACTCCAGACGGTGATGTTACTATTAATCTATTAGAGCAAAAACTAATTATCCCAAAAGCAAAAAAATCCTTTAAAAAAAATGATAAAGCATTTCTGGTCCTACGCCCTGAATCTATAATCCTTGAAAAGAAAAAACCTGATACTATAACCGGCATCATTCGGGAAATTGTCTTTTTAGGTAATCAGATGACCTATATTATCGAAATTGCAAAACAACTGGTTACTGTTGAAATGTCAAATCCACAGGAATGTGAATCATTTGAAAATGGTGAAGAAGTATCTATTAAATTACCGGTTAGAAGTCTTCATTTATTACCATGGGAGGAAGAAAAATGAAACCGGTTATCTGCATTGAAATGATTTATCCGGGGATAAAGCCAGAAGAAAAAATCGAGAAAATTAAGCAAGCCGGTTTTTCCTGGATTGAATTCTGGGATTGGACAGACAAAAACATTGATCTTCTTTATTCCTCATGCCATCAATTTAATGTAAAAGTGGCTAATTTCAGTGGTCAGAGACACGGGTGCTTAATTGCCAGCAACACTCATCATGAAATATTTTTTGATTTGAAACATGCAATAAAAACAGCAAAAATACTTAATTGCCCTTATCTGATGTTATTAACAGATGAATTGGGAGAAGAAGGAGTAGTAAAATACAACTATACTGAGATAAGTGCAAAAGAGAAATATGATAATATTATTTCCGGCCTGGAAAAGGCAATCAGCCTAACTCCCGGTTCTATAACTCTGGTATTAGAAATTCTTAATACAAAAATTGACCATCCTGGTTATTGTCTGGATAATATGGATACTGCGGTAAAAATAATCAGGGAGATTAACTATCCTCAGCTTAAAATTTTAGCCGATTTATATCATCTTGGAGTCATGGGTCATGATATCAAACAAATTATTAAACAATACCTCCCGGAAATAGGTTATATTCATATTGCCGATATTCCGGGAAGACACGAACCCGGAACAGGTCAAATAGACTGGAAAGAAATTCTGGAATTACTGAAAGCAGAAAGATACAATGGTTTTGTTGGGTTTGAATATTCCCCTGCTCATGATTCTGATGAATCACTACTCCAAATAAAAAATCTCTGGGAATCAGTTTTTACTGAATAATCTTGATTAAATTTTTTATATTTAATATTTTTCCTGAATCAGTGTTTCCACCTCATCAATAGATCGACGAAAAGGCCCTTCTGCTTCCATCTTCAAACTTGTTACTGCTGCTGCCCAGATAGTGGATTCCTGTGGGGAAGAATTAATTCTTTTTGCCATATAGGAAGCTATACAGGTATCACCCCTACCACTCCGTCCGATTAGTTCTCTGGGATAAAATAGAGCCTGGTGAAACTTTTCCTCAGCAAACACCAGCACACCTTCTTTGTGTGTAATGATTACTTCTTTTGGCCCCAAATCCCTAATTAAAGTAGCTGCTTTTTTAATATCTTTCTCTCCTGTTAAAATTTCAGCTTCCACTGTATCAGTCTTTAGTATATCAATACAGGACAATACTTCTTCTTTTTCTAACCATTGTTTTGCAACTAATTTACCATTATCATTTACGCGAAGAAAACTTTGAATATCAGCAGCCAAAATAGAGTCTTTCTGTGCAAGCATCTTAACCACTGTCAGTGGAATTTCTTCACGCATGGAAGCTCCAACAACAATAACTTCAGCATTTATTACATTAACCTCCCTCAAAGTAAAGGGTCCTGCCCAGCTACTTACATATATAACTCTCTCATCCGGGTTATCTGAAGGATATACTAATTTTAAACAGGTAGATTCTGGAGTCCAGGTTACATCTGTTTTAACTCCCAACTTTTCTAAATCACTTACCACTTCTGAATCTTCTGATGACATCATTGTTACTGCCTGTACTTCAAGATTCATTCTGGCAGCAACATTTGCGCCATAATTGAAGGCACCTCCATTAACAACCCTGGTTCCACTGACAGATACAATAGTATCTTTTGTATAATGGCCTATAAAGGCTATTTGGTATGAGTTTTTCAACTAACTAACCTCCTGAATTGTTATGAAAAAAATTATAAATAAGAATTACATTATACTAATTCTTATTAGGTATTTAAAAATTCAATTACCTTTTCAATTCTATTTTTTAGGTCCTCTTTATTTAATGCCTGTAAATCCCTATTAAATGGTTCAAATGAAACTATACCATCATAACCATTCTTAATAAAATACTCAATTAGCTGTTTGCTTTTTAATTTATCATTTAAAAAATCAATATTGCGGTGTTCATCGTTATATTCTTCTGTACATATTTCTGCAGTTACAGCAGATATATGTATTATTCCGGTTATTTGAATATCATACTCCCTAATTATTGTCTTAAAACTGTCAGGACCGATGGCATGATGGAAAGTGTCAAATACAACTTTATATCCTTCATATCCCACCTCTCTAATTGCTTTCATGGCTGTAATAACAGAAGATAAAGAACTGGATTTAAATCCTAGCGGTTCGATATATCCCTTAATATTATATTTCTTAAGGATAGGGGCCAATTCTATTAACATATCAACAGTATCCCTGAATTGCTCTTTTGGACTACGAAAATCATTAATGGAATTAATCGGACAAAAAACAATTGCCGGGCAGTTTATTTCTTTTGCTAAATTTGACAGGTAGATTAATTCCTTTTTTATTTTTTCCAAATCAATAGGATTGTTAAACCTTTGTAATGCATTAATGGTGCATATTTTTATACTATATCGATCAGCAAGTATCTTTGTTTCTTTTGCAGTAAGAGTATCGGTTATGCTTTTACCTGGTAAATCATTTCTTAGTTCAAGACAATTTAACCCTAACTCATTTGCAAGTTGAAAATAATCTATAATATGAAGAGACGGGCATAAAATTCTATTTATCCCAAAATTAGAACGATTAATCATAATTTCTTCTTTCTTATTTAAAAATCCCTTTTATGACGAAATTAACCTTTTGTTTTCCTATCATAAATAAAATATATATATAATTCTGTATAACTAAATTGTTAACACTACTCGAAAATAGTACAACTAAATTATAATCCTATAGTCAAAAGATCTAAATACTTGTAGTTGATACACTACTCCTTAATTCTGTAAATTACATATTATAGAAAAGTTTGAGAGGTAAAATATTATATGTTCGAAATAGTAGTTATAAACACTATTAATTTACCCGGGACTGTTATCTATACATTCCTGATTATTGCATAAGCTAAACTCTATCTGAAGATGAGGGTGGTAAATATAAAATTCGTGTTCCAATATTTCTTCAACCTGTTTCCTTATATTATCCGCTTCACTTAGCCTCAGGTCTTTATTTAAGGTAATGTGGCCTTCAAAAAGAATTCGATTTTCATCAATTTGCCAGACATGAACATGATGGAGATTGTGTATTTGAGGAATAATTTCTATCTTCTTTTTTATTTCATCTATATTAATTTTTGCAGGAACTCTCTCCATGAGTATTAGCACACTTTGTTTTAAAATGCTATATCCTTGAAACAAAATAAAGGTAGCAATTACAACTGATAAAAGAGAATCAATAAGGTAAAAGTCATAGAAATAGATAATTATTCCACCGATAATTACTGCTACCGAGGAAAGTGTATCCCCCATTAGGTGTAAATACGCAGAACGGATATTCAAGCTATTATGTGTCTCTGAATGGAGCAAATATACACTCACCAAATCAGCAATAAATCCAAAAGTCCCAATCCCTATCATTAAGTGAGTGGTAATTTCCATAGGATTTATAAAGCGTAAATAGGCCTCTCTAAAAAGAAAAAAAGAAATTATAACAATTACAGATGAATTTAATAGGGCAGCTAATATTTCTGCCCGCTTATAACCAAAAGTCATTTTTAAATCAGGAGAACGCTGGCCTATCTTTCTAGCAATATAGCTTATCAAGATTGCCATTCCATCACTAAAGTTATGCAATGCATCTGCCAGCAGTGAAAGACTGCCTGATAAAAGTCCACCAATAATCTCCACTAGACTTATAGCAAAATTAAGTATTATAGTGATAATGATTCTTTTATTGCTTTTATTGTTTTGGTGAATATGGTTATGCATTTTTCTTTCTTTTTTTTCTTACTATAACAAGATAAAATTTTTATATATTTTTACTACAAAATAATTCCATATCAGGCAAGGGAAGAAACAATGAGCCAACCGTATTACTAATTAGGAAAAAGTGTTATCAATAAAATATTTTTAACTATTTTAAATATAGAAAGTTGTCTACTTAAATTATCTGCTACATAAAATTGACAAACCAATGGCATTTAATTTAGCTTCACTTCTATCTGATCTGGAAGAAATCATTACTGGTACTTGAGCACCAATTACCAGGTTTCCTTCCGGAAAATTGGTATAATACATAATACTTTTGCCAAGAATATTTCCACAGGCAATATTAGGAACAATTAGGATATCAGCCTGTCCGGCGACAGGTGATTCAATACCTTTTTTCTTTACAGCAAATTCTGAAATAGCAACATCAAGTGCTAAAGGTCCATCAATAATACATCCTGGTATCTGCCCTCTTTGATTCATCTTACACAAAATACTTGCCTGTACGGTATCTTCCATATCAGGGTTTACCACTTCTACCGCTGCCAACAAGGCTACTTTTGGATTCATAATTCCTAATTTATTGGCTACTGTTACTGCATTTCTAATTACTGAAATCATTGTCTTTAAATCCGGTTTAATATTCACTCCTCCATCACTTAACAGTACCATACGGGATTTTCCTTCTCTCTGTTCTTCAAAAACAAAAACATTACTGATATGATTTTCAGTTCTTAATCCGGTTTCCTTGTTAAGCACTGCTTTTAGAAGATTGGCAGTTTTTATTTTTCCTTTTAAGAGAATACCACCTTTCTTGACTTCTTCCACAGCCACAGGGGCTTTTTCTTCTTCATTTTTAATTGAAACTATGTCCCTGATAAAAGAATGCTCTTTATAACCAAGTTCGTTTAAAGAGCTTTCAATTTCTTCTTCTTTTCCCACAAGAACAGCCTCACCAATGCCCATCTCATAACTTGCCTTTACGGCCTTCAGTGCTTCTATATCTTCACCTCCGGCAATAATAACCCTTTGTCTTTGTTCTTTGCTTAACTTTTGGAAGAGTTGTTGAAAACTTGTTATCATATTAAATCCTCCTGAGGTTTATAATTATCCATGCTATTTAGCTGCTTAATATTATACATGCTATTTAAAAATCTTTAATACCTTTTTTAATCCTTTCTATTCCTTTTTTAATCATATCAACTGAGGTGGCAAATGAAAAACGCAAATAACCTTCACCGTATTGCCCAAAGGCATTGCCTGGTACAGCAACTACGCCACATTTATCAAGTAAATAAATAGATAAATCATCTGAACTTGTACCAGTTCTGGTGATATTGGGAAAGGCATAAAAGGCTCCTTCTGGTGTTAGACATTCAAATCCATCAATTTCATTAAGTCCCTTTAAGATAACATCTCTGCGTTCTTGATATGCAGCACGCATTCTTTCAATGCTTGTTTTAGTTTCTTGCGGGTTTTGCAAGCCATGCAATACAGCCCGCTGTGTAACAGAATTAGGACAAACAGCAGTATTCTGTTGGATTTTAATCATCTCTTTGATTAAAAATTCTGGACAGGTAAGATAAGCTATGCGCCAACCAGTCATAGCATAGCTTTTTGAAAATCCAAAAATAGAAATAGTGCGTTCTTTCATTTCTGGAAATGATGCTATGCTTAGATGTTCTCTACCATCAAATAAGATATCTTCGTACAGCTCATCACTAATAACAAATAAATCATTTTCTTTTGCTATAAATGCTATTTCTTCTAAAACTTCTTTCTTTATTATCATTCCGGTGGGATTACTGGGAGAATTTAATAAAATTGCCTTTGTCTTTGTTGTTATCAATTTTCTTAATTCATCAGGATCAATTTGAAAGTTGTTTTTCTCTCTAATTGGTAGAAAAACAGGGTTCCCACCAGCTAAAATTACCTGTGAACCATAGATAAGAAAACCAGGATCTGGAACAATCAATTCATCCCCGGGATTCATTAAAGTATAAAAAGCTGTAAATAGAGCTTGGGTTCCTCCGGAGGTTACCAGTACTTCCTCAGGTTTGCTAGTTATATGATTAAAATTAACTAATTTTTTTGCTAAGGCTTCTCTTAAATCGGCAAATCCGGCATTAGGGGTATAATGAGTATACCCTTCTTCAATTGCTCTTTTAGCTGCATCCCGAACATGATCAGGTGTGATAAAATCAGGTTCTCCAATACCAAAACTGATAATATCCTTTCTATTCTGCGCCAAATCAAACAATTTTCGGATACTCGAGGGTTTTATTCTTTTAAGGTTCTGATTCCATTTCATAATTATCCTCCTCCAAAGTTCATTTATAAAACCATTTTACTCAGAAAATAACTCTTTATATCCCAATTCTAATGCCTTGAGATTAATATCAATCATCCTGACAGGTAAATTCTTTTTAACAGATTCTATAACAATCTTTTTGCTAATAGGGAATCCGGGAATTGCAAGTGCTGCTCCCAGGATAACAATATTTGCAGTAATTAAATGACCAGCTTCTTTTGCTAATTTTTCAGCATCAATTAAATAAAAATTGTTTATCTCTTTTTTCAGCTTATCAAGCATCCGTTTTTTTTCAGGATATGTGGATATACCAAGAGAGACTGTAAAAGGCACTATTGTAGAGCTATTAGCTATAACCTGGGTTTGTTCACCAATTTTATCCAGGGTTCTTAATATTTCTGAAGGTTCAAAAGCCAGGACTAAATTTGCAGCATTCCTTTCAATAAGAGGACTCTCTGCCTGTCCTATTTTCATTTCAGTGACAACTGT
>Ga0334886_1003753_pt1 | contig 13210 bp, 20 predicted proteins | sample GraSluR1_MG_9_FD_207232 | JGI IMG/M metagenome (GOLD analysis project Ga0334886, IMG submission 207232) | Sludge microbial communities from methane-producing bioreactor in Wageningen University, Netherlands - Granular Sludge_27_06-R1 | ecosystem: Engineered > Bioreactor > Anaerobic >...
AAACTCAAACCAAACGCTGTGGTTCTTGTTAGTACTATTCGGGCACTAAAACATCATGGCAAAGGCGAATTAAAACCCGGTTTAGCTAACCTCGGCAAACACATTGAAAATATTAAAAAATTTGGTTTGCCACTGGTAGTAGCTGTCAATAAGTTTAGCACTGATACTCCACAGGAAATCAAACTGGTTAAAGAATATTGTAAAGAACGAGGAGTGAGAGCGATCATGTCCGATGTTTGGGCGAAAGGCGCTAAAGGAGGTCAAGATTTAGCTAAAGAAGTTTTAAAATTAGTTAAACATAAAAATAACTTTAGTTATATTTATAATCCCAAAAAAGGCTTGAAAAACTCCGTAGAAGAAATTGTGCAAAAGGTTTACGGAGGTGATGGAGTAATTTGGAGTGCTGCTGCTCGTAGAGCAATAAGAAAATTTGAAAAATGGAATATCACTGATTTGCCAATCTGTATGGCTAAGACTCAGTCTTCAATTTCAGATAATCCTAAATTATTGGGCAGGCCAGAAAACTTTAAAATCAAAGTTAGGCAGATTCGCTTAAGTGCTGGCGCAGGTTTCTTTGTAGTAATTGCTGGTAGCATTATGACTATGCCTGGTCTACCCAAACAGCCTGCCTCTGACAACATAGATATTAATAATCAAGATGTCATTGTGGGCTTGTTCTAATTGATCGCTGTAAATAAACTAAAAATATTATCAGTTAGTTTAAAACTTCTCAATCAAAATAAGAGGAGTTTGGAATGAATTTATGGCTCAATTAATCGATGGCCGCGCTTTATCAAAGAAAATCCAAGATAAAATTAAAAAAGAAGTAGCATCTCTTAACTTCCAACCAGGATTAGCAGTACTTTTAGTTGGCAGTGATCCAGCTTCTCAAGTTTATGTAAACAGCAAAGAAAAAGCTTGTAAAAAAGTTGGTTTTTATAGTGAAAAAATTGTTTTAGAAAAAGATATAAGGCAAGATAAATTATTAGCTGAAATTAAAAAACTAAACAATAATCCAAAAATCCACGCTATTTTGGTGCAACTACCACTACCTAAACATCTAGACGAAAAAATAATAATTGATAATATTGATCCACAAAAAGATGTGGATGTTTTCCATCCATACAATGTTGGTGAACTCTGTCTAAAAAAACGCTTACCCAAACTCGATGACTTATTGGCTCCTTGCACTCCCAAAGGAATTATGAGGATGTTGGAAGAATACAAAATTAAGGTGGAAGGGGAAAAAGCAGTGGTTATAGGTCGCAGCAATCTCGTTGGTAAACCAATTGCTCTAATGCTTCTGGCCAAGAATGCCACCGTAGAAATTTGTCATTCTCGAACAGAGAATTTAGCTGAAACTAGTGCTCAAGCAGATATTATAATTGCTGCCATAGGTCAAGCTCATTTTCTTAAGAAAAATATGGTTAAAAAGGGAGCCACCGTCATTGATGTTGGTATTAATCGTACAGATGAGGGATTAACTGGCGATGTTGATTTTGCTGAAGTTGAAAAAATTGCTGGATATATTACTCCAGTTCCAGGAGGAGTAGGACCAATGACCATTGCCTCTTTACTAGAAAACACTTTACTATTGGCTAAAAAACATCATGATAATTAATAATTCCATTACAGTAAGTATAAATTAGAAATCTAGCTAAGATTTTCTTTACCACATTTTAAAACTTTAGCTAACCACAATAGTTCCTCTAGCGCTTTTTCAATTCTTTGTATATATTTTTCATCTTTTAAATTTCCTTGCTGATCAAAAAGATCTTGAACATTGGGAAAATTCAAATCTCTTCTGGAAATTACTAAACCTAAAGTTCGCAATACCGGCAATATAGATTCAATAGCTCTCACGCCTCCCCAAGGCCCACTAGAAACTCCAACCAAAGCCACTGGCTTGTGTAAATAAACACTGTATTCGCTATCTAAAACTCGTTTGAGAATAGCCGGATAAGCATGATTATATTCAGGAATTACCATTAGAAGAGCGTCCGCTTCTTCAATCATTTTTTTATACCCAGGATTACTACGGGTTGGCTCAAGATCATTTTCGGAAAAATTAAATTCAATAGGATCCAAAACTTTTACTTTAAAACCATTAAAATCTTTTGTCACCTTTTCAATCAAGCGAACCACTTTAATTGATTCCCTATTTTCTCTGCTAGTTCCAACAATAATGACCACTTTTAAATCTTGCATACAGTTATTATAGTACAATAGTTGAAATTCAAAATATAATTGACAAAATATTTTTTAAACTCAGTTTCTGCTTCTGTAGTTTAGTGGATAAAACATTGGTTTCCGGAACCAAAAACGAGGGTTCGATTCCCTCCAGAAGCACAGAAAGCACAAACCCTAGTTTTCTAGCGATTTAATGATATAATGTATTTAGTCTTAGATTGAAAACGTGTCGAGGTCCAATATTATTCCCTCCATAGTTCAAAACAAAAGATGACCCTTAATTAAGGGTAATTATTATTATTGTTGTAAAAATAGTTTTACAACAGAAAAAAGGAAAACATGTCTGATTATAGACAAGAAGAACCAAACAAAAAGAAACTTTTTGTTGGCAATCTACCTTTTAGTACTACTCAAGAGGAACTGCAAGAAGTTTTCTCTAAATTTGGCGAAATTGCCAATGTAAACTTGATCACTGATCGTATGTCAGGTCGACCAAAAGGCTTTGCCTTTATCGAAATGAATAGCGAAGAAGAAGCTCAAGCTGCCATTGATGGCATGAGTGGTCAAAAGATTGGTGACCGAGAAGTCATCGTTAATTTGGCTAGACCCCGCCAACCCCGCAATAACCAACGTGGTGGTTTCGGTGGTCAACGCAACTACGGAGGTAACCGTTCAGGTGGCCGCAGTGACCGTTATTAATCTCAAGCAATTGATTTTAAAACCAAGAAAAACCAGCTCAGATGAGCTGGTTTTTTAATGCCTAGCTTTTTATTGTCAAACATCTGTCTAATTCTCAATCAATAATATTTAGGTGAACCCTTTAGTCCCAACACTTATTATCAATGAAGTCTTCCCTAATCCCAGCTCTGGTAGCGAATGGGTAGAAATACTTAATTTTGGAGATAAACAACTTTTTCCTGAAGAATACAAGAATTTTACTATTAGCGATAACAAACGAATTATTTATCAATTTAGTGGAAATGAAGACTGCTTAGACAACCTCTTGATAGTTGAATTATCAGGTCTTAATAATGATGGCGACAGCGTCATCTTAAAAAATGTAGAAGGAGAACTTATTGATGAAATGACCTACACCAGTAGTCAAAAGGACTTAAGCTGGTTACGAACTGATATTGAAAATTCTTTTTTTGTCCTTGGTGAACCTAGTCCTCTCGCACTCAATGTAATTCCCACTCCAATCAATGAACCCACAGTTACTCCAAGCAACACCCCTAGTCCAACTATCAGACCCATCCCAACAATTAATGATACTCAAAATCAAGAAACTGAAAAAAAACCTGAATTGGATCAAGCAAACAAAATAACAATTAAACAAAAAGAGATGCTTAATAAGCAGGATATATTAGAAAAATACTTTAGCAATTATCAAAATTTTAAAAACTTAAAGATTGACTGCCAAAACACCCAAGACTTTCCCAAGCCTCGCCTAGTTTTTTTAGGTCAAAGAATTCTTAAAACAGCTATCGTCAATGCTATAATAGGAAGTTCTCTACTTATTATTGCTGCAGTTTTACTAAGCTATGAGCAAAATCACCAACACTAAAAACAAGCCTTTTAGTCTTTATGTTAAAGCCTACCTACCTAGTGTTTTGTGGGCCTTACTTATATTTATTTTATCTGACCAAACAAGACTACCAGGATTCAACATTTCTTTATTAGATTTTCTCTTTAAGAAAATGGCACACATGTTTGTCTACGCAATTCTCTATTATTTAATCTTTCAAGCTTACTCAAAGACTAATCCCGCTAAAAATTTGACCAAAAAACACTATCTTTGGCCCCTGTTTTTAACCTTACTTTATGCCATTAGTGATGAATTACATCAGTCTACGGTTGGAGGCCGTTATGCTAGTACTCGTGACCTCGCCTATGATTTTTTAGGAATGATGTCTGTATTGCTACATCAACAAAAAATGCTTTAATTGCCACTTGACTTAATAACTCAAACTAGTACACTAATTCATACTTAAAAAAGCAAATTATAAATTAAAAAAGAAAGAGCAAACAATGACCAAGTCTGAACTAATTAACATTGTAGCTAAAAAAGCCCACCTAACTAAAAAAGCTGCAAACGAAGCTGTTGAAGCAATTTTTGATGAAATTATTCGTACTTTAAAAAAAGGTGAAAAAACCGTTATTTCTGGTTTCGGCACTTTTTACGTTGGCAAAGTAGAAGACAAACATGTTGAGCCTTTTGGTGATAAAACCAAACGTCAACTTGTTAAAGGTCACCGAGTTGTTAATTTCCGAGTAGGCAAACCTCTTAAAAGAGAAATTTGGTAAAAAAAGAATTAAATATTAAAAACCCACTTATTTAGTGGGTTTTTTATTATAAAAAAATAAATTACTTAAAGATATTGATTAGCGTTTAGGAGACTGTCTCTTACGACGAGCTTTTCCTCCCATACCAATTTTGCGTGTTTCTTTCATGCGATCATCTCTGGTTAATAAACCAGCTGGTTTCAAGAAAGTACGAAATTCTGGATTATGTTTAATAAGGGCACCTGCTAAACCATGTACCACAGCATCTAATTGTGCTCTCTTTCCTGAACCAGTAACTTTGATAGAAAAAGCAAACTTACCCTTTGTTCCTGTCAAATTAAAAGGCTGCATATAAATAGCTGCAGCATTTCTAACTCCAGAGAAATAATCGGCTACCAACTGATCATTCACCACTAAATCTCCAGATCCTTCATAGATTCTAACTCTGGCACTAGCAGTTTTACGACGACCAATAGCCTCAACATATTTGCTGTTTGGCAGTTTAAAATTAACGGTAGCTTTAGTTTGAGCTTTTTTAGCTTTAAGCTTAGGAGTTTTCTTAACCACCTTCTTAATTTTATTGGTTTTTTTGTTCATGCGAATTGCCATACTATTTTGCCTTTATTTGACTCTGATAAGGATGTTTGTCTCCCACAACGATTTTCAATCTCGACAAACGTTGATCACGGAGACGGTTTTTTGGAAGCATGTTTTTAACTGCCAACTCAATCACTTTACTTGGATTTTTTTCAATCATTTCAGCAAAAGTTCGTTGTTTAATACCTCCTGGAAAACCAGTGTGCCAATAATAAATTTTTTTATTAGCCTTGTTTCTAGTAACTTCTATTTTCTCAGCATTGATTACTACCACATAGTCACCACCATCATTATGAGGGGTATATGTCACTTTGTGCTTACCAATGAGTTTTTCAGCAATTTCAGTGGCTAAACGACCCAAAACTTTGCCTTCAGCATCATATTCAAACCATTGGCGCTTGATTTCTTCTTTTTTTTGAATAAAAGTTTTATTGTTTGACATGATTATTTTTTATCCTCTTTTTTCTTAGCAGTGTTTTTGCTTGTCGTTTTTTTAGTTGTTTTTTTAACGTTGGGCTGTAATTTTTTCTTAGCTGGGCTTTTTTTAGCAGTTTCTGATTTCTTTTTTTCAACCTTTTTATTCTCATTTTTTAAACTTTGCCACTTTTTTTCATCAAGCAGTAAACTTAAACGATAAACTATCATATTGTCTCCACGACGATTACTCAGTTTTTCCAAGCTACAAAAACCACTTTTTCGATCTCCTAAAGCAGGAACTACCTGGTCAAAAAGGGTGTTAACCACATCTCTTTTACCAAAAAATTTGTGAACTTCTCGACGAGCAGCTAGATCGCCTTTTTGAGCACGACTAATTAGTTTGTCTGCCAAACGACGTAGCTCTTTTGCTCTAGCTTCACTTGTTTCAATTTGACCATGCTCTATTAGACCACGCAATGAATTACGAAATAAAGCCTTACGACTTTGCGTATCACGATTAAAATGTTTAGCTTTTATACGATGTTTCATGTTCGACTCCTAGGCTGGCAATACCACTCCTTTTTTAGACAATGCTTCTTCAATCAAATCTATGCTTTTACCTCCCAAATTTTTCACCTTAGATATCTCAGCTTTATTAGCAGCCAAAAGATCTTTAACAGTTTCAAAACCACCTTTACGCAAGGCGTTAGCAATTCTGGTAGGCAAATCTAATTCTTCTACGGTCAAACGCATAACTTCTAATTCTTCAGGGCTTATTTCTGGTAATTCTTCTTCCACTTCTGGCAATACTGGATCGACGATTTGTTTAAATTGAGCTATTAAAATTTCGCTGGCTTGCTTGACAGCTTGTAACGGAGTAATACTGCCGTCAGTCTTAATATCAAAAACAATTCGATCATAGTCAGTACGACTACCAACTCGAGTAGCCTCAACGTGGTAAGCCACCTTGATTACTGGTGAAAATAGGGCATCAACCGCTATTTGACCAACATTCTCAATTTCTATTTCTTTAGCTAACTTATAGCCTAGACCAGACTCCACCACCATTTCAATTTCGATGCTTTTTCCCTTAGCAAGGGTCGCTAGGTAAAGATCTTTGTTGATAATCTCAAAACCAGCTTCACACTCAATTTCTTTGGCAGTAATTTCCTTAGGACCCTTAGCATTAAGTCTCAAAATTCCTGACTCATCACTGTCCGATTTTATACGAATGTTTTTTAGATTTAAAATTAAATCAACTATGTCCTCTTTTAAGCCTTCGTAAGTAGTGAACTGATGACTAACGCCTTCAATACCTAATTTAGTAATGGCTAAACCTGGTATAGAGGTGAGTAGAACTCTACGTAATGCATTACCAAGTGTATGACCATAGCCATTCTCTAAAGGCTCAACAACAATGCTTGAACGTGAACCATTAGTTTCCACTTCACTCACAGTAAATACTGGGCTAGTAATATTGTAATTTTCTAAGGCTTTTGCCATGTTTTTTTCTCCTTTGTTTCACCTCCCTCATAAGAGGAATCTGTTTCTAGATTTATAATTATTATCTATTGTAATATTCAACTATTAATTGTTCGTCAATTTTTTCAACGATATCTTCTCTAATTGGTAATTTTGCAATTTTAATTGAAGTCCCTTTTACTTCCAACCAATCAGGAATCATTCTTTCTTCTTCGATAGCCGCTGCTACTTGTGGGATCTTAGCTGTTCGACTCTTTTTCATACTAATCACATCTCCCACAGAAACTACATAAGATGGAATATTCATTTTCTTCCCATTAACCAAAAAGTGATCATGATTAACTAGCTGTCTAGCAGAAGCTCTAGTTAAAGCAAAACTAGCACGATAAACAACATTGTCTAAACGTCTTTCCAGTAAACTCAATAAAGCAGTACCAGTCGCTGCAGGATTCTTACTAGCTTCTTCAAAAATTTTACGTAATTGTCTCTCTAAAATACCGTAAATGTATTTTAATTTCTGTTTCTCTTTCAACTGCAGTGCATAATCGGACATTCTTCGATGTGCTTTAGCACCATGCTGACCAGGTCTAACAGCCAAACGCCTAGCTGTTTTTAAAGCGTTAGTTTTTAAACCCAAATCTTCGCCGATTTGTCTTTGTAATTTTTGTTTTGGACCACTATATCTTGCCATATTAATTTCTTAAAAATTTAATTTCTAGCCTTTCTTGGTCTAGTACCATTGTGTGGTACTGGTGTCAGATCAGCAATCATAGTTACTCTGATTCCTTGGGCTCTCAATACACGTAGAGCAACATCTCTACCTGGCCCAGGTCCTTTTAAATAAACTTCCATTTGATTCATTCCGTAATTATTTTTAGCTTTGTTAACAGCATTCTCTACAGTAATGGTAGCTGCATAAGGAGTTGACTTACGGGAACCACTGAATCCTGAACCCCCAGTGCTCTCCCAACATAAAACATTACCTTTTTCATCTGTAACACTAACCAAGGTATTATTAAAAGTAGCACTAACATATAGTCGACCCTTAGTCACTGTTTTGGTGCTTTTTCTATAGTTAGTCTTTTTCTTTTTAGTGTTTGTTTTTTTACTAGCTTCTGCCATAACCCATCCTTATTACTTGGCTTTCTTGGCCTCTTCTAATTTACTCGCGGCTTCTTTAGACATTGAACCAATGGTACGTCTAGCTCCACGTTTAGTTCTTGCATTAGATCTGGTTCTTTGACCACGAGTGGGCAAACCAGCAATATGTCGTAAACCACGATAAGCTTGTATTCTTTTTAAACGAGCGATATTGTCGTTAACTTCACGACGTAAATCACCCTCAATCATATAAGTATCAAGTGCCGCTTGAATACGGTTTATTTCTTCACCAGTTAATTCTTTAGCTCTTTTATCTGGATTGATCTTACATTTTTTAACTATTTCTTCAGCTAAATGAGGACCAATGCCATAAATATACTGTAAAGAAAAATTGATCTTTTTATTATCTGGTATATCATGTCCCGCAATACGTGGCATAGTTTATCCTTGCCTCTGCTTGTGTTTAGGATTAATGCAAATTACATATAATTTGCCGCGTCGCTTAACAAGCTTGCAATTTTTACACATTTTCTTTAATGATGCTTTTACTTTCATAATGACAGACGTGCAATATACCCTACTAGACCAAATTTTTAAAGAGTTAAATTGGCCTATTAAGGAATATTTTACTCCTACTGATTTGTTTTAGATTGCCTATTGGTTGAGCGATAGGTAATCTTACACTTTGTTAAATCGTATTTACTAACGTAGCCTTTTACTTGATCACCAGGCATAACTCGAATTCGATAAAGACGCATTTTGCCTGCTAAAGTACCCAGTAATAAACGACCTTTCATCTGCTCTGCCGTTGAATCAATTACTCTTACCTTAAACATTGTGTTTGGTAAGCAAGACTCAACTTCGCCAATAATCTCAAAGCGATCGCTTTGGCTCTGTGCGCTAGACAAAGTAAAGTCAACTTGACGCTTAGCCTTGGCAGCACGTTTATGTTCTTGTACTTTTCCCATAAACGAGCATTATACCAGATTTAGCAAAAAAAATCACTTATAAATCTGGCTATTTTGCTGTTTTTTTACTTTTCTTCTTATCCTTAGCACTAATCTGCTCTACCTTAGCAACAATACCATTAAAAACTGCTTGAACACTTTGTTCACCATCAACTACTGCTAAGTGTTTGCGTTCAGAATAATAATCCAATACTTTTGAAGTTTTCTCGTGAAAAAGATCTATCCTTTTTCTGATAGCTTTCAGCGTTTCATCTTCTCGATCAGCTTCTCTACCTGAAATTCTCCATAAAGCTTCTTTATCTGATACATCAATTAAAATTACAATCTCTTCGCCCTGAGTAAATTTTTCAAAAGCTTTGGCTTGAGGAACGGTTCTAGGAAAACCATCCAAAATAAAACCCTTTTCATATTCAGGTTTTTTTAGATATTCAATCACTACTTCCAAGGCTTTGTCATCAGGAATTAAAAAACCAGCATTAATTGTTTCTTTAACCCAACGACCTAAAGCTGTTTTACTCTTTGCCATTTGTCTAAAAATATGTCCAGAAGATAAGTAGGGAATGTTGTATTTTTCAGATAATAAATTACCCTGAGTAGACTTACCCGCTCCCTGAATACCAATTAAAACTAATTTCATAATACCTTTCGGCTATAAATTACTAACTTAATTTTGTATAACGATCGTAATTTTCACTTAATAGTTGAGACTCAACCTGCTTAGCTGTTTCTAAAATTACAGAAACCACAATTAGCACACTTGTTCCTCCTACAGCTAAAGCCTGAATATTCGTCAACATCTGAGCTATCGTTGGTAGAACAGCAATTGAAGCTAAGAAAAGAGCTCCAGCAAAAGTGACCCTAGTCACTACAAACTCTAAGTATTTACGAGTCGGTCCTCCAGGCCTAATTCCCGGAATAAAAGCTCCACTTTTCTTTAATTCTTCACTAATGTCTTCAGCGTTAAAGAAAATGATGGCACTGAAATAACTAAATACAAACACTAAAACAAAATAGGTAACTAAATACCAAATGCTAGTTGGAGAAAAAACAACATTTAAACGTTCTCCTAAATTAATTAGAAATTCTCGGCCACTTAAAGTCAAAACTCGACCTAAAAATGGTGGTAACATCATCAAAGAAACCGCAAAAATAATAGGCATTACTCCAGCTACGTTAACTTTAATTGGCAAATGACTGCTTTGTCCTCCAACTTGTCTACCACCCTGAATACGCTTAGCATATTGAATATTAACTTTACGTACAGCCTCATTAAAGAAAACAACTAAAGCAATTACCGCCAAAGTTAAGGCTAAAATAACTAATATCACTGTTAACTGACCACTGTCCCCAGCTAAAAATGATTGACCAATGCTCGCAGGAATCTGACTAACAATACCCACCAATAAGATCATCGAAATGCCATTACCAATTCCATATTCCGAAATTAACTCACCCAACCACATAATTAACATCGATCCTCCAATTAAAGTTAAAATCACTATTGCCATAAAACTGGGCTGAGTATTAACTAGCAAGCCCTGAGAATTAAGCAGAGCTAAAGTAGCTACAGCCTGAATAGCTGCCACGGGAACAGAAATGATGCGCATATATTGGTTAAGCTTAGCTTGACCAGCTTCTCCTTCTTTCTGCATTTCTTTAATCTTGGGAATCACCATTCCTAAAAGTTGCATAACAATAGAGGCCGTAATATATGGATTAATCCCCACTGCTACAATTGAAAATCTAGCTAAAGTACCACCAGCAAATAAATTAAGAAAACTCAAAAATTGATTTGAAGCAAAAATTAATCGTAGACGTTCAACATCTACCACTGGAACAGGAATATGAGCAAGCAATCGACTGAGAGCAAAAATGCTTAGAGTGAAAATGAGCTTTTTTTTAAGCGCTTGATTAGCAAAAATGGCCTGAATCTTTGTAATTATTTGTTCTAGCACAAAATTCTATTTTATATATATTTATTCTACTTTTCCACCTAATGATTCAATTTCTTTTTTAGCTGCTTGACTAACCGCAATTCCTTTAACATTAATTTTTCTATTTAATTTACCTTTTTTAATAATCTTGGCTTGTTTAAAACGAGAATCTATTAACTTATTTAATTTTAAACTATCTAAACTAATTTCTTCTAAATCCATAGTGTTTAAATCATCAAAAGTTAGCTCTGCTGTTAATCTGAGAGTTTTAAAACGCCCTTTACCTCGCCACATTGGCAAGCGTTTGGTTAAAGGTAGTGAGCCACCTTCAAACCAGAGGGGTATCTTTGAACCTACTCTAGATTTTTGACCTTTTTGGCCTCGACCCACTGTGTGACCACCTTTTCCTGAACCATAACCACGACCTAAGCGTTTACTGGATTTAGAGCTGGTTTTTTTAAGTTGATTGAGTAAGGACATATTTAACTTTTTGCTTTTACTGCTTTTTTAGATTTAGGTTTAACTTTAGATTTAGCTTTTTCCTTCTTCTTAGCTTGATTGTTATCTTCTTTTTTCGCTTGGGTTTCATTTTGTTTTTGAGTCTGAGCTTTTTCTTTAGCTTCTGCCTGAATTGCAGCCATTTTTTGACGTTCTTCTGCCTCTATTTCAGCAATAGAGCGCAATTTAATACCTTTGATTTTAACTAAATTAGCTATATGATTGAGTGCTTTAAAAGTAGCATGAACGCTAGAAGCTTGATTGTCACTACCCATAATTTTTGCTACCACATCTCTCACTCCAGCAACTTCTACCACAGCTCTAACTGGACCTCCGGCTATCACTCCAGTTCCTTTACTAGCTGGTTTTAACATGACTTTTCCAGCTCCTCGTTTCACAGTTACTGCAAAAGGTATTGTCGTTCCATCTAGAGGTACTTGAATCATTTTTTGCTTAGCTTTTTTGACCCCTTTTTGTATGGCTGATAAAACATCAGTTGCCTTACCTAAACCCACTCCTACTTTACCTTTTCGATCACCAACCACCAATAGAGCAGAAAAACCAATTTTATTACCACCTTTGGTTTTTTTAGAAACTCTAGAAATTTGAATCACCTTCTCTTCAAATTCTTTGGGTTGATTGTGTTTTTGAAAATTATTTCTTGCCATATGTTTTATAGATTAATACCACCTTTTCTCAGAGTATCAGCTACTAATTTTATTCGACCATGATATTTATAATAAGAACGATCTAACACTAAAGATTTGATTTTTTTATCCTTTAACTTTTCCAATAATTCTTGAGCAGCTAAGATTGATCTTTCGCTTTTAGTGCCTTTATAGTTTCTTTTCTTTCCAAAATCTGCACCAGCCACTAAAGTTTTACCTTTAGAATCATCAATCACTTGTAAATATAAGTGTTTATTGGAGCGAAAAACAGTTAAACGAGGTCGTTTACTAGTACCAACGATTTTGGCACGGACTCGCCTTTGTCTCTTAATACGCTGGTTAAGTGTCTTTTTGATATTTAACATTATTAGGCCACGGTCTTTCCTGGTTTGGTTCTTACTACTTCGTCACTGTATCTAATTCCTTTACCTAAATAAGGTTCTGGTGGTCTTAGGTTGCGAATATTAGCGCTTACTTGACCAACTAATTGTTTGTCTATACCTTCAACATGAATAGTGTCATTACCTTCTATTTTAAAAGTAATTCCTGGCACTGCATCAACCGTTACTGGATGAGAAAAACCTAAGGTCATACTCAATCCTGCTCCAGCACTACTAACTCGGTAACCAGTTCCTACTAATTTTAAAGTTTTTTTATAAGCTTCAGTTACTCCCATTATGTTGTTGGCGAGTAAGCTTCTTATTAGGCCGTGATTAGCTCGACTCTGTTTCAAATTATTCTTACGTTCAACAACAATTTCTTTATTTTCAACTTTAACCTTAATTCCACTAACTAAATTTGTCTTTAATTCACCCTTAGGACCACGAATAGATACACTGTCATCAGCCACAGTAACTATGACTTGCTCCGGAATAGTAATGGTTTTTTTACCAATTTTTGACATATTTTTTACCAAATTTGACAAAGTATTTCACCGCCCACTTTGGCTTTGCGAGCTGCTTTGTCATCCATAATTCCTAAATTGCTTGATAAAATTGTTAAACCATAACCATTTAAGGTTTTGGGAATTTCATCAGCCTTAACATAAGTTCTTCTTCCTGGTTTAGACACA
>Ga0334886_1003755_pt1 | contig 13205 bp, 11 predicted proteins | sample GraSluR1_MG_9_FD_207232 | JGI IMG/M metagenome (GOLD analysis project Ga0334886, IMG submission 207232) | Sludge microbial communities from methane-producing bioreactor in Wageningen University, Netherlands - Granular Sludge_27_06-R1 | ecosystem: Engineered > Bioreactor > Anaerobic >...
GTCCGGACTGCCCACGACACCATCCAAGCCGCTGACCGACTACCCGTCGATCATGGCCGAATTGAACGCGCCGTGGACCAGCCCCAGTGCACCGGCAAGCCCGGCAGCAGCCGGCCAGCCCCTCACGTCGGGGCAGCGCGACCTGTTGTTCGACTGCGCCCGTTACCGGGATGCCTGGATGAAGGAGCGACGGGCGCGGCTGAACATCCCCGATTACAAGGTGCTGCAGGGCTTGGCCCAGGCGCTGGAGGCCCAGGGCCTGGTCTTACAGCACACGATCCGCCTGGGCAAGACGAACTACACGCTGCTGGAGGTCACTGATCGTGGCTGGCAGACGCTCGGCCAGAACAAGCCCGCGCACTACATCGGGCACGGCGGCCTGGTACACACCGTCCTGCTCAGCCGTGTTGCGCGGTACCTCACCTCGCAGAACTGGGCCAACGTTCAGACCGAGTACCCGGTCGGCCCCCGCCGTCACGCCGTCGACGTGTATGGTCGCAGCCCCGCCGGGACGGTGACGGCCTTCGAGATCACGCTGTCCACCTCCAACGTGGTCAGCAATGCGCTGCACACGCTGGCCCCGCCCAGGGTCATCCAGGAGCTGATCTTCCTCTGCCCGCTGCAGAAAGACTGCCAACGGGTGGAAGCCCTGCTCCGCCAGGATCCGGCCGTCGCCGGCCAGCTCGGCCAGATCCAGTGTCGGCGGGTGGACGAGTTCCTGTCTTAGGAAAGTTTCTGGCGCTTTAGCTGTTGAGCGAGGTCATACGCGAGAGGTGCGACGATGTGGGCGGCGAAAGCGGTTTTCGTGATCTGGCTGCTGAGCGCACTGGCGCTGTGGGTCCGCAGCGGCACGACCTTCTCGATCCTGGAGACGCTGCCGTTCGTGGAGCGCCGTATCGCCCTGCCGCCGGACTATGACTGGGCCGCCCTGGCGGTCCTGGCCACCGGCGTGTGGGGCATGGTCAAGATTACGGGCACGCCTCCTCCAAGCAGCAGCTCAACCCCGAAGCCGATTTCGACCGCGGTGCTGATCCTGGTGCCAATTGCCGTGGTGGTTCTGGCATTACTCACCGCGCGGGTGACGCTGGCCGTCGGCTTCGCCGACGTGGTCGGTCAGCCCCGGGACCTGCTGAAGTACCAATGCCTGACGATCCTGGCACTGGGGGTCATCGCCGCACTACTCGCTGTCAAGTGGTTCCGATCGCGCTGAATTTGTCGCCACAGCCAAGGAGACTTCGATGTTTGGATTCTTTGACCGCGGGCGCCGTAAGCCCGCACGCATCACTGCCGACACGCCGCCGTCCGCCCGCGCCGCTGTTCCCGCGGTGCACGCGCGGCGCGGACACACGCCACGGGCAACGCCTTTGGACGTCGATCGCACCCGGTCCGCTGCGGACGCGGCGCCCGCGGACGGTCGCAAACAGCGGGGCACGCCGCCCGAGAGAATCGCGGCGCTGGCTGGGCTCCTCGCAGACTATCTGCGCCCCTATCTCCACGACTGGCAGGAAGGGCTCACCGCGCGGGTGGAAGAAGTCGTCCGGACGCAGGACACGCCGGGTCGCCAGTGCGCGGATTTGCTCACGGAGCAGGTCAACGCGGCGAACGCGGCCCAGATCGAGGCGCTAAGCCGACAGCTGGAGCAGCGTCTGGTCGGCCGCATCGACGAGCAGGCCGTCAAGGTAACGGACGCCATAACGGAGAAAGTGAACCAGCGCTGGTCGGCACACGAGCAGCGCGTGTTGGAAGCGTGTGCAACGACGGCACAGCGTGCCACGCAGCGGCCGATCATCGATGCGGTGATGGCACTGCACGACCGGGTCTGCCAGGAGACGCAGTTCCAGTCACTCTGGTACCACAAGGATCCCGAGTTGGCCGGCCACCTCGGCTGCCGGCAGTTGCAGGAGCGCTGGGAGAGCGCCGCGCGCTCATACGCGGCCGAAATCCTGCGGATCCTGCACAGCCTGGACGTGGAACCGATCGTCAGCGGCGGGGGGCAGTTCAACCCGCACCATCAACGTGTCGTGAACGTGGAGCCGACCGCGCAGCCGGAGCTGGACGGTCACATCGCCCGCATCGTGCGGCCGGGCTTCACCTGGCACCGTCAGATCCTCCGTCCCGAGGAAGTCATCGTTTACAAGAAGGAGCGCAGGCCCCATGAAAAAGCACACTGAAAGCGGCCTCTTCATCGGCATCGACCTCGGCACGACCAACAGCGTCGTTGCGGTGTTCGAGGCCGATGGTAAGCCCAAGGTCATCCCCAATGCCGACGGCGATCTGCTCGCGCCCTCGGTCGTTACCCTCCGCGACGAACAGCACCCGGTTGTGGGCCGGGCAGCGGTCAACCAGGCTGCCTTTGCACCGGAGTACACTGCCAGCCTGTTCAAACGCACGATGGGCCGGGTTGACGCCGAAGGCCGGCCGATCCCGGCATTCTTGCACGCCGACTCCGGCAAGCCCTACACGCCGGAGGAGCTCTCCAGCTTCGTCATCCGCTACCTCGCCTCCGGCATCGCGGCTGCGACGGGCACGCCGGTCAACGGCGCCTGCATCAGTGTTCCCGCGTACTTCGAGAGCGAAGCGCGCGCGGCCACGAAGCGCGCCGGCGAACTCGCCGGTGTCAAGGTGCTGCAGATTGTCAACGAGCCGACGGCCGCCGGGCTGGCATTCGGGCTCGACGGTGCTATTGATGGCATCTATGTGGTCTATGACCTGGGCGGCGGCACGTTCGACATCACGATTCTCGAGATCCAGGGCGGCACCTTCCGCGTGCTCGCCACGGACGGTGACCGCAACCTGGGTGGATCGGATATCGACAACCTGCTCGTGAGCCGGGCGGTTGAAGCCTTCAGAGCCCAGTACGGGTTCGAGATCACGCCGGAGTCCGACCTGCCTGCCTTCCGCGAGCTCCTCGACAAGGCCGAGTCGGCCAAGAAGACCCTCAGCCAGAGTGACAGCGCCAGCTTCGTGATCTCTGCGCAAGGGCAGCGGCTGCAGGTTGATCTCACGCGGCGTGACTTCAACGAGCTCATCGCACCGATCATTGACCAGACCAGGGAGATCGCCCGCCGCGCGCTCGAGGCTGCCAAAGTGAACGTCGACCAGATCACGGACGTGCTGCTGGTCGGCGGCTCGACCCGCATTCCGGCCGTACGCGAGATGCTCACAAGTGTGTTCGGCAAGGCCCCGCGGACCGACGCCAAGCCGGACGAAGCCGTGGCGCTAGGCGCGGCCATCTACGCCGCCCAGACGGCCGGTGATGCCGGATTGGCAGTTGTCGACACGCAAGGCCAGAAGGTCCTGCCGCCCAACGTGACGGTCAAGGACGTCACCAGCCATTCGCTCGGGTGTCTGGCCTTGAGGAATGGCGTGATGCGCAACTGCGTGATCATTCCGGCCAACACCCCACTGCCGGCAGAGATGAAGGACCGGTTCGCGCTGCTGGACGACAACCAGACCGCGGCCGAGGTCGTCATCACGTCAGGGCCGGACAATGCCGATCCGGCCGACTGCATTATCTACGGGCGTCTGACCCTGTCCGGGCTGCCGCCCCGTCCCGCCGGCCAGAACAGTATCGAAGTGAAGTACGGCTACACGGTCGAAGGCGTGCTCACCGTCACGATCACCGACCTGATCAGCGGCAAGACCTCCAGCGAGGTCCGCCGGCTCACGCTCGGCGAACAACCGGGCGCGGCACATTCTTGACCGTCAACGCCGGCGGTGTCACGCGCGCCGCCGGCCTTTCTTCTCACACTGCAGGAGAGTCTCCGATGTCCGAACTCAGTTACCTCGAACAGGTGGCCAGGGGGTTGCGCAAGCCGGCCGAGGCCGTGCTGCAAATCACCGCCGCCGTGATGGCCGTGATGTACCTGATCATCATTGACCGCTCCGGGAGCATGGGGACGCCCTGTGGCACGGCTGACCGCTTGCGGGCGGCCCAGGACGCGACCATTGCCCTACTGGACGCGCGCCAGGCGCAGCACGCCGATGACTCGGTGGCGGTCATTGCCTTCAACCACGGTGCCGAGCTCGTCTTATCGTTCACGCGCTGCCACGGCAATCGTCTGCGCATCGACAAGGCCATCCGGTCGATCCAAGTGGATGGCGGCACCGATCTCAAGGCGGCCCTGGCCAAGGCACAGAAGGTGCTGCCTCCCTCTGGCCGCGTGCATATCGTCATGCTGACGGACGGTCACGGCGGAAACCCCGTGAAGGTCGCGGAGAAGCTGAAACAGCGCGGCGCCCTCATCGAAACCATCGGCGTCGGCAACTCCCCCGACGAAGTTGATGAGGACATCCTCAAGAAGACCGCCAGCGTCCTAAACGGCACGGTTCTGTATCGCTTCCTCACCGAGGCCGATGAGTTGGTGACGTACTTCCGCACCGAGGTCGCCAACCGCCTCATGAAGCTGGACCCCACATGAGCATCGACGAGGCCCGGAAGATCCTCAACGTGTCGCCGAACGCCACCCGGCAGCAGATTGGTGCCGCGGCTGCTTCTCTTTGCCGGAAGTATGTGACGCAGTTGCAGTACGCCACGAAACCACCCGAGCGCGATTTCGCCGCGGTTGCGCTCGCCAAAGTCCAGGAAGCGCAGCACGCTCTGATAAAGGCGCCGGTCTCGACGCCGATCAAACCGCCCCGGGCTGCGTCGGCGTCCGCGGCCTCGGCCATTCCCCGGGTTTCGTTAGGTGGGACACGGGCGCGTGCGCAGACCGCGGCCTGCACGCCCGTTCCCACGGCTGCCGCCAGAGCACGCACACCAGCGCGCACGCAGAGCAGCGCCGCCGGTCCGGTGCCGGCAAGGTCGCCCGGACGCACGCGGCCGTCCTTCTTCCGCGAGAAAGCCGTGGCCGCCCTCATCTGCCTGGCGATGTTCGTCCTCGCCCTCGCGCTGCTGGCCGGGGCCTGGCGATGAGCGGCACGCGGCCATGGACCCCGGGGTTCGCGGTGAGTTTCCGGGGAAGCATTCAGCGCCGTGGTATATGGAAGAAGACGAGTTCCGCTTACTAATCAGGAGACGTTCCATGTCGAGTGACACGACCAGCAAGCCGATCGCCACGAAACAGTTCGACCGGGTCCAGGCGGCCATTTGGCGCCGGGACAACGACGCGAATGATGCCAACAGGCCGCTACACACGCTGACCCTTTCGCGGAGTTTCAAAGACGCCCAGGGCGAGTGGCGGCGCTCGCACAGCTTCACAGCCCGCGACTTGCCGCACGTGCAGCTCGCGGTCGAGTGGGCGCTGCGCGAACTCCTGTTGAAAGACGACTAGCCGCTCGGCGACCGGCCCGGGCCGGCGGCCCGGCGGCGCCCGGTCAGCCTACCTGGAGCAGAGCAGATCGGTGTTCAGCCGCCTCATGGCCCCGTGGACCGACGCCGGGCCAACGCCACGACCATGCACACGGGTTACACGAAAATGCACACGGTCTCACCGCCACACGATCGCGCCGTCGCCGACAACGTAACCGGGGCACGCCCGAGTGAGCCGGAAGTCGAAGTCACCGGCCTCGAAGTGTGCCGTCCGTCGCTGTTTCTTCGGGCCGATGTGGCCGGCCTGACCGAAGCGACCACCGTGCTCACCGACGGCCGGCCGGTCGGCCGATGGCTGCTCTGCCTGCAGTGGGCCGGCGGCACACGCCAGGTGCTGCCCCTACCTGAGTGGGTGGACCGTCCCAGTGGGGGTCGCCTGTGGCTGGCGCCGTTTCCCGCGGCGCCGCACGTGGGTGTCGTGCCGAGCTGGAGCCCCCAAGGGCGCGAGCGCTGGCTCCAGGGCGAATCCCCGCGTTTCGACGAGTTGTTCCACAACTTGTGCGACCAGATCGGCCGCTTCATCGTCTTCCCCGAGGAGGATGCCGCCGGGGCGCTGGCGACCGTGGCCTTGTGGACCATGCTTACTTACTGCTACCCGGCCTGGGCGGCCGTGCCGTATCTGCACGTGGCCGGAACCCTGGCCAGCGGGAAATCCCGCCTGCTGGACGTACTCTCGCGTCTGGTCCGCCGCCCGATCATGGCCAGCTCAATGACCGCCGGTGTGCTCTTTCGGACGTTGCACGAGCACGGCGGAACCTTGTTGCTGGACGAGGCAGAGCGCCTGGGCGACCAATCGGCTTCGTCCGAACTGCGGACCGTGCTACTCGCGGGCTACCGGGCCGGGGGACGCGTGGCCCGGCTGCGGGCACACGCCGGGGAGTTCCGTCCTGTTCATTTTGACGTGTTCGGCCCGAAGGCCCTGGGCGGCATCGGCGAGCTTCCGCCGGCGCTCGCGAGCCGCTGCATCCGCGTGAGCATGCTGCGGACGGCCGGAAGCAACGCGCAGGTGCGGGCCAGCCTGGATGCCGATGTAGCGCGGTGGCAGCAACTGCGCGATGACATTCACGCACTTATATTAGCTCGCGCGACTGAGATTCTGTCCGCCGCTCAGACAGCGGATGATCTGACTGACGGCCTGAGTGGCCGTGACGCCGAGCTGTGGCGGCCGCTGCTCGTTCTCGCCCGCTTGTGCGACTCGGGCGGCAGCACGGCCCTCCCGGAGTGCCTGCGAGCGTACGCCGACGCCGTCGTCGCCGACAGCCAGGACGACACGGCACCGGAGCCGGAACGCATCCTGGTTGGGATGCTCGCTGCGAGCGTGGCTAATCAGCAGTCCGATGTAACACCCAAGGAGCTGCTGGGGCAGGCCCAGAAGGCCGAGCCGGCCGCTTTTCGAGGGTGGACACCGCATCGCGTGGCCAGCGCCCTGCGCCGCTACGGGCTCCATACCGCCAAGACGAGCGGCGGTCGGCGCTCCTACCGACAATTGACCGGCGAGCACATTCGCCGTGTTACCCGGCTGTACGGTTTCAGTATTACCGTGGAAAACGCCTCTTTCGCCCCGCACGCCACAGCGGGGTGATGGGCTCGTGCGGCCTGGGGCATTGCACAGGCTGTGGACCGGTCGGCGGGTGCGCTGGTGGCGATGGTGGCGATTTCCGAGATCGTGACCGCGGTGCTACGCCGCGGCTCATCTTCACGCGAGTCCCTCCCCGCTCGCGTTCGCGCGACAGTCGGACGTCGACCGCGCAGCCCGCGTGCAGTTTCCGAAGAAGCATTCCGCCCCATTACTGGTAGAGCGACACGGGGCCGGCGTGTTCGGATTGTCGCGAGGCCAAATGGCCCGCCCGCCGCGCCCGGAGCCCAATGGAGGCGGGTTGATGGCTGTTGCTGAGCCACGCACACATGCCGACCAATTCGTGAGCGTCAAGACACTCGCCAAGCAGTGGGACTGCTCGCGCACGACCGTCACGCGTCTCCTCGAGCACGCCGGCGTGAAGGCCTACTACTTCGGGCACGGGCGTACTGGCTCGAAGCGCTACCTGAAGGACGACATCGACCGCTTTCTCGCGCGCGTCGAAAGAGCGTAAGACCCTGATCCTGCCCGGTCCTGCTCTACCCCGCAGCCCGACAGGTTCACAACGGGCCCCCTCAATGGAGGGGGCCCAACGTGTTACAGCGGTGCTTCTCCGAGCTTCGGTCCGCACTCGCCCGCTTACTTAACCCTTCCACCAGAACCCGGCGTCGAATCTCGCTCCACTCTTCCATGTCCGCATACACCCGCGTGGCCCTCGCCGCGTGGCCGCTTCGACGTGACCCCGCCGAAGCACCGCCGGATGCCCCCGCCCAGGAGCACCCGGCGAGCTTGACGGAGCCGTGCATAATCGTCGCTACCCGGCCTAGCCGGGCAGGGCGCTGCAGTTTTCAACCGACCGCCGGCTATCCCTCAGGCGCTGCACTTCTCGAGCGCCATTCACAGATGGGGAGCAACTCAAAGGAAGAACGCTCATCGGTGTCAGTGAGCTGTCCTCCGCCGAAGATCTCACTTTGCTGAACGACTTGACCACCGTACCAGCCGGCCACGAAGTTGGACTGGCTGCCTCCGCTTGACCCACCGGCGCCTGAACGTCCAAACGAGCCGCTGCCGCTTGGCTAGCAGTCGATATCGTCGAACTGGCAGCCGCAGTCGCAATCGCCGTCGCCGTACCAACACGGCGGACAGTTGTTCTCATACTCCGTGCCGTGCCAATCGTAATCGCAGGCGGTCGAAGACGAGCCGCTGCCGCTCGGCGAGCAGTCGATATCGTCGAACTGGCAGCCGCAGTCGCAATCGCCGTCGCCGTACCACCACGGCGGACAGTTGTTCTCATACTCCGTGCCGTGCCAATCGTAATCGCAGGCGATCGAAGACGAGCCGCTGACCGACGACCATCCACTGGAAGAGCCACCCCCGGACGATGCACCGGCGTACGAGCCGCCGCCCGGCGAGCCACCGCCACCTGAGCTGCTCGATGGACTGGAAGAACCGGAGCTAGAAGCCTCGCTGTGGCTGTAATCAAGGTCAAGAACTCCAGGGCAACCGGCGATCAGCAGCGTGGCCGCCAGTACACTTGAGGCGGAGATGACGAGCTTGCGCGACATGACACGTTCCTCCTTCTTCACGAGAACGGGACCAGCTCACGAAGGTCGCTCGCAGTCAGAGTCCCAGGTCCGCAACAGTAGCCACCAACCTTCACACTCTTGCATACACGGGCTACAGGGGGACCTTGCAGCACGCGAACGAGAATCTGGCTTGCAGCGCGGGCGGAAGATCGCGGGAATCGACCGGCGCTCCAAGTGAGTTGGCCGGGGCCAGTCGGAGGCGCACCCCGGAGTTCTAGGCAAGGAGAACGTGGGGGCAGGCCGTCGGACGCCGTCTCTCCCGAAGGCCCCTGCCGGCGTTCAGCGAGAGGCGCAATCGACGTTCACCCGCCGGCCCTCTGCGATGGCCCTTGGCAAACAGGGCCTCCGTCCCCTAGAATTGCGTGGGTGAGGCACATCATGGACACTACACAGACCAGCCTGCTGCAACGGATTAAAGACCCGGGGGACTCCCTGGCCTGGGGGGAGTTTGTGACGCTGTACCGGCCCATGTTGGTGCGCTTTGCGCGGGCCCGTAGCGTGACTGAGCAGGACGCTGAGGATATCGCCCAACAGTGCCTCGAATCGATCTCCAAGCACATCCGGAGCTTCGAGTACGACCGGCAGCGTGGGGGCTTCAAACGCTGGTTGCACACCCTCGTAAACAACCGCGTACGCAACCTCCTGCGGCAACGTCGCGAGCGCGTGGCCGAGAGTGCGGATTTCAAACGCCCCCAGGAGCGCGAGCGGCCGCCAGAGGAAATCTGGGAGCAACTCTGGCTCCAGGAGCACGTACGGTACTGTCTTGCCAAGATCCGCGAACGCGTCGAAGACCGAACCTTCCGCGCCTTTGAATTTCGGACTCTGCGCGAATGGCCGGTTGACCGCGTTTGCCAGGTGCTTGATATGACGCCGGAACAGGTCCACGTCGCTAAGTCGCGGGTCACACGTCACCTGCGGGAAATGATGAGCGAGATGCTGGCGGGCACGAACTAGCGGTCGGCGAACGCCTTGCCCGGCCGGGAGGAGACGACCATGGGCTGCCCATCCGAAGAGCAGCTGGCCAGCTACGCCGCCGGCGGGTGCAGCGCCGCGCAGGCAGCCGAAATCGAGGCCCATCTGGCCGGCTGCACGCGCTGCCGGGAGTGGGTGGAGCAGGCCCGAACCGACGAGGCCTGGCTCCAGGGCGTCCGGCAGGCCATGGGGCCCGAAGATGAAACCCGGCCGGGCCAGTCCAAGCCGCCAGAGAGCCCGCCACAAGCCGCTGGCCCGCAGAACGTCACCGAGACACTGCAAGCCGAGGAGGCTCTAGAGGCTCGGCCCAGCGGCCCGCAGATCGAAGGCTACGAACTCATCAGGGAACTCAGCCGGGGTGGTCAAGGCATCGTCTACCAGGCCATCCAGAAATCAACCAAGCGCAAGGTCGCGATCAAGGTCCTGCTGGAAGGCACCTACGCCTCGAAATCCGCCCAACGCCGCTTCGAACGCGAGATCGAGCTGATCGCCCAGTTCAAGCACCCGCACATCATCAGCATTTTCGACTCGGGCCGCACGGCGGAGGGCCGGGCGTACTACGTGATGGACTATGTGCGCGGCACGTCGCTGCGCAAGTACGTGCAGGAGAAGCACCTGACCCTGGAGGAGACGCTGAAGCTCTTTGCAACGGTGTGCGAGTCAGTGCAGTACGCCCACCAGAAAGGCGTGATCCACCGGGACCTGAAGCCGACGAACATCCTGGTAGACGCCGAAGGCACGCCGAAGATCATGGATTTCGGGTTGGCCAAGCTGCTGGCGGGACCGGAGCAGACGCTGGTCTCGATCAGCCAGGAGGTGGTGGGCACGCTGCCGTACATGAGCCCGGAGCAGGCAAGAGGCAACCCGGACGAGATCGACACGCGGACCGATGTGTACGCCCTGGGCGTGATCCTCTATGAGCTGCTGACCGGCCAGTACCCGTATCCGGTGGTGGGGCAGATGATGGAGGTGCTGAGGCACATTACGGAGACGGCACCGACGCCGCCGAGCCGGAGCTGGAAGCCGGACGCGGGTGTCACGAAGCGCTCCAGCGGGAAGGTGCGCCTGGGCCAGTGCCCGATAGACGACGAAGTGCAGACGATTGTGCTTAAGGCACTCTCCAAGGAGCGTGAGCGACGGTACCAAGGGGCCGGAGAACTGGCCCGCGACATCGGGCACTACCTGGCAAGCGAGCCGATCGAGGCGAAACGTGACAGCGCAGCTTACCTGCTGCGCAAGCAGCTTCGGAGATACTGGATCCCCATCAGTGTCGCGGTGGTCTTCACGCTGATCACGACGACCGGATTGGCGGTCACCCTATCCCTCTGGCGTCAATCGGAACGAGCTCGAAACCGGGCTCTGGCCGCTGAAGCAGAGCAGAAGCTTGAGCGTGACCGAGCAGAAAAGGAAGCCGCCAGTGCGGAAGCCATGAGCGCATTCCTGCTCCGAATGCTGAGCAGCAACATAGTTACCGATTCGAATCCCGACGGACCGCTTTGGATCTCGCATGTGGTCCGTCCGAAAACACTTCACGAGTGGCTTGACGCGACAGTCGAGGAACTTGACCGCGGTGCGTTGACCGACATGCCGGCAGTGGAGAGCAGCGTGCGTGGCGCCATCGCCAAGTCATATTCCCTAACAGGGGCACATGAGAAAGCCGCCGCGGAACTCCAGCGCGTGGCGGAGATTCGGAAACAAATCCACGGCGGCCAACACGTCGGAGTTGCCGACGCCTTGAAGGCACTGGCGAGGCAAGTCTGGGCGATGGGTGATCTGGCCAGGGCCGAGCAAATCGCCCACGAGACGCTGGCCATCCTACGGTCGCTTGATGTTGAAGATGGGAGCGTGGCAGATGCTCTGACTCTGCTGGCCGACCTCAGAGACTTTCGCGGCGACGAAAGCAGCGCCATAGAACTGCGCCTCGAAGCACTCACATTGTGGCGCAGGCAACTGGACGACGAACGCATCGCCGAGAAGTTACACGATGTTGGTTTTTCACTACTATGGCGACATATTGGAGGAGGAAAGGCTGTCTATCGTGAGATTCCCGAGGGTGAGACTCTGTTGCGCGAAGCCGTTGCGCTTGCACGTGATGGGCGGGAACGTCTGTACTACTTGGGAAACTTGACAACGGCTGTAACGCGCCGTGCTGATTTCGAGGAAGCGGAGAAGCTCTGGCGAGAGCGGCTTGCTCTGACGCGCCAGACTTATGGGGCGAATTCAGGCGAGGAATTGTGGGAATTCGCCAGATTTCTTATGGACCGCAAGAAGTACACAGAGGCTGAAGCTCTACTTCGTGAATGTGTACGGGTGGAGTCGAACACCACACCGAGTCACGATGACGATCTGCGGATCCCACGTGCGACGAGCCTTCTGGGTGGTTGTCTCACGGCCCTCGGCCGGTTCGATGAGGCCGAGGCGCTGTTGCTTGAGGCGTATACGGCAGTAGCGACGCGCCGGGGGAACGACAATTTCCGCACCAAGCGAGTCGTCATGCAGTTGGTCGACCTGTACGATACGTGGAACAAGCCGGGTGAGTCGGCCGTCTGGCGGGCCAAGCTGGAAGCGCAGCAGCCCTCCGACAAGCCGACGACTCCCGCGCCGACAACGCAGCCCGCTGAACACAACCAACGGACGACCCCGACGGACGAACACCTGGTCGCACCGGACGAAGAACCGGTCGAGGTGGACGAGCAGCCGTCGGCGGGCGAGCCCAACACAGCCGACAAGGAATGCCGTTCACCCCACGGCAACGGAGGGGCGTGGTCGAATCCGGGCAACTGGTAGCGCCAACCTGGAACCGTCAAGAGCGGCTTCGTAGGCGAGCGCATCTGTTTCGTCGCAGGCCAGACGGTTCAACAGCTGCCGGCCGGAGTAATACCATCCCCCCATGACCCGCCCCCCCATCATCGAGACGAGGGAGCGGGTCTGCAGCCGGCCGGTGGATTCAGTAGTAGCCCGTGATGCAGGTGCTGAGATCGTCGCTGCAGAGCGTGAGTCCTCCGCCCGCCGGCCCCGTGAGGGAATACACGTCGTGGATTGTCGGCCAGCCGATGTGCCCTCCGGGGAGCGTGCAGGTGAACAGGCCCAAGAAACAGACGGATGCCGCCGCGAGAAGGGCCACACGGCGGCGGCGAGGCGGACGGACAGGACTTCGCTTCGACTCTCTTTTCGTTTTCACTTGGCTTCTCCTTCAAAAGACTCTGCTATCCACAGGAATCATCCACTTGTCCACGTACCCATCCGAAGAGTGGCTGGCGAGCGCACGCCGACGCCGTAATTGCCGACAGCCAGGACGACACGGCAGCACCTGGAACCAGTGCCTGATCGCCTCAGTGTCCTCCCCGGGGCACCTGCGACGATGGAGTGCAGCATGCCGGATCAGGCGGACACCCGATCGTTGTCCGGCACTGGCGAGCTGGATGAGGCGGCTCTCGTGCCCAACAGCGACGAGACCACAAGATCGCGGTCGAAGAACCCCACGACCGCCGCCGGCTGGCCGTGCAGACCAACCAGTCTGAGGCGCGCACGCGACTTGCGTGCGAGATCGACGAAGCGGGCAATAACCGCCGTCCAGGGGACTTCGATCCATTCCACGGTTCCCAGCTCGAAGACAATCTCCGAGAAGCTCCGGTCACACCCTTCTGCGGCCAGGCGCTTCAACACCGCGTCGACCTCCTTGTAGTCCAACGTTGGTCCGACCGGGTAGACGCTCAAGATACCATCCGCTGTGGCCACGAAGCCGAATCGCCGAAGTAGA
>Ga0334886_1003760_pt1 | contig 13186 bp, 10 predicted proteins | sample GraSluR1_MG_9_FD_207232 | JGI IMG/M metagenome (GOLD analysis project Ga0334886, IMG submission 207232) | Sludge microbial communities from methane-producing bioreactor in Wageningen University, Netherlands - Granular Sludge_27_06-R1 | ecosystem: Engineered > Bioreactor > Anaerobic >...
GATTCTTTGTTTATGGATCGTTCGGGATTGGTGATCCGAAATCAGGCCTCTCCCGGTTATTGCACCGATCATCCAAAGGTTCGAGAACACGTCGGCGATTTCTATTATCGGTTGGCTGAAGTTGCGGCACGCTTTCCCAATTTCCTTGGATGGGATGTTTGGTCGGAACCGCATATTGTGGAGTGGTCTTGGATCGATTATATGAAAGAACCGTGGTTCTGTTTTTGTCGCCATTCGCAGAATCGCTTTAGAGCGTGGCTCCAAAACCGCTATGAGTGTGATCTCGATCACTTGAATCGCAATTGGTACCGCACCTACCGGTATTGGGAGGAGGTTCAGCCTCCCGGGTACATCTCTCTCTCCACTTTCAGAGATGTTGTGGACTGGATCCATTTCAATACAGAAAAGATCGCTGAGGACCTCGCATGGAAAGTGGATCATGTCAAAAAGGCCGATCCCGATCATGTCGTCAGTTCGCATGCTGCCATCTCATCAGTATACGGTATGCCGGGAATCGGATATGGAGCCTCCGACGACTGGCTTTTGGCGCGGCAGGTTGACGTGTGGGGTACTTCTTTGTATCCGAAACACACCGGGCCTTGGATGCCTCTGAAACCCCATCAGATTTGCGTCGCTCTGGATGCAACCGCAAGCTCATGCAGAAGCGCGGCCAAACCCTTCTGGGTCGGCGAGCTGCAAACTGGCGATGGAGTTACCGGGATGCGATTTGGCGAGTCGGTAACCGCTGAAGACGTTGATCGATGGGCCTGGCGATGTGTCTCTCGAGGCGCGACAGGTCTCCATTACTATGCTTGGTATCCCATGAGTTGCGGGTATGAGATCTCCGGGTTCGGGCTTTGCGAACCCGATGGTTCGGTAAACGATCGCGTATGGAGCGCAGGCAATGTCGGTCGAATCGTTTCCGAAAACGAAGACCTCTTTATGAAAGCAAAACCGGCACAGGCAGATGTTGCAATTCTGTACAACATTGAGGCCCATGGCTCTCTCGCGGGGCTGAGGGTGTCCGCCGCAACTCAAATACGGAAAGATATGTTCGGGTTTTACCGTGTTTTGATGGAATTGGGAATCCCGGTAGAATTTGTGCATCTCGATGATATTGCTGAGGGGATGCTCGCTCAATATCGCTTTCTCTATATGCCCAGCTCTTATGTGTTAACTGAACGACACGCCAGGAGAATTCAGGAGTTCGTTGCTCGAGGCGGCACTGTAATGGCGGATTTCAGAGTGGGATGGATGAACGATCAAGGAGAATTATCCTTGAAAATCCCTGGGATGGGACTCGATCGTGTCTTTGGTTGCTATGAAGACGATACAGTTGACAATCGCGACAAAAAAATCATCTCTTCTCATTTGTACGGACCCATCCCTGCTCATGAGCATTTGTCCACATTCATCGTGACCGACGGGAAAAGCCTAGCCGAGTATAACGGACGGCCGGTCATTGTAAAAAACCAGTACGAAGAAGGTGCTGCATACATGATCGGAACACAGATTGGCTGTGTTTTGGAAGAAGAGAATCATTCCGGAATCCGCAGGTTTCTTTCATCCGCTGTAGAAGATGCGGGAATCGTCCCCTACTGCCGGTCTTTCATTCGTTCTCCCGAAGGGTCCGATGCCCCATATGAAGTCCGAATCAACATTTCCGATGAGAGGAGGATCGTTTTTGTCTTCAATGATTCTTCTGAACCATTGACCCTCGGATTGGAAATTCCGTTCCCCCTCTCGGATTTCGAGCCTGTCTGGAAAAACCTGAAGACAGGGGAAGAAAGATTGGTTCAATGCATAAATGGTGTCGCAAAGATGGATTTATTGATCGAACAGAATGAAACCGGGGTCTATGCTCTTGGAAAACCCCATTATGATAAGGAGGGAAGGGTATGAAAAAGGCGTTCTTGGTGGCATTAGTACTGATGATGGTTCTGTCTGTGATCTCTCTGGGAAGCACGAAACTTGTTTGGGCCGTTCACTGGTCCGATTTCCAGGTAGATGGTATTTTTGACGAAGAGGAGAATCTTACGGTAAAAGGGGTCCAACAATATGTGGATCAATACATGAAAGAAAACCCCACTGTCGAGATTGAGATTCAACCGGTTCCTTTCGACGATTATTTAAAGAGGATTTTGATCAGCCATACGGCGGGCCAATACTCGGATATCTATAATCTGTATTCTTTATGGGCAGTCCAGTTGGTGGATTCCTACATCCTTGACGCTCCCCCACCGGCTCTGATCGAAACCGTCCGGAAGGATTTTGTCCCCGTTTCTGTTCAAGGGTCAACCATTGAGGGCAAAATTTGGGGCGTTCCCATGGAAATTTCCAATTATGCGCTGATCTACAACAAAAAGCTATTCGCGGAGGCAGGGTATCAACACCCTCCGAAAACCTGGGATGAATTGATCGATATGGCAGTCGACTTAACCAAGCGAAATGAAGATGGCACCATTCATCAGTACGGGTTCGCTTTCTTATCCGGATGGGATTCTGCCGTCGTCCACCCCTATTTATCTATGTTGTACAGTTTGGAAGGCAGATTGTTCACCGATGATTTCAGCCGTTCGTTGTTGGATTCTCCCGAAGCTCTCTTGGCCCTTGAAAAGCAGCTCGAGCTGTTCAAACGCGGAGGCACTGATACGGCAGGAAGCGTTTGGGCTTTCCCAACAGGACGGGTAGCCATGATGATTATGGCGCCATGGTACGAATCGAGTTTGAAATTGGGGTTCCGTGATGACTATGAAGAGACTGTCGGTGTTGCGCCTTTCCCATACCTTACAACACCCGCAAACTGTGGATATACTTGGTTCATCGGGGTCGACAGGAATTCCCGCCATAAAGAGGAGGCATGGAAGTTTATCCAATGGATGACCATTGAACTGACCGAAGAGGGTACGACAAGAATGGGTGAACTGATGGCCAGGAATATCGGGTCTATTCCCACTCATCATGCAGATCTTGACGAGTTCCCGGATGAACTGAACGACTTATATACTTCGGTCTTTGTGCAAGAACTTGAAAACACCATCTCAGAGCCAAATGTAGCGCAAGGTCAGGAGATAAAAGTTGTACTGATGAGAGAAATTATCGAAGCGTGGCATGGTCGTAAGACCCCTCAACAGGCTCTTTCTGCTGCCAAGCGAGAGATTGACCAAATCCTGAGAGAGTTTTACTGATCGGATGAAGGGCGGGACTGAGTGATGAGAAGGGACATGCGGCTTCGGGCATTATCCGGGTATGGCTTCATCAGCCCCGCCCTTATTTTCTATGTCTTTTTCTTCGGGTTTCCGGTCATCTTTTCTTTTGCCGCTTCGTTTCGGAGATGGAACATGCTTGTTCCACTCTTCGACGCTCGGTTTTTGGGTTGGGACAATTTCGAGTTTCTTCTTCAAAATGAGATGTTCTTACGTTCCTTATTGAACACTTCGCTGTACGCCGTGATTACCGTGTGCGCTTCGCTAGCGATCTCTTTGTTTCTGGCTGTGCTCATAAACAGCGCGCGCTTTCCAGTCCTATGGAGATTCCTCTTTTTCACGCCCGTTGTCACACCCTCGGTAGCCATCGGAACGATATGGAACTATCTCTATAGGCCCAACAATGGGCTTCTCAATCAGATCTTGGGTTGGTTTGGAATTCGCCCTGTATACTGGCTTACCGATGGGAATGTCGTTCTTTTCTCAGTCATGCTGGTTGCAATATGGGCCGGAATCGGTGGTTCCATGCTAATTTTTACAGCAGCGTTGAAAAATATCCCCAATGACTACTATGACGCCGCAAAGATCGATGGAGCGGGAATCTTCCGAAGGTTCTTCTCCATTACCATTCCTCTGATTCAACCCACCTTGCTTTTTTTGATGGCTACAGGGATGATCGGCGCATGGCAAGTCTTCGATCTGCCCTTTATCATGGGCCGGAATGCTCCTGCAATGAGCATTATGACGGTTTCTTGGTATATCTATGAAACCGCGTTTGGTTCTATGCGGATGGGACGCGCTTCCGCAGGAGCCTTTCTCCTATTTATCATTATCTTTGTCATTACGCTTCTGATCCTTCGAGCTTTTCGGAAAGGGGGGTATGAAGGTTTTGCGGAAAAAGAGACGTAAGTATCCGGTATCACGAGTAATTGTAACGATCGCAAAATATTCCATTTTATGCATCGGCGCCTTTTGCATGATATTGCCATTCTTTTGGCTTTTTTCGGCATCTCTGATGACTTCTCAAGAACTGATTGCAGACCCGCCGCGTTGGATTCCTGAAAGCCCTCAGTGGAAGAACTATATGGAAATCCCCCGAAGAATCCCGATCCTGCGCTATTATGGAAACAGTTTACTGATAGCAGGTCTTGGCACTTTTGGTGTCCTTTTCACGGGATCTCTTGCGGGGTTTGCTTTTGCAAAAATTCCGTTCCCGGGAAGGAAGATCCTTTTTCGATTTGTTCTTTCCACGATGATGTTCCCTGTCTTCATCTTTTTGATCCCAGTGTTCTATTTGATGAAAAATCTCGGTTGGTTGGACAATCACCTTTCGTTGATCATTCCTTTTGCGGTCAGCGGATATGGGATTTTTCTCATTCGGCAGTTTGTCATGACCATCCCCGACGCGCTTATGGACTCTGCGCGGATCGATGGGGCAGGATTGTGGAAGATCTATCTGCGAATAATCCTTCCGATGATCAAGCCTGCTCTTGCTACATTGGGCACGCTCACCTTTATCGGTCAATGGAACTCTTTCCTTTGGCCTATGATTGTGACTTCCAACGCGCAACATCTTATGACACTCCCTGTGGGCGTGTCGAGGCTGACGCTCGCTTTTTCGACAACAGAAACCCAGCATCTGGTGATGGCTGCGCTTGTCTATCAAGTCATCCCCATGGTTATCGTCTTCTTGTACCTCCAGAAAAACTACGTCAAAGGGTTTGTAATGAGCGGATTTGGAGGGATATGAGTCAAACCGATCCTTCGAATTTCGCAAAGCGATCTGACCGAAAAAAGCCTCGAATCGAGGCTTTTTTCTTGCGTTTTCATGATCACGTCCAAGGTTTTTTTGGCTTTCTGTGATATAATCAAAGCGATAAAGGATCCTTGGGATCAATTTGATTGGAGGAGGATTGAGCAAGATGATTCGGGTTCGATTTGCACCCAGTCCTACAGGATATCTGCATGTTGGTGGCGCGCGAACAGCTCTTTTCAACTACCTTTTTGCTCGACATATGAAAGGATCCTTAGTGTTACGTATCGAAGATACCGACTTAGCTCGTTCCACATCGGAATCCGAACAGTCTCTTCTTGACACCCTCCATTGGTTAGGTTTGAGTTGGGATGAAGGCCCGGATGTTGGTGGAGCGTATGGACCGTATCGGCAATCCGAACGCTTGCCAATGTATCGTGCTAGGGCAGAAGAGCTTGTGAAAAAGGGGAAGGCGTATGAAGCCTATGTCTATCCCGAAGAGCTCGAAAGCTTGCGCGGGAAGATGCTGGCCAATAAGGAGTCCTCTCACTATACCAAAGAGATCATCAGTGCATTCGACACCCCCGAACGACGAAAAGAGTATGCCGATCGGGGTTTGTCCCCTGTGATCTACTTTCAAATGGAACAGAAAGATTATGTTCTTCGTGATTTAATCAAAGGTGACGTGGTCTTCAAAACGGGAACCATCGGAGACTTTGTGATCCTTCGAAGCAACGGGATTCCCATCTACAACTATGCCTGCGTGGTCGATGACGCCATGATGAAGATCTCTCATGTGATCCGAGGGGACGATCATCTTTCCAATACGTTACGCCAATTGGCCATGTATGAAGCCTTTGGATTCCCTTTACCCGAATTCGCTCATGTTTCGATGATTCTGGGGCAGGATGGGGCGCGTTTGAGCAAACGTCATGGGGCTACTTCCGTGGAGAAATATCGAGAAATCGGCTACATGCCTCAGAGTATTGTGAACTACCTTTCCCTATTGGGATGGTCTCATCCAGAGGGAAAAGAGGTTATGGAGCTCCAGGAGATGATCGATGCCTTCGAATTGACTCGCGTCAGTTCGAATGCAGCCATCTATGACGAAACGAAGCTTCGCTGGATGAATGGTCATTACATTCGGAATATGGATCTGGATCAGCTGACTCGAGAAGTAATTCCCTTCCTCAAAAAGGCGCATGCTGATCCCCGAGCGGTATGCGCTAATTATAAGTGGTATCGGGAAGCCGTTGAAGCGCTCCGGAACCGAGTGCATGAACTGGCGGAATTCCCCGAACGTATGGAAATCTTTACCAAAGAACCTCCGATTGAAAGAGACTGGTTGGAAGAGCTTGCCGATCAGGATTTGGAACCCGCGTTTATCATGCTTTCTGAAAAATTGGATGATCTGGATGGTTGGAAAACAGAGATGGTCCAGCAGTTGTTTCAATCCGTTCTTCAGCAAACAAAAACCAAACCCAGACCTTTTTATAAGATGCTAAGAAAACTGATCACCGGGACGGAAGATGGTCCGGAACTTGTCTATGTGGTTCATCTTTTGGGTCGAAATGAAATGATCAAACGGATTAAAAGGGTTGTGGAACAACTATGATCCGATTCACAGATACATTGACCGGAACGAAGCGGCCCTTTATTCCCATCACGCCTGGCAAGGTAAGCATGTATGTATGCGGTCCCACCGTGTATAATACCGTTCATATTGGAAATGCCAGACCGCCGGTTGTCTTTGACAGTTTGCGGAGGTTTTTGGAGATGGAAGGATTTCAAGTAACGTACGCGCAAAACTTTACCGATATCGATGATAAGATCATCCTTCGAATGAGACAAGAAAGTTGGGATTTTGAAACGATTACGCACACCTTCATTCGGGCATTTCGCAAGGATATGCTGTGCTTGGGCGTTCGAGAAGCCAATTTTCAACCCCGAACCACCCATTACCTTGAACCGATCATTCAATTCATCGAAGATCTGATCAACAAAGATCATGCGTATGAGATAGAAGGCGACGTTTTCTTTGACGTTTCTTCGTACGAAGAATACGGAGCTTTGTCACACAGAAAAGTCGAAGATATGATTGCGGGAAGTCGGATCGAAATCGACAATCGGAAGAAACACCCAGCCGATTTTTCCCTTTGGAAAGCAGTCAAGCCCGACGAGCCATCGTGGCCAAGTCCATGGGGATATGGCCGACCTGCTTGGCATATTGAGTGCTCTACCATGGCGTTAGGCCTTCTGGGAAATCGGTTTGACATTCATGCAGGTGGCAATGATCTGATCTTCCCGCACCATGAGAACGAACGGGCCCAGAGTGAAGCGCTCAATCGCGGGGGATTTGCCAATTATTGGTTGCACAATGGGATGCTCCAAACTGGTGGGGCTAAGATGGCCAAATCAATCGGAAACATCCTCACCATTCAAGAAGCGGTTCATCGCTTTGGCAGAGATGCGATCCGCCTTTTCTTCTTTTCTGTCCACTATCGGAATCCCATCGAGTTCAGCGAAGAAATTTTGTCCGGATGGAAAACAGCTGCCCAAAAGATGAAGCAAACCCTTTCTGAATGGAAAAAACAATGGGACCCGCAGCAAGTCATTATGAAGCGTTCATCATGGATGAACGATCAGATCGATCGATTTCATGAAGCTCTTCGGGATGATTTCAATACACCAAAAGCCATATCTCATATTTTTGAGCTTTCACACACAGACCGCGCGAACCCTGAACGCCTCAAAGAATCGCATTACTTAATCACGGAGTATTTCTCAGAAGTGTTGGGGTTATTCGATGATCGGGATGAATCGATTGCGAGAGGATCGGATCAACTCATTCGATCTTTGATTCATGACTATATCGAACGGCGCTCAAACGCCAGAAAGCAAAAGGATTTCTTTGAAGCAGACCGAATTCGAGATTACCTGGGATCCTTAGGGATCATCCTATTGGACAGAGGGGATGGAACGACTGATTATCAGTGGACTGGGTAACAAAACGAGGATGCCATGGATATTCATCGAATAGAGCCGGGAGAAACCCTTTTTTTTCAGGGGATGCCGGGTAAACATATGTACCGAGTGCAAACAGGGATTGTTGCTTGTTTTTTTGCCCTTAAGTCCCCAGTATTTATTGGGTTCGCGAAGCAAGGAGATTTGATTGGGATCGAAGCTGCCTATGGCGGGAATTATTCGTTTACTGCTGAATGTGTAAAGAAGGCTTCTTTGGAACAGTATCCTTCATCCCGTGCGAAGGCCTTGCTGATCGGAGATGAATATCGCAGATTGGCAGGGGGGGTATCGCGCCAGATTGAGCAGTGGATCAAACAACCCGGTATACAGAGCCCGGAAGAAATTTGCCTCCTTCTCCAAGATCTGGAAGAGATTGACGAAGTTCTTTTCCGAAAGTTTTTCAACCCGATGCTCTTTCGGCAAGCATTGGATTTGCTGGTTTCCAAAGGAACCCATTCAAAGGTGGATCATAAAATCTTTCGAAAAAAGAAAAGGGAGGTTGAATGATGGCACTGATTCGTCCATTTCGCGCTTTGCGCCCGAAAAAAGAGCATGGCGCCGACGTAGCTTCAAAACCGTATGATGTCATCAGTTCTGACGAGGCAAGAACAGAAGCACAAGACAAACCTCTATCGTTTTTGCATGTGATCAAATCGGAAGTGGATTTACCCAAAGAGACCCATCCGTACGACCCGAAAATTTATGCAAAAGCCAAAGAGAATCTGGAACGATTCATCTCCGATCAGGTGTTGGTCCAAGAAGATGAACCGGTTTTGTTTTTGTATCGGCAAATCTGGCAGGGGAGGACGCAGACAGGCTTTGGGGGGTGTTTTTCTGTTCGTGAATACGAAAAGAATCGGATCAAAAAGCACGAGTTTACCCGTAAGGATAAGGAGGACGATCGTGTCAACCACATCCTCACGACTGGAGCGCAAACAGGGCAAGTGTTCCTGGCTTTTCGATCCAAGGAAAATACCGACGAATTGATCGAGTCCCTTACACAAAGGGAGGTTGATTATGACTTCACCGATTCGGAGGAAGCCCGCCATCTTTTGTGGATTATTCGAAACCCCCAAGAGGTTGAACGCATTGTTACGTTTTTTCGGGAGATTCCTGAGTTGTATATTGCTGATGGTCATCATCGGGCCGCTTCTTCTTCCCGTGTCTGCAACATAATGGCCTCCAAAAATCCGAAACATAATGGCTCCGAAGAATATAACTTTTTTATGGCGGTTGCGTTCCCCCACACGCACTTAAAAATCCTGGACTACAATCGGATTATTAAAGGATTGAATGGATGGAGCTTTGAGGGATTGATCAACCGGATTACCGAAAGTTTCACCGTTCATGCCGCGCCTCACAGTCCTTATTCACCACAGAATCGGCATGAATTCGGCATGTATTGCCAAGGCAAGTGGTTTTGTTTAAAGGGCAAAGAGGCCATTGTTGATGAATCTGACCCTATCCTATCTCTTGATGTAGCGATCCTTCAGAATCACTTGCTCAACCCTGTATTGGGAATTGAAGATCCCCGCACTGATTCCCGCATTTCCTTCATTGGAGGCATCCGAGGGTTGAAAGCACTCCAAGATGAAGTGGACCATAATGCCGACATCGGATTTTCCCTGTTTCCCACTTCCATGGAGGAATTATTGAATGTGGCTGACGCAGAGCAAGTAATGCCGCCGAAATCCACATGGTTTGAACCCAAACTCAAAAGCGGATTGATTATCCACCGGATTGATTAACCCGGCATCGGGAAAGAATGAAAGGACAGTTTCAATGAAAAACCCGCGCGGTGTGTTCTTGGTACTTTTTGTTCTGATGATTTCCGTTGTTTGCGCTCAGGATGATCAGATCGAATCCCATATTAACGCCCTACAGACGATGAACCCGATGCTGCCCTTTTCATTCACTTACGATTATCGGAGTCCGCGCCCTTTGCAGATCGAGTTTTTCGTCGGCTCTTTTGCGGATGTAGATAACTTAAGCCGCATATCACCCGATACAGAAGGCTTGGCTATAATCCCTGGTTCAATTGGGATCAAAGCGGGACTTCCAGGCGATCTGACGCTTATCGGAAGCTGGCCGTGGTTGGGGGGGTATTTCAGCCTACCCGAGCAACTGATATGGCCTGAGTTCAGCATTTCCGTGATGGTTCCCTTATCCTTGCAAGGATCGCAAAGTCGACCATTTATTGAATCGTATACGATGAATATGGTTTTGAAAAAGTCGCTTCCTCCCTTACGTTTTTCTGCAGGGTACAACATTCTTGTGTCCCCTCAGTTCTTGATAGCGGATCCTGCGGGCGAATCGCAGGAAATCGGTCAAACATACGTAGGTATGGGCATTGAAGGATTGGTGAATCCTTTCCTTCGTCTGATGGGGGAATACCGATTTCAAATGAGTTCTTGGAGAGCCTTTACCGGTATTGATGATGATGTACGGTATACGTACGAATGGTTTCCATTGTATCCGAACAGCCTGATCGGGATCGGTTTGGAGTACATCTGGGATACCCCAAATTTCGTTATGAAAAGTTTTGTGGGGTACTCCATTCGGATTTCTCCTCCGGACCCAGAGATCGGCATCACTTTTGGATCTCAAGGATTCTCCGTGGGGTTTACCTTCCTCTTTATCCTGCCCATCCATTGATCACAAAAAAAGGGAATATGGATTGGCGCGCATAACCACTGGAGGAAAAGATGATATGAACGATACAACAATCACCCAACCCAGAGTGCTGAGTCTCGGGGCGCAAACAATGTTGCGAGGATTGGCCATCTCAATGGTTGTCCTTGGTCATTCCATTGCCTTAATTATTGATAATCTCCCGCTTTCGGAGCAAATCGTTGCAGGGATCTTTGGAAAGCTCACTGCCCCTTGCGTGTTCTTCTTCGTTGTTTTAATGGGGTACGGTCAAGGGTTGAAGAAAAAGCGAATTGCTCGGACTCAGGTGATCCAGCGTGTGACAAACATCCTCTACCCGTATCTCTTCTGGGCCACCATTTCTTTTATCCTCTACCATATCCTGAAAGAACCCTTTTGGTATCCATTTACCGGACAGGGTCTTTATGAGAACTTGCCCATGTTGATCCAATACATTGCTTCGATGGGCAGTTTTACGATCAGTTGGCAATACTATTTTCTGGGCATTTATCTCTTTTTCCAATGGTATGCTTACCGGATTCGACATCAATCGGATGGTCAATTATGGAAAACCACTAATTTTTTGCTGTTTTTTCATGCGGGTTTTTTGACTGTCATTACGCTAATCCTCTGGATAGCCCCACCCGAAAAAATCCCCCTCCCATTCATGAGCGCTTTTATCTATCCCAACCCGATCGCTTGGGGGTTTGCCTTCTATTTAGGCTTTTATCTTGGCGCGAAAAAAACTGGAGTGCTTCCAAAAAAAACGCGGCTTGAACCCTTTCTGTTCCTGATCTTGTGGGCTTTTGGTTCCTTTGAACTGGTGTTTTTGCTCCGAAAATGGGGCGGGGTATTGGTCATCGACCAATTTACCTTGTCCGGTTTTCTCTTTGGATTGGTCTTTCTTATTATCATCATGCGTTTTGTAATCCGTCAAACAGAAAGGATGGCAAGCGGATTTTCAACCGCGTGGCACCGATGGCTCATGCGGTTTGGCAAACACTCGCTGTTAATCTTTTTGTTGCATTTGCCCTTTCAATGGTTTATTCTTATGGCCATCGAACGTTTATTTGGGTTTCCGTTTCATTCTTTTTTCCGCATTTTGATTTTAGTGGGTTCCGGTCTTTATGTACCCTATGCCATCGGAACCGCAGCCCAGAAAATCCCCGGCCGTTTGCGCAAAGCAATGATCGGGTTTTAGTTTTGCCCACTTGGGTTCAAGATAGAGGGGGTCTTTGCTGGTGAAACAGATTCGAATCAAAGCGATCGGTCAACTTGCGATCAGCGCCTTATCCATCCTTTTATGCGCGTTCACTCGTTACAACCATCCATTGGCTTCGGCCATTTTTGCCATCGTCGTTTTTCTGAGCATCCTTTGGATCATGACTTCCCGCCTCGTGAAGAAAATACGAGCCGAAAAATCCGCTTATGCTGTAGACCATATGGATCAATCGCAGAAAATATGCGTTTTTTCCGTGTGTTTCAACGAAAATACGACCATTCAGCAGACAATTCATCATTATATGCAATTTCCCGCAAATGTGCACATGGTTGTGTATGACAATTACTCAACCGATAATACCTACGAATTGTTGATGGAAGCGCAAAAACTGTTTGGTGATCGGTTGACCATCCGCAAACTCCCCAAAAAAGAAATCTTTGTTCACCCCAAAGGATTGGCCCGGGAACATGCGTTTCAAACTGTTGATACGGATTTTTTCGTGGACATTGATGCGGATACCATAATTGAGTGGGAGGATTTTCGCAAAGCAATCAGCGCAATGATTTCCCAAGAAATTGATGTGCTCCACTTTGCTCGAAGAAATGATCAAAAACCGCTGTTCACCTATCGACTTGCTGAAGTCGATGAGTGGATGGAGATGGGGTTGAAGGTTCTCCGATTGCAGCCGTGGGTGTTTGCAGGGTCAGGGTATATTGTTCGACAATCGGTTGTCAGCGGCTTTTCCTACCATAAAACAGCCATTAGCGATGACCATTATCTATTCAAAAAGATAAAAGAGAGAACGCAACGGATCGAGTATTTTTATACGCTTTTTGCGCATGAAAGAGCTCCAGAAACCTTCAAAGGGTTTATTCGTCAGAGGATTAACTGGCTGACCCATGGAATTCCTTATTATCTTCTCCATGAGTATATGGCCATCTCCCTTGGCACGTTGTTGTTTTCTCTTGTTGTGTCTTCTCTGTTCATTTTTCAATCGATCTTCTTCTTGGTTCCGTTGGGTGTCGTTTCAACGATATTGGCAATCGAAATATCTTTTCACTCTGTTTTGCTCAAATCATCTATACTGAAAACAATCTTTTATACTTTTATTTTCTTGTTTGCTATGATATTTGTTTTCAGTGTTATTTATTTTTACATTATATTTAAAATTATATTCAATGCCAATAAAATTTCATTCAAAAAAAACGAGTGAACCGGAGGTGCTTATGGGTTCAAGAGAATCGATTCTCCGTTCCGTACAAGCGTATGTTCAATCTCAACCGAAAAAGGAGTTCATTCCGGGAATCACTCCAATTCCTTTTGCGGCCCGAG
>Ga0334886_1003771_pt1 | contig 13165 bp, 13 predicted proteins | sample GraSluR1_MG_9_FD_207232 | JGI IMG/M metagenome (GOLD analysis project Ga0334886, IMG submission 207232) | Sludge microbial communities from methane-producing bioreactor in Wageningen University, Netherlands - Granular Sludge_27_06-R1 | ecosystem: Engineered > Bioreactor > Anaerobic >...
GATCACAGCTGGTCTTCTGATGGGGGTGGCAATCTGGCTTGTGGGAAGCTTGAGCCTGGATGGGGTGGATTTCCGGACCTATCTCCCCAGCCTCAACCCGGCATCTATCCAGTACCTGACCTTCTACAGCTATCCTCAGTCTGCCGGGCTGACTTATTTGATGTATATGGCGATTTTCTCTGTTGCTGGCGCGGCCCTGGCGTGGCTGCTCTCATTCCGGGACTGGCTCGCAAAGAGCTGGAATTCCTGTAAAACCGGCCTGGGCGGCTGGTTTGAGAAGAAGGACGTCAGCCGGATTTTTAGCAATCAATGGCTCATGATCGTTGTATTTCTGGCAGCTGGCATTTTGTTGTATTTCCTGCCGCTGGCCTGGGGATCCTATTGGAACTATATCATGGGAACCGTTGCAATTTATATCCTGCTGGGCCTTGGGTTGAACATCATCGTAGGTTATTCGGGTCAACTTGTACTGGGATATGTGGCTTTCTTCGCCACCGGCGCTTACACCTTTGCTCTTCTGACCGCGCCGACACCGCATGGTATAGAAATGAACCTCTGGCTGGCAGTCGGTCTCTCCATTTTGGTATCAACGCTGACAGGGTTATTGCTGGGTCTTCCGATCCTCAACCTGCGTGGTGATTATTTGGCCATTGTCACGCTGGGCTTTGGCGAGATTGTGCGTATCCTGATCAGGAGCGATTTATTGACGTCGTTGACCAATGGTCCCAAGGGTGTGACCAGTGTCGGCCAGCCCAACTTATTTGGTAGTCCCTTTTCAGATGTGAATTTTATGCATCTTCTGATGCTGCTGGTCTTGATCGGATTGTTCATTGCTAAACGGTTGAAGGACTCAAATACCGGCCGAGCCTGGATTGCCATTCGGGAAGATCAGACGGTTGCCCAGGCGACAGGGATTAATACCTTCAAACATAAAATCCTGGCACTTTTGTTGGGGGCTGCCTTTGCTGGGCTGGCCGGGGCGTTGTTCGCCTCCCGCAACCAGTTCACCGGCCCTGAAGATTTCACTCTGATGGTTTCCGTGAATGTTTTATGTATCGTCATTGTTGGCGGCATGGGCTCGCTGCCTGGCGTGGTGCTGGGTGCGTTTGTGCTCAAGGGCATTCCTGAGCTTTTGCGAGAGATGGCCGATTACCGCCTGCTGGTATTTGGCGCCCTGCTTGTTGTGATGATGATCGTCCGTCCTGAGGGCCTCTGGCCGGCAAGAAGGGTTCGGTTTAAGCGATCGCATGCTGACCCGGATCGTCAAGATGCGATGGAGGTGGAAGTATGATTGCAGCAGTACAAGCAAGCCAGGTTACCAAGTGTTTCGGCGGTCTGACGGCTGTTAACACGGTTGACCTGATAGTCCCCAAGGGCTCGATCTCAAGCATTATCGGCCCAAATGGTGCAGGGAAAACGACGCTGTTCAACTGCGTTTCCGGTTTCTATGTGCCGGATTCGGGTGAGATTCAATTCTTCGGCCAACCTATCTCCGGTCTGGCAACCCACCAGATCAGCAAATGCGGCATTGCCCGCACCTATCAGAACATCCGGTTATTCAAGGAAATGACAGCCGTGGAAAACGTGCTGGTCGGACAGCATCATCGCATGCGTTCGACCTGGATTGAAGCGATCTTTCATACCCCCAGGTATTATCAGGAAGAGCAGAAAGCGCTTGAGAAAGCGCTTGAATTGCTGGATTTTGTGGGCTTATCCGGACTGGAAGACACGCCTGCCTACAACCTGCCCTATGGGGCGCAGCGGCGGCTTGAGATCGCCCGCGCGCTTGCCAGCGATCCAGCGCTCCTGCTGCTGGATGAACCGACCGCCGGGATGAACCCGCAGGAGACGGATGAGATGACGGCTTTCATCAAAAACCTGCGCGATACCAGAGAGATCACCATTCTTCTGATCGAGCATGATATGCGGGTGGTTATGGATATTTCTGACCAGATCACTGTCCTGGACTATGGAATGAAAATTGCCGAGGGAAAACCGGCAGAGATTCAATCCAACCAGCGGGTGATTGAGGCCTATCTTGGACCAGGCGCGGCCGCTCTTTCAGAAAAATTCAGACGGAAGAAGACACTATATGCTTACAGTTAATGACTTGCAGGTTTCCTACGGCGCAATCCGAGCTCTGAAAGGCGTTACCTTCAGCCTTGAACAAGGGGAGATCGTCGCCCTGATCGGGGCAAACGGCGCAGGGAAAAGTACAACCCTGAACACGATCTCAGGCATTCTCCAGCCTGAAGCAGGTGAGATATTTTATCAGGATGAAGATATTACTAAGACCTCCCCTGCTGAGATTGTCGCTAAAGGCATTGTTCAGGTTCCCGAAGGGCGAAAGATCTTTGCCCGAATGACGGTGAGGGAGAATCTTGAGATGGGAGCTTATTCACTGACGGATAAAGATACGATCCAGGAGCATATGGATCGGGTTTTTGAGATTTTTCCCCGATTGAAGGAACGCAGGCGCCAATTGGGGGGGACGCTATCAGGCGGTGAGCAACAGATGCTGGCGATGGGCCGGGGGCTGATGGCGGATCCGCATTTGATGTTGCTGGATGAGCCCTCCATGGGCCTCGCGCCGATCCTGGTTGAGCAGATCTTTGAGGTCATCCGCGATATCAATGAACAGGGCGTCAGCATCCTGCTGGTGGAGCAAAACGCCCAGATGGCGCTGTCCATTGCGGAGCGGGCGTATGTTCTGGAAACAGGTCGGGTGGCCTTGTCAGGTGATTCTGAATCGTTGATGGAAAACCCGGAAGTGAAAGCGGCTTATTTGGGGGGGTGAGCCGGGCCCTGGAAGGGATGGATCAAGGAAATAAATGGGGCTGTCTGCAAAGATAGCCCTGTTGATTTTTAATCCGACGGTGGGTAAAGAAAGATGGGCAGAAAACCGACAATCAATTACGGTGATGAATTTTTAATAATCAATCTACTGGATGTGGAAAAAAGAGATGTCCCTGGGTGATACTAAAATGTGCCACGAAAGGTTGTGCAGTGGGCCTATGCGTAGATAATTTTCGTGGCGAACTCTTCCAGCGTGGTGGCATGGATATCCGCCAGACACTCGACCTGTTCCTGTTCAAGGATGAACGTCTCCTCGCCAAACCCGCATTCAATGGCGTTCAACGGGTTGGAAAGCAGGTCTCTTCTGAAGCGCAGGCTGACAACCGCTGCGGTCATAATCCGGCTGATTTCCTGATCGGGATAAATGATGCTGACCATCTTAGATAACCTCCATCGTTTCAACCTGTAAATAAATTCTATCTAAATTTATTTTCTTATTCCATTATAGGTATTTCAGACTAGATTTACAATAACTGCCGGCTCTTTTTAAGGAAAACTAACAACGGATTTGGGTGGGGGCAGGTTGTAGTCGGGGGCTGATAACAGTGCAATGAAGCGTTACGATGGTTATAATTATTTTAAAGCACCAGATCGGGTGAGTCACTTCTCTGGTTGTCATCCGGTTGGGGACGGGTTAAGGATTGGAGTTCATAATGACGCATAATTTGTTTCAGGTGGATGCCTTCACTGAGTCGCCGTTCAAAGGGAACCCGGCAGCGGTTTGCCTATTGGAAGCTTCAAAACCTGAGGGCTGGATGCAGGCCCTGGCGGCGGAGATGAATCTGTCGGAGACGGCCTTTCTGCTGCCAAAAGATGGGGACTGGCAATTGCGCTGGTTCACGCCGAAGACCGAGGTGAGTTTATGTGGGCATGCCACCCTTGCCAGCGCCAAAGTGCTGTTCGACATCCACCCGGAACTGAGGGATAAACCCCTCACCTTCAGAACCCTCAGCGGCCCCTTGCAGGCGCGCTGGCTGGAGGGGGACATCGAATTGGATTTTCCGGTTAAGGAACCCGAACCGGTTGAAGTCCTGCCTGAGGTCAAAATGGCTCTTGGGATTGATTTGATTGAAGGGGTACGGTCGGGGGATTATTTCCTGTTTCTGGCCAGGGATGACGAGACTGTCCGGCGGGCAGAACCCGATTTCCAGGCCTTAGCAGAATCCCCAATTCCCGAAGTGATCATTACGGCACCAAGCGCTGATCCAGCGTTTGATTTCATTTCCCGATTCTTTGCGCCGCGGCTGGGGATCAATGAAGACCCGGTGACCGGCTCCGCGCATTGCCTTCTCGCGCCTTATTGGGGGGTGAAAATGGGAAAGAAGGACTTCACAGCCTTTCAGGCCTCAAAGCGAGGAGGAAAATTGGGCGTCTCGCTGCATGGAGAACGGGTCAGGATCAGAGGCGCGGCGGTGGTGATCTTCAAAGCCGATTTATTGGTCTGAGCGTTGTGATGATGGGTTGGCTGTAAATATGGTTATTGATCAAGTATCAGACTCGATTAGCAAAAAAACGTGTACATTTCTTATGATCGTAAATCGGGTATTTCTAGATCGAAATTTTCCAGTTTATCTATAATTGGGGATAAATTTTTACAGTATCTGCGGCGCAAAGATGGAAGCGTTATACTAATTATTATCATTTAAATACCAGCCTTCACCAATAGCACTATGTGGATAGTTTACATTCCAAGGCTTTGCGAGTCCATCGCACACTGATTTTAAATTCTTTATTCGCTGTGTTGCTGTTTTCTTGAGAAAAACATCACGCTCGTAAAAATCCATGCCGATCGCTTCCTTCCAGATTGATCGTCCAGCCATGACACCGCTTGCTCCTGCTGAACACGCCGCTATAACTTGTCTAAGATAGATATCATAGTCAACTCCTGCGGAAAGCAACACCCATGGAACGGCACTAGCTTCTGTCACTTCTTTGCAGGCTTTTGCCCATTGGGTCTCGTCAGTTTCTGACTGAATATCGGCAGGGAACTCCAGTTTGAGGATATCTGGCCCTAGAAGGCTGAGTTCTTGTGCCACCGTGACAATAGTTTGTTGTCTTTCTGATTGGGAAAGTGTGTTTTGCTTGGGGTTAATCGAATGAATTATGGGTTCTAGAAAAAAGGGCATTTCGTGTTTATTGCAGGTTGCAGCCACTTCTTCAATTAGATGTCGTTGATCTGCTGCAAAAGGCGAATCTGGGTGGTAGTAAGCAAGAAGCTTGATGGCGTTCGCACCTAGAATTTGTGCTTTCCGAACACTCCAACCTGGCAAAATCCGGCTGATTCTGGACTCTGGTTTCCCTGAATATCCCGTCTCTTCCAGAGCAAGAATAAGGCCTGTCGTTCCAGGAATATTATCTTGTGCCAGATTTTGTGCTGCGCCATATTCCGGGTCGAGCAATACAGCACTGGATTCAGGCGCGAGAACAGAAATTACGTGCTGTTTAAAACTGACCAATTCATTATAAGTAACACTCTCGGGATTTATGGGATTAAATGCCTTTTTTAGACTTCTGCGCTGATCGAGTGCAACAATACTAAAAACTCCTTGTGAACTTGCACATTGGGTTAGTCCACGCCTTTTCCCTAACGATATAGTCATTTGAACTCCTTATTGACAATTCATTGATAATGCATCTGTCAGTAATTCTAATCGATTTTCAGGATAAATGGTTTTGTGAATGTGAGATAATGTTATAATTAATCAATAATCATGTTATAAATTGTAAGAAAATGTTGACAATTCTCGAAATAATATATATACTTGGATACGTAAATCGATTCGTTGAAAGGCTTATAACAAGGTATGTTGAAGGAACAAAGAAAACGAATAATTGTCGAGTTGATTGAAAATAATGATCAAGTCCAGATTGCCGAACTGGCAGAGCTTTTCAAAGTTTCTGAGATGACAATCAGGCGAGATCTTGAAGAACTGGATCAACAAGGTGTAATTCAACGTATCCATGGCGGCGCAGTTAATCTTGATCAAACGAATAAGAAAATCGAACCTCCTATTATCAAGCGAACAAATGAGCAACTTGAAGAAAAACAACAGATAGCAAAAAAAGTTGCCAGTTTAGTAAATGATGGAGAACTTATTTTTCTAGGTTCTGGAACGACGACTCTTGCTATTGCTGAAGAGCTCAAAGAGCGCGTTCAACTCACAGTTCTCACCAATGCAATCACCATTATTAACAGTTTAATCCCAGCAGAGCATATTACCCTTATTGTTCTGGGTGGCTTTTTACGACGGTCTGAGATGTCAATGATAGGACATTTTACAGAAGCCGCTTTGGCAAACCTCAAAGCCGACAAGGTCATAATTGGTATACGTGGCATTGACGTAGAACATGGGCTGACCAGTGACAATTTACAGGAATTAATTACTGACCAAGCAATAATGAATATGAGTGAAAACCTCATTGTTGCGGCGGACCATACAAAGTTTGGTCATGTGGCGGCAATTAAAACCGCACCAATCACAAGGGCGACCAAGATTGTTACAGATTCACAGGTGCCTGATGCGATATTGAATTCAATTGAGGATATAGGTGTTGAGGTGATTAAGGCACCGTAGAAATTATTGTTAAATATATAAGGAGACTAGCTGAAAATGAAACAGGGAATTATTGGAAAACATACAAAATCTGAAATCCTTTCCCAGCCACAGATCTGGGAAGATGTGCTCAATTCATGGCAGGTTGCCGAGGTTAATGATTTTCCAGTCCCTAATAATTACGATCAAGTGCTCTATTTGGGGTGTGGCTCGACTTTTTATTTATCAAGATGGGCTGCGCGTATGAATGAATTGATAAGTGGTGTGACTTCTAGAGCGGCACCTTCTTCTGAAATATTGTTGTACCCTGATTATTGGATCAATATGAATTTATCAACGTTACTAATTGCCTCTTCCCGGTCAGCGGCTACGACGGAAACGATCGCTGCAATTGAACATTTCAGAAAAAAATTTAGAGGGGATGTGATTGTAGTCACCTGTAACCCTAATGAAGACATGGGTTCCCAAACCCAATATGTGATAAGCGCCGATAAAGCACGTGAGAAAAGTATCGCACAAACACGTTCTTTCTCCTCAATGATGCTTTCGCATGCCTTTTTAATTCAACGGATACACCCAGGAAATAATGCTGTTAAATTACGAGAAGCTGGAGAAACACTGATTCGAAAATATCTCAACAGGATTACAGAGATTGCACATGATAGCAGGATTGAAAAAATCTTCTTTCTCGGTTCTGGTCCGCTATATGGATTGGCAAATGAATGCATGCTTAAAATGAAGGAGATTTCTCTAAGTTATTCTGAGTCTTTTCATAGTATGGAATTTCGTCATGGGCCGATGGCTATGGTTGATCAGAACACTCTTGTCGTGAGTTTGTTAGGGGAGCAAGGAATTGATCAAGAATTAGTGGTCTTAAAAGACATGAAGACTAAAGGTGCTAAAACTATAGCGATAGCTGAATCTATTCCACCCAACAGTGAGTGGGTGGATGACTTTATTACCTTAGCAAGTGACCTGCCTTTTATTTGGCGATCATGTTTGTATCTTCCTTTATTACAGTGGTTAGCTTATGAACGTGGAATTAGTAAAGGATTGGATCCCGATCATCCCAACAATCTTGATGCAGTGGTGGTTCTGGATGAATAAGAGTGACGATCGTAACAATTCATTCTCATTAGAAAAGGTTCTGACTCTTGAATCAGTGAAAGCCAAGGCGTCAGTGGAATCTTGGGAGCAGGCTGCTAATATAGTCGGTGAGCTTTTAATTAATTCTAAAAAAGTAGAGCCACGTTATGTGACAAGAATGAAACAAGCTTTGGCTGAAATTGGCCCATACGTTGTTGTTGCACCTGGCATTGCTCTTCTTCATGCACGTCCTGAAGACGGGGTGCTTGAACCATGCATCAGTCTGATCACACTTGACACCCCAGTTGATTTTGGCCACTCTGAAAATGACCCTGTAGATATTGTTATAGCCTTTGGTGCTACCAATAAGATAACCCACATACCCGCGTTGAAGCGAATTGCTGACCAGTTGAGTGAATCTGAGATCGTCGACAAAATTCGATCAGCGAAAACAGACAAAAAATTATTGGAAGCATTTTTAGACTCGCATCAAGATGTTATTCCGGAGGGAAACTAAGGAGAATCAAATGATTATTGCAACATTATGTGGTATGGGTTTTGGAACGAGTATGATGTTGAAATTATTTATTGAAGATATTCTTCGGGATGAGGAAATTAAAGCAAAAGTTGTCTCATGGGATTTAGGATCTCATAAAGGGCAGGACGCAGACATCATCGTTGCTCCATCTGATATGGCTAGACATCTTCAATCTTCAGAAAGCACAGTTGTGCTTATTAAAAATCTAGTTGATAAAGTAGAGATAAGAATAAAAGTGTTGGAAGCGATTCAAAGTCTTCAAGACTAGTTAGTATTAATTATGAGGAGGTGGCTGATATCGAATAGAAAAAGACTGAATAACGATTTGATGAGCATCTAATTATTTAAAAAAGGAGGTTTAAAATGGAACTATTTCAATTCATTCTTGAACTCATCACACTCCCGGCATTTATCCTGGGTTTAATTGCGCTGATCGGTCTGGTAATTCAGAAGAAACCCTTCAGTGAAGTATTAACCGGGACTGTAAAGACAATACTGGGATTGTTAATCATGAGCATCGGCATTGGGGCTTTGATTAATTCATTGGTCCCGATCCAATTGATGTTTGAAACGGGTTTTCCAGCGGGACAGCTGACAACCTTTGTTACTTTTGACGAGGGTGTGGTAAGCGCTGTACAGGATGCTAATGTGGCTGGTATAGGGGCGGCAATTGCCTGGACGATGTTATTCGGATACATTATTCATATTCTTCTGGCGAGATTTACAAAATTTAAATATATCTATCTCACCGGTCATATGATCTGGATCCATGCCGGGGCTTTTGCAATCCTGTTCCACTCATTCGGGCTATCCTTGTTCTGGACTGTGCTATTGGCATCCATTGTAGATGGACTCTACATGACCTTAGCACCAGCTTTGGCTCAACCTATTATGCGGAAAATCACGGGTAACAATGAAATTGCTTTTGGCCACGGACAAACGCTGCTTAATATGTTAGGAGCTTGGGTGGGTAAATTAATCGGCGACCCAGATGATTCTGCTGAGAAGCAGACCACCTCTTCCGGATGGGATTTCTTCCGGGATATGGCCATGTCAATCTCAATAATTATGATTCTGGTTGCATTAGTCGCTGTTATTTTGGCAGTTGTTCAGATTGGCGTAGCAGGAGTTCATGAGCAGATTTCTGGCGGTCAAAACTTCTTACTCTTTGCTTTGTTACAAGCATTGGGCTTCACTGCGGGTGTACTTGTGTTGCTACAGGGTGTTAGGATGTTAATCGCAGAAATTGTTCCGGCATTCAAAGGCATTGCAGAAAAGGCAATTCCAGGAGCAAAACCTGCATTGGATTGTCCTGTGATCTATTCTTTCGCCCCAAATTCGTTGATCATTGGTTTGATCTCGGGAACTATCGGTCAGGTTGCTGGGATTGTGATCTTAGCATTAATTGGTTGGCCAGTTCCATTACCCAGTATGATCGCTGCGTTCTTTGCCAGTGGTGCCGGTGCGATTTTTGGCAATGCCACAGGCGGCAAAAAAGGTGCTTGGGCAGGAGGTTTCCTTTGGGGATTTGTTGGCTGGTTCCTGATCAGCTTTGCCTACAAATTTGGAGTCTTTGGAGATTTGGCGGCAATGGGTGCCACTGCGCTTGGCTTCACGGTTCCTGATGCAATCATACCGGGTATTCTTATCTGGTTGGTTGCAAAGTTATTTGGCGTGTAATTTGCTTTAGAACGGAAAAATTTGAGGAAGAAGATTTATCTTCTTCCTCAATATATTCAATATTATTCTTGGAGCTGACTTTGAAAATTTGTATTACAAATGGGAAGATACTCTCCCCTGAACCAATGCCGGATGGATTCGGGATTTTTATCGATGGTGAAAATATTGTCGAAGTGAAGCCTGTTGTTGATGTCCCTGAAGATTTCTATCAAATTGATGCTGATGGATATTGGGTAGTACCTGGTTTGATAGATATCCATATTCATGGGAGTCTTGGTACAGATACGATGGACAAATGTCCTGAAGCAATGCACGAAATGGCATGTTATTTTACATCAAAAGGTGTTACGGGATTCCTGCCGACAACTGTTGCTTCTTCAACCCAGAATATTACGAAAGCAATTGATAGGATCAGATCTTTTCGACAACCAAGTGATGGTGCCCGTGTTTTGGGGATTCATCTTGAAGGACCTTATCTGGGAACAGAACATAAAGGTGCTCAACCAGAAGAACATCTGAGAATGGCACACCCTGATGAATACATACCATGGCTTGAGAGCGGTTTGATAAAAATGTTTACAGTTGCACCTGAGGTCGATGGTGTGCTTGAATTAATTGAAATGGGCAGCAAGATGGGAGTTAACTTTGCTGTTGGACATAGCAGTGCTCCCTATGACATTATGGTGCAGGCTATCGATAGGGGATTATCTCAAGTGACACACATTTTTAATGGGATGCCATCATTACATCATCGTCAGCCTGGTGTATTGGGTGCTGTACTAACTGATAACAGGGTGTATGCTCAAGTAATTTCTGATGGGGTTCATCTTCATCCTGTAATTGTTAAATTAATTTTTATAACCAAAGGTATTGAGCGGACGGTATTAATCACTGATGCAATACGAGCTACTGGAGTAGAAGACGGCTTGCATGCGTTGGGTGATCAGATGATCACAGTGAAAGAGGGTATTGCCCGCACAGAATCAGGTTCCCTCGCTGGGAGCACATTAACTATGGATCAGGCTGTAAGGAATGCGATCAAATTTTCGGGGAAAGAGTTATGGGAAGTCATTCGTTCTGCCACATCTGTCCCAGCAGAGAGTATTGGATTATCTGATAGGATCGGTTCAATCAAACCGGGATTCAGGGCAGATCTATTATTTCTGGACGAAAAACTATATCCCTGCCGGACTCTGATTGCAGGTAAGACAGTATATCAAAAAAACAAACAATCACAAAATAATTAATCCAGAAAGGAAGAAAATGAGTGAATTTGCGAAAACCTATCTACATGAAATTGTTTCTATGATTGAAAGAATATATAAAGAAGAAGAGACAGCTCTCAATGAAGCAGCAGGACTCCTGGCGGATGCAATTACTGATGGAAACCGGATTTTTGCTTTTGGTTGCTCTCATTCCTCCCTACCCGTACAAGATTTGGTCTATCGGGCAGGCGGGTTGATGTTAATAAATCCAATCTATGGGCCAGGGATTGACTCATTGGATGTGCATCCACCTACATTGGGTTCTGATATTGAAAAGCTTTCTGGTTATGCCAAATTATTGCTGGACAATTCTCCAATCAAAGAGAACGATGTTTTGATCATAGTTTCCGTGTCGGGCCGAAATGCCGTACCTATTGAAATGGCAATGATTGCCAAAGAAAGAGGTATTACGGTCATTGGACTTACATCACAAGCTTATACCAGTGCTGTGCAATCTAGGCATGCTTCCGGTAAAAAGATGTATGAGTTTGCAGATGTGGTTTTGGATAATAAGGTAGATAAAGGTGATGCTGTCTTGTATGATGAACGTATGCCGCAGAAGTTTGTGCCAGCCTCAGGCGTGACTTCGACAGCGATGTTGCATGCTCTTGTTGCTGCAACTATTGAAAAAGCACTTGATCGAGGTGTGAAACCACCAGTTTATTTGGCTGCTAATGTTGATGGTGGTGCAGAATACAACAAACGACTCTTGGCAGAGAATCAGGATCGTATTTTTTATTATTAATAGAGCTTTTGTTGGAACATTCATTCAGAAGCATATCCTGATGAATCCTCAGCTAATACGAACGGCTGAGGACAGGTTATCTGTTAATTCAAGGAGTGATGTTTGACGATATTTGCTTCTACAACATTGGTAAGAGAGATTATTACTCAACAGAAGAAAGGCAAATCGTGTGGTATTTATTCGATTTGCTCTGCTAACCTGACTGTATTGCAGGCCTGTCTATTAGCTTATCAGAAACAGAACATTCCGTTATTGATTGAATCAACATGCAATCAGGTCAATCAGGATGGTGGTTATACAGGCATGGTTCCTACTGAGTTTGTTTCCTGCATAACCAATCTTGCTGATAAAAATGGGATTCCTACAAAGAGTATTATTTTAGGCGGCGATCACTTAGGGCCTTATCCTTGGAAAGATTATCCCCAAGAATATGCTATGAAAAAATCCATAGAACTAGTTAAGGATTACGTTAAGGCTGGGTATCGGAAAATTCATATAGACACAACTATGGCTCTGGCAGATGATCCCCCAGGATTCCCTCTGGATATAGAAGTTGAGGCACAAAGGGCAGCTAAATTATGTAAAGTTGTAGAGGAAAGTTGTAAGGACCAAACAAAAGAAAGTGCCCCAGTGTATGTGTTGGGAACTGAAGTGCCAATACCAGGTGGGGTAAAAAGTGATGACGACGCACTAAAGATCACTTCTGTGGAACGCGTCCGCAGTGGACTCGCTGTATACAAAAAGATATTCGAAGAATCTGGGTTGTCTGATGCTTGGAATAGAATGATTGGATTTGTTGTCCAACCTGGTGTAGAGTTTGGTCAATTTCAAATCCATGAATATAAGTCTTCATTAGTAAGACCCCTGTCACAATACATTGAAAGCATCCCAAATATTGTTTATGAGGCCCACTCCACCGATTATCAATTAAAAGAATCGCTTCGACAAATGGTACATGATCATTTTGCGATCTTGAAAGTTGGACCTGCATTAACATTTGCTTATCGTGAAGCTGTTTTTTCTCTTGCAAAGATTGAAAAGATACTTTTTCAGGATAGAAAAGATATTCAACTATCAAATTTAATAAATGTCGTGGATCAGGCGATGGTTGAAGATTCTCAATATTGGAAAGGATATTATGGGGGAACCAACCAGGAAAAGGCGTTTGCTAGAAAATTCAGTTATAGCGATCGGATTCGATATTATTGGACAAAGAATCAAGTTATGAGAGCGCTTGATAAATTAATTGATAATTTAGGAGCTGTAACGATCCCAATGCCCTTAATCAGTCAGTTTTTGCCAAAGCAATATCAACATATCCATGAAGGTAAAATCCCTAACAGCCCGGCCTCAATAATTCTTGATCATATTCAAGAAGTCATTGAGAGATATCAATCAGCTTGTCATTGTTGATAATCTGTCAAGGCAAAGTTAAAATGTC
>Ga0334886_1003775_pt1 | contig 13160 bp, 15 predicted proteins | sample GraSluR1_MG_9_FD_207232 | JGI IMG/M metagenome (GOLD analysis project Ga0334886, IMG submission 207232) | Sludge microbial communities from methane-producing bioreactor in Wageningen University, Netherlands - Granular Sludge_27_06-R1 | ecosystem: Engineered > Bioreactor > Anaerobic >...
TCCCCTCGTGGCGGCGTACGCGATTCACCCGGATATAACCACCGCAGGTGACTTCTGCTTCCGGAACGGCTTCCTCGGCTTCGTCGAGGGGAAGGCGGCGGGGTACGCCTCGCACAAGCTGCTGGGCGCGAAGACGGTCGCCCTGCTGACCAGCGACAACGACTTCGGCCGCACGCTCGTGACCGGCTTCAAGGAGTATGTCGACAAGTTCGCCCCCGATCTCGAGATCGTCAGCGAGCAGGCCTACCCGTTCTCCGAGAAGGACTACAAGCCCTATCTCTCGAAGATCAAGGAGCTGAACCCCGACGTCATCTTCGCCAGCGGCTACTACTTCCAGACCGGTCCGCTGCTTCGGCAGGCCCGTGAACTCGGCATCGAATCCACCATCCTCGGCGAGGAGGGCGCGGACTCTCCGAAGCTCGTCGAGATAGCGGGCGAGGCTGCCGAGGGCTTCTACATCGTCACCAACTTCGACCGTGACGATCCTCGCCAGGTAGTCCAGAACTTCCTGAAGGAGTTCCGCGGACGCCACAAGTTCGAGCCCGACATGGTCGGCGCCTCCGCGTACGACGCCTTCATGATCATCGTCAACGCCATGAAGACTGCCGGAACGACCGACGGCAAGGCAGTGCGCGACGCCATCGCCGCGACCGTCGGATACGACGGCCTTACCGGCGTCATGGGCGGCTTCGACGAGATCGGCGAAGTGGTCAAGCCCGTCCAGGTGCAGGTGGTCAAGGAGGGGCTCTTCCGCCACTTCGGCGTCGTCACCGACCCCGAGCTGATCAAGCCCTGAACCTTTTCCTGTTCTTGAGATAGAAAGAGGAGCCTCTTCTGAAGGAGAGGCTCCTCTTTTCACGCAGAAACTCCGGAGTACCGCATGGAACGCTCCGCTTTTTTGTTGCTTCATGGGGAACAAGGGCCCCGGATTCCCCGATTCTTTTTACAAAGCGGGATGTTCCCCCGCCTGCAGGTTCTCCGAAATTTTCCGGGCCGCCTCGACCACCAGCGGCGCCAGGTCCTCCAGCTTCCGCTCGAACTTGCTCTTGGGACCCGAGATGATCAGTCCTCCAACGAGATGATTCCCCGCGGAGAAAATCGGCGCTCCCACAGCGGTGCCTCCCGGGTCGATCTCCTCCACGCTGACGGAGTACCCCTGTTCCCGGATGGAGTCGAGTTCTCTCCGCAGCATCGCCGGATCGGTAATGGTATTTTTCGTATACTGCCTCATGGAAGCCGTTAGAATCCGCTCCTGAAGCCGTAAAGGGCTGTAGGCGAGGATTACCTTCCCCATAGCTCCGGCATGGAGCGGAAGTGTTCCTCCTATGCGGAAGAAAAATTTAAGGGCATGGTGTGATTCCACCATATGGATGCAGCGGGCCTGTTCTCCGTCCGGAACTGCGCAGACCGCCGTCTCGCCGGTCTCTTCGACCAGAGACTGCATCGAGTCGCCGGCTGCGATCACCAAGGCCTGGTTCATCCTCCACGAATCGGCGAAAATCAACACCCTCGCGCCGGGCTGATATTTTCTGGTTCCGCGGTTCTGGAGCACCCACCGGTCCTCCTCGAGAGAGGAGAGAATGCGATGGACCGTGCTCTTCGGAATGCCCGTCCTCAGGGCAATCTCGCGCAGATCGAGGCTGTCCTTGGTCTCCATGAGCGTTTCAAGAATGATCATCACTTTTTGGGCTAGTCCTGCGGGCGTATTGGGCATTTTCAGATCTCCTCGCATGATCTTCATCAATGTTGAGTCAAGGCGGAATTTGGGCCTAAGAGAGACGTGCCGGTGCGGAAGCGTTCATTTCCGGCCTCCAAGCAACTCAAGCCTCTCGCAAGATCTTTTCTTTCTCATTATGCTGGAAGATGCTATAAAAATCCAGTCCTGCAAACTGCCCGGGAAGGATCTTCGATCTTCGTCCCGCTTCTGCCGGCCTGTCCTTTTCCTATCTCCGCGGATCGAAAAAAAATGACAGGGTATTGACAAGGATGATTCAGAGTAGTATTTTAAACGGGACATATGTCCCGCTAGACAGAATTACCCTATGTCGACAGGGAGGAAACGCTTGTGAAAAGCAGTCTTTCAGCCCGCCGCATCAAATCCGATCTTCACATCGTCAACGAGTCCGCCCGCACTCCGGGAGGCGGCATCACCCGTCTTTCCTATTCCTCCGCACATATCGAAACTCTTCTCTACCTGGAAGAGCAGTGCCATTCGCTGGGGGCCCGATGCTTCCTCGACGGGGCGGGCAATTTTATCGCCCGGATCGAGGGGAGCGAACCGGGGCTTCGTTGCTTTTCCTTCGGATCCCATGTGGACAGTGTGAAAAACGGAGGCGTTTTCGACGGAATCGGCGGAGTCGTCATCGGACTCGAGGTGTTTCGGCTTCTCAGGGAAGACGGGATCCGGCTGCGGCGCCCGGTGCAGCTTTTCGGCTTCGCCGAGGAAGAGGGAGTACTCTTCAATTCCGCTCTTGTTGGAAGCCGTTTTTTCACCCGGAGGCTTTCACGGGAAGACCTCCTGTCGATGAAAAACGATGCTGGAATATCCTGCGCCGACCTTGCGGACGCGTTTCGCGAAAAGCTTGCCCCGCGAATGGACGGAGAAATGCCCGACGAAGCCGGAAATCCCGCCTTCTACCTGGAACCTCACATCGAACAGGGTCCCGTCCTGGACAGGAAGGGAGTTGCGCTCGGAGTCGTATCGTCCATAACGGGCACGAGTATGACGGATATCGTCTTTCGCGGAGAGGCGAATCATGCGGGAACGACTCCCATGGATGTCCGGAAAGATCCTGTGCGCGGGCTGGTTCATGTGAGTTCCATGCTGGATAAAAGCGTCCGGGAGAGCGGCGGCGCCGTCGGGACCATCGGGCGGATCGCGGTGGACCCGAACGTTGGGAATGTCATTCCGTCAAGCGTTTCTTTCACTGTAGATCTGCGCTGCGTCGACGAAAGGATGCTGTCGAGTCTCCTCGAAGAGCTGGATGAGTGGTGCAGGGAGGCCGCGCGCGAATGGTCGCTGGATGTGTCGCTCTCTCCGGGGCACAGAGTGATGCCCCTTGAGATGGATGCCGGGCTTCGGCGCGATCTTTTCGAGGAAGCCGAAAAACTCGGTGTTCCGGCGATGTCGCTGCCGAGCGGCGCGGGGCACGACGCTCTTTTCATGGGAGGGATCTGTCCCGTGGGGATGGTGTTCATACCCAGCCTTCACGGAAAAAGCCACTCTCCGCAGGAGAAGAGCGATTACGAACATCTCGGGCAGGCGGCCCGGGTGATTCGGGGGGTGATCGAACGGCAGGATTCGAAGAGATGAAACAATCTTTCGTTCCATATCCACGAAAAAACCGGACAGGCGCTCTGAACACCGGATTTCCGGGCCCGAGGGGCCGCACGAAAAGGAGGCTGTATCATGGAACTGACTCTTGAACTGGCTTTAGCGTTCTTTTTCGCCGGAGGGTTTCTTTTGACGTTCATCTTCTTCAAGATACGTCATTTCGACAGGATGTACTATTCCGGAAAAGGAAAGGAGGAAATCTCATGACCGGCAATCTGTGGATGGCCTACGGTGTGCTGGGATTTTTCATCATCCTTTGGATTGGAAACGGGTACTACTGGAGTACAAAGGTGAAGACCGAGGACGACTTCGCCCTTGCGGGAAGAAATGTCGGATTTGCCATGGGGACAGGAACAGTCATCGCGACCTGGATTACGGCGAACACGATCCTCACCGCTCCCGAGCAGGCATTCACCAAGGGAGTGTACGGCATTATCGGCTACTCTCTCGTCGGGATCAGCGTGGTCTTTTTCGCACCGCTCGCGCAGCGGATCAAGGACGTGATGCCCAAGGGCGTCACGAGCGGCGAATTCTTCCGCCTGCGGTACGGAAAGACGACGTGGAGCATCTACTTCATCCTATCGGTTGCCTATCTCTTCGCCTTCCTCGTCACACAGTCCATGGGCGCGGGACTGGTCCTGGACGCAGTCTTCGGAATTCCCTACAATGTCGGAATGGTGACCATCACTCTGGTCTGCGTCGCCTACACCATGATGGGAGGGCTTCGCTCGGTCATCGCGATGGACTTCATCAACACCATCCTCATCATGGCATGCCTTGTCATCGTGGTTCCCATCACCCTCACCGAGATCGGCGTGGCGGAACTCTACACGGGAGTCATGGCCAACGCTCCGGAGCGGATGGAAGTTCTGCAGCCGATAGGGCTGGTCTTCATTTTCAGCGCCCCCGTCTTCGCCGTGGGCGAGATTTTCCACTCCAACCTCTGGTGGCTCAGAGCCCACGCGATGAAGCACAAGAACGTCCGGAAGACGTGGCTCGCAGGAGGATTTATCTGGATGTTCGTCCCCGTTCTCGCAGGAATGACCGGACTGATCCAGCTGAGTACCGGTGCTGCTCCGGAGCATCTGAACATGATATTTCCGCAGATGGCCGTGAAGGCTCTCGGAGGCGCCGGGGCGTTTCTGGTGACGGTACTGGTGCTGGCTTCGATCTCGTCGACGCTGGACTCCCTTCTCGCCGGAACGTCGAGCCTGCTGGCCGAAGACGTCTATCGCGGGCTGATCAATCCGCAGGCCAGGGATGCCGCGATCAATCGAGTCCAGAGGACGATGATCCTTCTGCTCGGTCTGGCCTCCATCGCCCTTGCGTGGTACAAGATAGGGACTTTGGGGCAGATCCTCTACTTCAGCGGCGCCTTTGTCTGCTCCATGATCTGGCCCATAGTCTACGGGTTGTACGACAAGACCGTCTCCGCCGCGGCTGCGAATATCTCCATGATCCTGGGGACGCTGGCCGGAGTCCTGACGAACATTTATATCTCCCCCTTCGGAGGGCCTACTGTCGCGGGCATCGTCTCCTTCGTGATCTTCATCGCCGTCTGCAAAGCGAAGCCGGATGATTTCGACTGGAACAGGTTGAGCGGAACGTCCGCTTAATACTGTCGCAAGAGAGGAGCGATCTCTATGTATTTTCCCGAATGGGTTTTATGGTTTTTCGCAATCTCCGGAACCGTAGTGGTTGGAGGAAGCGCTCTTTTCCTGGTGATGGTGTTTCTGAAAGAGGCACGATCCGACGAAGGGGCGTTTTAGAAGGCAACATCATGGAAACGCGGACCCTGCATGAAGGAGAACGTTTCTTCCGGCGGGGTCCGCATTTCCAAGTATTCCACAGCGAGGACGGTGCTGTTTATGGACCGGAAAGACGCATTGAAAGAACTCTATCCCGAGGCGGCCTTTGATAATTGTTCGCTTTCCGAAAGCGCGTTCATCATCGTGGATATGCAGAAAGCCGATGCCCATGAGGACTACGGGTTTCTGCGGAAGGCGCGGGAAGCCGGCGCGGGAGATTCCGTCGCCTACTATCTGAATCGGATAAAGACCACCCTGATCCCGAATATTGCTCGGCTGCTCGCTCTCTTTCGTACAACTCCGGCGGAAGTGATCTATCTCAAGATCGAATCGCTCACTCAAGACGGACGGGATCGCAGCCTGGAGCATAAAAGAATAGGAGTGCACGCTCCGAAGGGTTCTCCCGAGGCCGAGATTCTGGAGGAGATCGCCCCCGAGGGCGACGAGATCGTCATTTCAAAAACTGCCTCCGGAGCGTTCAACTGCACCAATCTCGATTACGTCCTGCGCAATCTTGGAATACGCACTCTCATCGTCTGCGGAGTCCTGACGAACGAGTGCGTCGAAAGCCTCGTCCGCGACGGAGCGGACAGGAGCTACCAGGTGATCGTGCTTGAGGACTGCTGCGCGGCCATATCGGAGGAGACCCACCGGAATGCGCTGCAGGCGATGGGAGCAACCTATGCGCAGATTATGACATCGCGTGAACTTGAGGAGGCGGCGGAGGCGATGCGCTGATGACATGCCCTTGGAGCACGGAATATGCAAAATCCGTTTGTTTTCACACAAAAAGAATCTATTATGGTACAATTTATTCCGCTCGATGAAAAATAACAGCATTTTATTATTAGCTTTCAATAATTAAATGTAAGCTGTTCGTTCCGCCCTCAAAAGAGCGGAACGTATTTTCATCAGGAACTTGTTCGAAGCGCCTCTCCCCCGGGGGAGGCCTTTTCTTAACAGGATCCGACGCCGAAGCGGGTTTACCGCGCAGGAGCGGATCGCGTTTTTCACGTTTTTCGTCCGCGGGAAACGAAATGTTCCCCTGACAAATATCATGGCATATGGAGGAATGACAATGAAACTGTCGGTACTCAAGAACTTGAAGCCCGGACCCATCGAAGCGGACTTTCTGAATATGCTGATGTTCGACATCGGCGGCGGCATACGCTCGGTGAGCCTTCCCAGGGGGTATGTATCGGAGACTGTCTTCCATGACGGTATCGGCTTCGACGCGTCCAACTACGGCTTCGCAAAGGTCGACCAGTCCGACATGGTCGCCATTCCCGACTGCAACGCGGCGTGGCTGGAGGAGCGCGGCGATTTCACCATCGCCCACGTTATCTGCGACGTGGTCTCAACCGAGCGGAATGTCTTCGATCAGTATCCCCGCTCCGTCGCGGAGCGCACCGCGGAGTATCTCAAGGAGACGGGTTTGGCCGACACCGCGCAGATGCTCGTCGAGCTTGAGTATTACGTCTTCGACTCGGTAGAGTACTCCACCGGAATGGACCACGCCTTCTACTCCATCGGTTCGGGTGAAGGACTCGGCGAGGACTTCGAAACGCAGAAGCGTTTCGCACCGCTGAAGGGGTATCACAAGCTGCCGCCCGAGGATCGCTTCTTCGACTTCCGGAACGAGACCGTCCGGCTGATGGAAGAGGCGGGCATCGCCGTGAAGTACCACCACCACGAGGTGGGCGCGTCGCAGCTCGAGATCGAGCTGGACTTCATGGACCTGGTGAAGGCCGCCGACAGCGTCTGCATCGCCAAGTGGATCATCCACTCGGTCGCGGAGGAGATGGGCTTCAAGGTGACCTTCATGCCGAAGCCGCTCTACAAGATGCCCGGCAGCGGCATGCACGTCCACCAGTTCCTCGAAAAGGGCGGAAAGAGCCTCTTCCCCGGCGGCGAGCTGCACGGTCTGTCGAAGGCGGGGTTGGCCTACACCTCAGGCCTGCTGGAGCGCAGCCTTACCGGGAGCCTGCTCGCCTTCACGAACCCGAGCACGAACAGCTTCCGGCGGCTCGTCCCGGGCTACGAGGCCCCCATCAGCGCGACCTTCGCGAAGGGGTCGCGGAGCGCGGCGGTGCGCATTCCCGGCTACCTGAAGAAGGACGAAGTGCGCGTGGAGTACCGCACCGGCGACGCCTCGGCGAACATCCACTACATGCTCTCCGCGATGGTGCTCGCCGGAGTCGACGGCATCCTCCGGAACGCCGACCCTGTGGCCCAGGGCTTCAGCAGCGCGGAGGCCAAGCAGGAGAAGGTCTTCCCGCTGAGCCTGAACGCGGTGCTCGACGGCCTGAAAAAGGACAGCGAATGGCTGAAGCCCGCCTTCCCCGAGAAGCTGCTGGAGCTGTGGACGAAGCGGAAGCTGGAGGAGGCGGAGTACGTCTACAACGCCCCGACGCCGCAGGAGTACGAGCTGTACTTCTAAAGCGGGGTAAAAGAGAAAGTCTCAACGTAAGGGGCCCGGGCGAAGAGGAAGCGCTTCGCTCAGGCCCCTTTTCGGCACGCGCAGTCTGTCCGGTTCGGACAAAGGTCCGGACAAAGGTCCGGAGTTGACAGCGCACCCCTTTGTGTTACGATGCAATACAAAGGATGTGGCTGAAATGGCGACTTTGGAAAAGACACTCACGGTACGGCTCACCCCCGAAGAGCGTATGGCGGTCGAGGAGTACGCGAAAGAGAAAAATATGACCATCGCCCAGCTCGCCCGGGAGTCTCTTCTCGAAAAAATCGAGGATGCCTACGATCTCGAAGTATATACGGCATGGTTGAAGAGCAAGCGAGAGACGGTGCGCTTCGAGGATTTAGTGAAGGAGTGCGGGTTTTCCGAGGAGGATTTATGAGCGTATGGTCGGTAGAAATAGATGCCGGGACTGCGAAGAAGATACAAAAACTCGATCGAGAGACGCAACGTCTTCTATTGAGCTACATCGACCGACATCTTCGGAACAGCCCCGATCCGCGCGCTTCCGGAAAAGCTCTCACGGGTCCGCTGCGCGGGCTGTGGCGCTACAGGATCGGAGACTACCGTCTGCTGGCCGAGATACGGGATGACGAACTCATCATCGTCGCCGTGGATATAGGTCATCGTTCGGCGATCTATTCCCGAAGGAGGTAGGCTTCTTACCGCTGCGAGCGATGAAGCATGCTCTCCATTTCGGAGATCGAGAATCCGAGAACCGGCATCCCGCCCAAGGCATCTCACGTGTCGAGGCTCTTCAGTATTTTCCTCGCAAACGACTCTTTGATCTCCGTATGCCGAGGAACAGCTTCCATCGCTCCGGTTTTCGGGTTGATCCACGGAGCGTGCGAAGCGCACTAGCATTTCAAAGAACACCCCGCCATGCGGAGCAAGCGTTCCAAATCCTTCCGCTTCATCCGACCGATACTGTTTCGCGTATGACATCGTCCGGAAGGCCGCGTAGAACGTCCTCTCTGCGGTCCTCCAAAATCAGATATATGGCTTCCCGTAGGCTCTCTTTCGCCTCTTCGAGCGTCTCTCCCTGTCCGTTGGCGCCGGGAATCTCCGGGCACATCGCCCAGTAGCCCCCCTCGGGCGCCGCTTCGATAATCGCGGTGAATTCGGCTTTCATACTCTCCCCTCCTCCTGCGATGGGCGGAGCACCGCAAGCGGTTTCGCATCGAAGTATAGCACCTTGAAGATGTAGGAATGATATGCATACCGACTTCCACGAAGGAGCCCTCGGAGAAGGCAGTGGCATTCTCCGGAGAAGCGTCGTCCGATTCGACAGGAGAAGGATGCTCTTCCGCGAAGGCGGCGTCGCGGAAGAGCACCTGTGGATGGTGCTGAATGAGCCGATTTCAACGCACCGGCATGACTCCGCTCATTTTTTCGCTTGACGACCGCTCTGCGACGATTCGCCTCATCCTTCCCTTATTGCCGCTGGAGCGAGAGGGGAATTACTCGGCCTCATCATGCTTCTGGTCGAAAAACAGTCCCGTCGCAGGAATGAAATCGGAATATTGACAAAGCCGCTATGTTTGTAGTAGGTTACTTGATGCACGAGTGGTCGTGTATGAAAGAGAGATTTTTGGAAACCAAGCGGCTGTTGCTCATCGAAGGGACGCGATTGGAAGAATGCCCGAACCGGCGAGACACGGATCGATCAGTCGGAAGGGCAGCTAACGGCGTGATAAGGAAGGCGAAACCGGTCAAACGGGCCGCTTGCCATATATTACGGCATTCCTTCGCCGCGTAACTTCCCGAAAGTGACTACGATATCAGGACTATGCATGATCTTCTTGGTTACAAGGACGAAAAGACTACCATGATTTACATCCACGTTCTGAACCGGGCCAGCAAAGGCGTCAAGAGTCCGGTGGACGATCTGTAGAGGAGAGATGACGGTGTCTTGTCTAGAAACCACATATCACCCCGCGATTCGCGCGGAAGGCAGCCTAATGCTCAGTGAATACAGGCACGATACGAGAATGACCAATAGTATATTATACCGCTATGTTGTGTCCCAAAAATGTAATAAAGAAACCATATTACCATTGTTGGGATGACAAAGGAGAATTGAGCTGATGGCTGACAAACACCCCTACGTTCCGGCACCTGGTGGACTCGTTCAGGTGATCACCCACTTCCGAAAGTCCTTTCCGGCAACGGTGACGGCTGAGACCCTCCGAAAGTTGGGCTATGCCCCGAAGAACGAGAGCTACGTCCTCAACGTGCTTCGGTATCTCGAAATGATCGACAATGATGGGCAACGCACGGCGGCCGCGCAGAAGGTCTTTTCCCAACATGACGACGCGTTCTTTGCCGAGCAATTTGCAGAACTCGTAAAAAAAGCGTACTCGGGTCTCTTCGACTTGCACGGGGACGAATCATGGACGCTTGACCAAGAGGCGCTCATCACGTTCTTTCGGTCCTCGGATCAGACGACCGACATTGTAGGCAAGCGGCAAGCGACCACGTTCCAATTGTTGGCTGGCTTTTCAGGACACAAGGACGTTCCAGAGACGAAGCCGCGGAAGAGGGAGGCGTCGAAGCAGACCTATCGACCCGCAAGGAGCGGAAAAGCGGAACGAGAACGAGAAGCCACTACTTTACAGGCGCAGAGTACTAGTGAGGGCCCAAAGGAGAATATGTCTAGCGCTTCAGCGGTTGGGTTGACCGTGCGCATTGAGATCAACTTGCCAGCAGACGGCGATCAGGATACCTACGACCGCATCTTCAAAAGTATCCGCGAGAACTTGCTGAATGGTCGATGCCCTTAGAAACTTCGAAGCCATCGTACGGCGTGCCGGACGGTATACGACTGCGCGTTCCGAGCCTATCGGTGGTACTCATCCATTTGATGAACGGGACATTCATCCGGCGCTCCCTTTGATCGTGCGCGAATTGTTCGACGATGGTCACTTCCCCCAAGCGACGTTCGAGGCGTTCAAGTTCATCGACAAGCAGGTTCAGCACCACTCTAAACTGAGCGAGTCTGGTTTCAAGCTCATGATGCAGGCATTCGCAGAGGCGCCACCGCTTGTTCAACTAACGCCGTTGTGTACGGTGAGCGAGCGCGATGAGCAAAAAGGTTTCCAGTTCCTATTCGCTGGAGCTGTTCTCGCTATCCGGAATCCACGAGGTCACGAGGTGTCGCTCCCCGACGGTCCTGATCGATGTCTCGATCATTTATCCCTCGTCTCGCTGCTATTACGGCGATTGGACGAGAGTGGGTTCAGGTGTGTATCCTAGCGACTCGCGCAGAAGGTAGCCTAGGATACAAGTGGTATGCGAGAATGGCTGCCGATGTCTTATGGTGCTATATTGTGTCCCAAAGGTGTAATAAAAAAACGAATAGTTGCTGTTGGTTTTCAAAGGAGAGAATATGGGGTCTATCACATTTGTAATTGATGAATCAGGGGCAAAAGGATATTCCGATAAACGAGAGCAACATGAAGGAGAGTTCGGTGTAGTCGCCGGCATTCTAATACCTGAAGAACATCTCTCAGTTGTGGAATCAGATCTGAATTTTATTGCAAATAAATATGAATCTGAAGGAAAACTTCATATCACGGATTTAGAAAGCAATGATCAAGAATGCCTTCGAGGAGAGATTTTCGATTATCTTCTGTCGAAGCACATACGATGGACGTATGAAGCAATGTACGTAGAAGGACTCCATAACCAAGCTCGGATCGCTGCAACTATGGTGAAAACAGCGAAGGAGAATCATCGTTCAAATGTGAATATTTCTTGCAACGAAAAGCGCGATTTATTACACGCCGAAATATTTACGGGGGTGTTCGGAAAGGGTGTTGCTTTTTGTTTGGACAACGTGAGCCATCAGTTTCATTTAAATGTGATCACGGATAATATAGACAAATCGATTTTGAGGAAATTTAAAGAGGGTGCTCAACAACTCTTAAATGTTGGGAAGAAAAATACCTGTAAAGTAACAGGATTTGATCACGATTCACAATCGGTAGTAACTGGATCAGTTTCGTTTGAAATTACCCAAGGGCGTGATGTGCTTGGTGATTTTTCTGGGGTGTTATATGACATCAACGTATCCGAATCAGTACTTACTCTGGCTGCAGATGTTTTGGTAAATAGCGTTCATCACCATCTGGCTTCACTTCAGGAATCGAATCCAGGGTGTGCTCTGAACACAAAGGAGGCAATAGAAGGTCATAGGCTCGCACAGATTGTATATGGCGTCTCCGAGGTCGATTTGGACGTCCTACAAATTTCAGACACAATATTTCGTTACCCAAGCCGACTCTAATCAGGAATCTGTGATGTATATACCAACAATAACATGCACTCGGACAGAAAAAAACAGAGAGAGGAACGAGTAGCGCTTTTTTACTGCCGATGTTTGGCATTTGACGGATTCTCCGGGCAAGGGGAAATAGATGAATCGAAGCTGTTTCTGTGAATAAGCGGTTGATTTCTAAGTCAAGCACAAGAAGAAATGCTGGGGGAAACAGCCAAGAATAACGAATATGAATTTGGATAATAGCAATAAATTTCCAATGCTTTTTGCAACAGAAGCGATGGATTGCAAATTTCGAACATCTCATCGAAAAGATCGAGGACGCTTACGATCTCGAAGAGTGGGTCACTTGGCTGAAGAGCAAGCGAGAAACGGTCCTCTTCGAGGATTTGTTTAGAGAGTGCGGTTTTGCCGCAGAGGAGAGTTTTCAATGAATAAAATTCTACGCACCATCAGCGCGCTTCTGCTCCTACTGCTCCTCTTCGCCCCCGCGGCCTTCGGGAGCGCGGAGCGGGCGAAGTACGTCTTTCTCTTCATCGGCGACGGCATGGGGGAGGCGCAGATCGAGGCCGCGGAGCTGTACAGCCTCGCGTCCGGGAACGGGCCGCTCGCGCTGCGCGGACTTGCCGTGCGCGGGAAGATCTCCACGCGGTCGGCGAACGCGGCCGTGACGGATTCCGCCGCCGCCGGGACGGCGCTGGCCACGGGGTTCAAGACGAACAACGGCGTCCTCGGCATGGACCCGTCGGGGACGAAAAAGCTGCCCACCGTCGCGGAAGTCGCCCGCGACCGGGGGATGAAGGTCGGCGTCGTCACGTCGGTCTTTCTGAACGACGCCACTCCTGCGGCCTTCTACGCCGCGCGTCCCTCCCGGACGGACTTCTACGAGATCGGCGTCCAGATGGTCGAGAGCGGCTTCGACTACTTCGCGGGGGGCGGCGTTAACCGGCGCGCGGGGAGGAAGGGCGACCTGAAGGACGTCTACGACCTCGCGCGGGAGAAGGGGTACCGCGTGCTCCGCACCCGTGCGGAGCTTGCCGCGGCGAGGCCGGGGACGAAAGTCGTCGCGGCCGCGTCGGTCGGCGGGGCGCTGCCGTACGAGATGGACCGCCCTGCGGGGAGCCCCTCTCTTGCGGAGTTCACGAAGCGGGGAATCGAGCTGCTCGACAACCCGAACGGCTTCTTCATGATGGTCGAGGGGGGGAAGATCGACTGGGCCTGCCACCGCAACGACGCGGCGGCGGCCGTCCGCGACGTGCTGGCCTT
>Ga0334886_1003784_pt1 | contig 13141 bp, 11 predicted proteins | sample GraSluR1_MG_9_FD_207232 | JGI IMG/M metagenome (GOLD analysis project Ga0334886, IMG submission 207232) | Sludge microbial communities from methane-producing bioreactor in Wageningen University, Netherlands - Granular Sludge_27_06-R1 | ecosystem: Engineered > Bioreactor > Anaerobic >...
CTTGAATCCCATACCCTCAATGGGTACGCGCGATCTTACAAAAAAAAGACCCTCATCTTGAGGATCTTCTTTGTTCGAGCGGGGACGACGGGACTTGAACCCGCGATCTCGGCCTTGACAGGGCCGCATGTTAGACCAACTACACCACGCCCCCGAGCCCAAATATCTTATCACAATCCAACACCTTCGTCAAGTTTTCAAAATCAAGCGAATTCAGGAATTACACCTGCTATTTTTCAAAATGCGTATTAATTTGTACAGAAAGCCGGTCTGAAAGTGATGTATACTTTCAGGAACATTCCTGGCATGCACGGAAACTTTCCGCTGCCATGAGAGGTCAATTATGAATACATACAAGAATAAACGCATCCTGATCACTGGCGGCTCCAGCGGCATTGGCCTGGCCCTTGCCCGCCAGCTTTCCTCCCTGGGAGCATCCGTACACCTCCTGGCACGCTCCCCTGAACGCCTGCAATCCAGTCTGAAAACCATCAAAGAAATGCGAATTTCCCCTGAACAGAATTTTTCCGCCATCCAGGCTGATGTGACCGATCTGGAGACCCTTGCCCCTGCTCTGGATCAATTCGAGCAAGCATTTGGAGCGCCAGATATCGTCATCAATGCTGCCGGGGTCGCCCACCCGGGAGAATTTGCCGAACTGGAAATAGAAACCTTCCACTGGGTAATGGAGATCAACTATTTCGGCACAGTTAACGTCATCAAACTCCTTCTGCCTGCTATGCGAAAACGCGGCAGCGGTCACATCATCAACTTCTCCTCGATTGCCGGCTACATGGGCGTTTACGGCTACACCGCCTACGGCGCTTCCAAATACGCCGTGCGCGGCTTCTCGGACGCGCTGCGGGCCGAATTAAAACCCAAAGGGATTGCCGTCTCGGTTATTTTCCCGCCAGATACCGACACCCCGCAACTGGCGTATGAAGGTCCGTTCAAACCGCCCATCACCAAAATCCTCTCCGGTAATGCCAAAACCATGACCGCCGACGAAGTCGCCGCCATCACACTGCGCCAGGCAGCAAAGCAACGCTACATCATCACCCCCGGCTTTGAAAGCTCCCTTTTCTTTACACTCAGCAGCCTCCTCGGACGCCTGATCTATCCCATCATGGACATGCAAATCACCCAGGCCATTAAAAAGCTAAAACATCCGTGAACTTACCCGGTCAACGACTCTGGCACGAGAAACGCAACAGCATTGTCTTGCCATGATTGACTACTTGACCAACCCCCATTTCCATTTTTCCACGCACCATTGCCTCTCCCTGTGATATACTAAAATCGAACGCAATAAGGTGTCGTGGTGTTTGAAAAGAAGCCAAAGAGAGTTCTCACTTCTCTCAAGTTTGCGCCGATTAAAGTGCTTTTGTTTCCAAAAGAACTTTGCTCGGCGCATTTTAATAAATTCAACTACCCGCATTCCAATTCATTTTCGATAAGGAGATCACATGAAAAATGACTATATTGCAGTAGCCGATCATTCACCACAAGAGATTGAAGACGTCCTTTCCCTGGCCCTTCGCCTGAAAAAAGAATGGAAAGCCGGTGGCAACAAACCGGTTTTGAAAAATAAGACCCTCGCCATGGTTTTCCAAAAGCCCAGCCTGCGCACCCGCGTCAGTTTCGACATGGCGATGCGTCACCTTGGCGGCGATGCCCTCTACCTCTCCCCCGCAGAAATCGGCCTCGGCAAGCGCGAATCCATCGCCGACGTTGCCCGCGTCCTCTCCGGCTACGTTGACGCCATCATGGCGCGCGTTTTTGAACACGACCACATCCTCCAGCTTGCCGAATGGGCCAGCGTCCCCGTGATCAACGGCCTCACGGACTACAATCATCCCTGCCAGGGCATGGCAGACGCTCTCACCATTCAGGAGGAATTTGGTACGGTCAAAGACCTCCAGATTGTCTTCATCGGTGATGGCAATAACGTCGCCGTTTCTCTTCTACACATCGCCGCCAAACTGGGGGCAGCCAAATTCACCATCGCCTGCCCCGAAGGCTATGAAATCCCGGAAGCCGCACTGACCATCGCTAAACCCATTATGGCCGAAACCGGCACGATATTCGAAGTCGTCCGCGACCCGCGTGAAGCCGTTCAGGGCGCGCAGGTCATCTACACCGACACCTGGACCAGCATGGGACAAGAAGCAGAAACCGCCATTCGCGAACAACACTTCGCTCTTTACCAGGTCAACGACGACCTCGTCAATGCTGCGGACCCCCAGGCCATCGTTATGCACTGTCTCCCCGCCCATCGTGGACAGGAAATTACCAATGAGGTTGCTGACGGCCCGCACTCCAGGCTTTTCCCACAAGCCGAAAACCGGATGCATGCCCAAAAAGCGATCCTCGTAAATCTACTCGGAGAATAAAAAATGCAAACAAAAGATTTTATTGCAATGGAAGACCAGTTTGGCGCTCACAACTACCATCCGTTGGACGTTGTCCTTGAGAAAGGAGAAGGCGTCTGGGTAATTGATGTTGAGGGCAATCGTTATCTGGATTGCCTCAGCGCGTACTCCGCTGTTAACCAGGGTCATGTCCATCCCCGCATTCTTAAAGCAATGACCGAACAAGCCCAAAAAATCACCCTCACCTCACGCGCATTTCGCAACAGCCAGTTACCGCTGCTCTACAAAGAATTATCTGATTTAACCGGTTACGAAATGTCTCTGCCGATGAACAGCGGCGCTGAAGCAGTTGAAACCGCCCTGAAAATCGCCCGCAAATGGGCCTATCAGGTCAAAGGCATCCCCCGCCCGCAAGCCGAGATCATCGTTGCCGAAGGAAACTTCCACGGCCGCACGCTCGCCATTATTTCCGCCTCCAGCGAACCATTTTACCGGGACGATTTCCCTCCCTTCACCCCCGGTTTTGTAATCGTTCCCTATGCTGACCTGGACGCAATCAAGGCTGCCATCACCCCCAATACGGCTGCCGTCATGCTGGAACCTGTCCAGGGAGAAGCCGGCGTCATCGTTCCTCCCCAGGGATACCTTTCGGCGGTCAAGAAATTGTGTGAAGAAAATAACGTCCTCTTCATGGCAGATGAAATCCAGAGCGGCCTCGGACGCACTGGCAAGCTCTTTGCCTGTGAACACGAAGGCGTACGCCCGGACGTGATGATCATCGGGAAAGCCCTGTCCGGTGGCTTCTATCCCGTCTCGGCCGTTCTCTCGGATACCGACATCCTCGGTCTGTTCCGCCCAGGCGAACACGGTTCCACCTTTGGCGGCAATCCCCTCGGCGCCGCCATCGCCCGCGAAGCCCTTAAAGTGATCGTAGAAGAAAACCTGGTTGAGAACTCAGCTGCCCTGGGCAAATATATGCTTGATCAACTGAAAGCGATGAAAAGCCCGCACGTCAAACTCGTGCGCGGCAAAGGACTCTTCATCGGCATCGTCCTCAAACCGGAGGCCGGCGGCGCCCGCCGCTTCTGCGAAGCCCTCCAGGCCGAAGGCATCCTTGCCAAAGAGACTCACGAACACGTCATTCGCTTTGCTCCGCCCCTCATCATTGACAAAGAAACCCTCGACTGGGCATTGGAAAAAATCAATAAAGTACTCCAGTTGCCGTAGCCTGCCATTTTCAGAAAAGATAAACCAGCACCGCCCGGTCACCTGGGCGGTGCTATTTTAAACTGCCCAGGTATTTCCACCAAACCGGGGCCTGCGGTATACTAACGTTGTACAATACCTATTTGTTTTATCAGCACAATCGAGGCAGGAAGATGAACAAAAATGCAAAAATAGTTGCCACACTAGGACCAAGCAGTAACGACAAACAAACCTTATCCGCCATGATCCATGCCGGCATGGATGTCGCCCGCCTGAACTTCTCGCACGGCGATCATCAAGAACATCTGGGAAGAATCAAACTCATCAGGCAGCTCTCCGATGAATTCCAAAAACCCATCACCATTCTGCAAGACCTGCAAGGCCCAAAACTGCGCGTCGGCACGCTCCCCATCAATGGTATCCTGCTTGAGACCGGTCAAAAGATAATTCTTGCCCCTTCCGATATCGATCTCCCCGGCGAAGAGGATCTGAGCGTTACCTCGATTCCCATGGAAGTTCCCAATCTTGTCAACAATGTAAGCGTGGGCAATCGCATCCTGCTGGATGACGGTCTCCTTGAATTGAAAATTACCAATCTGGGTAAAGATTTTTTGGAAGCAGAAGTGATCCTCGGCGGTATTCTAAAATCTCATAAAGGCGTCAACCTGCCCGGCTCTGCCCTGGCAATTCCCGCCTTGACCGAAAAAGACCTGAAAGACCTCGAATTTGGCCTCGAAGTTAAGGTGGATGCTGTTGCCATTTCCTTTGTCCAGTCTGCAGAGGATGTCATCGCGCTTCGCGAAAAAATGAAAGCGATTAATCCGGCCCGGGCCAACATCCCCATTATCGCCAAGCTCGAACGCCCGCGCGCAATCGAAAACCTTGACAGCATTCTGGATGTTGCTGACGGCGTCATGGTCGCCCGCGGTGACCTGGCGGTAGAAACCTCCCCCTCACAAGTACCCATCATGCAAAAGAAGATCATTGAAGCCGCCAACCAGCGCGCCAAAATCGTCATTACGGCCACCCAGATGCTGGACTCCATGATCCACAATCCCCGCCCCACCAGAGCAGAAGCTTCGGATGTCGCCAATGCTGTCTTTGATGGCACCGACGCCGTCATGCTGTCTGGCGAAACCGCCGCTGGTGCTTATCCTGTCGAAAGTGTGGCGATGATGAGCCGAATTATCCAAGAGGCTGAAAATAATTTTGCGGACTGGGGAAAAATCCAGCCTCCATCCACCCTCAGTCCAATGGATGACGCCATCTCCATCACCAGAGCTGCCCGTGAGCTGGCCCAGGACCGCGAGGTGAACTGTATCGCCGTCTTCACCCAATCCGGCAGGACAGCCCTCTTCATGTCCAAAGCCCGCCCTACTGTGCCCATCATTGCGCTTACCCCGGATACAGAAACATATCAGCGTCTGGGCTTATATTGGGGAGTAACAGCCTTCCTGGTACCCTATGCCACCAGTGTAGAGAGCATGCTCTCGCATATTGAAGCGGCACTGATTGCCAATACCGCATTGTCGTTCGGACAGCAGGTGGTGGTCATTGCCGGGCTCCCCGTTGGCGCCATGCGTCCGCCAAACTTCACCCTCTTGCACACCATCGGTAAATCCCTTCGCACATAAACATCATTCAATCTCACAAGGCAACCATGCAAGTACGAGAAATCGACACCAACAATCCCAACGATGTTCAAAAATTCATCCAATTTCCTCTTGATCTTTATCAAGAGTCTGAATACTGGGTTCCTCCTTTTGTTTCCGAAATGAAAACAGTCATGGATCGCAAAAAACACCCTTTCTACCAGCACTCCGACGCAGCTTTTCTGCTGGCAGAAAGTGAAGGCGTGCCCGTCGGGCGCATTGCCATCCTGCACCAAAGAAACTACAGCGCATTTCACAAAGCGCAATATGGCTTTTTTTACTATTTCGATGTCATCAATGATCGTCAAACCTCAAGAGCATTATTTGAAACAGCCATCCAGTGGGCACGCAGTAGAGGAATTAAGTATATCCTCGGCCCAAAGGGATTTGCCCGCTCCAGCGGCATCGGGCTTCTGATCGAAGGCTTTGATTACCTGCCCGCAGTCGGGATGAATTACAATTATCCATACTACCAGCGCTTCGTTGAAGACGCAGGCTTCACCAAATGGACGGATCACTTATCCGGCTATATGACCACAGGGCAGCAAATTGATCCCCGCATACACGAAGCCGCCGCCAAAGTGAGACAGCGCAAGCACTTCAAAGTCATATCCTTCCAAACTAAAAGAGAAATGCGCGCTATGATTCCGGCCATCAATATCGTCAACCAGGAAGCCTTTCAATCTAACCCCGGATACTATCCTTCAACCCCTGCCGAATTCGATATGCTCGCCAAAAATATGATCCAGATCCTGGAACCTGGGCTGCCGAAGCTGATCATGAAAGACGATGAAGTCGCTGGATTCGTCATCGCCTACAAAAATATCTCACGTGGCATTCAAAAAAGCAAAGGAAAAATGTGGCCGTTTGGCTGGATAGCACTTCTCAGAGACAAAAAACAATCGCGCTTAATTGACATCAATGGCGTTGGCCTGTTACCCAAACACCAGGGGCTGGGTGCAAATGCCCTCTTGTATTCTGAACTGGAAAAGAGTATCCGGTCATCCGGCTGCGAAATAGCAGAGTTTGTCCAGATTGACGAGCAGAATTTCAAAAGCAAATCAGACATGGAACGCATCGGTGTAACCTGGCACAAACGACATCGTACTTATCAACTCTCTCTATAATAACGCATTCACCGAGTGAAAACATGACCACCCATACAAACGCTCCCGCTTCACCTGTTTCTCCTGATCCCGATCAACCCCGACTTTCTATCCCGTTTAAATTGTTATATGGCAGCGGGGATGGCGGCCGTGCCAGCTTCAATACCTTTCGGCAAATCTTCTATGCCATCTTCCTCACAGATGTCGTCGGCATCGATCCCCGCCTCGCTTCTCTCGCAGCCCTGGTCAGCATCATCTGGGATGCGATCAACGATCCGATTGTCGGCTCACTCAGTGACAACGTCCGCACGCGCTGGGGGCGCCGCAGGCCGTTCCTGCTTATCTTTGCCATTCCCTTTGCCCTGGCCTTCGTTCTCCTCTGGTGGGCACCACCCTGGCAATCCCAATTCGCCCTCGTCCTGCACGTCACCCTGGCCTACATGGTCAGCGATACCATCCAAACCCTGATCACTGTGCCTTATCTGGCCCTCACGCCCGAAATCGCCAGGGACTATGATGAGCGCACCTCCCTGACCAGCTTTCGCATGTTCTTCAACCTGGTCGCCTCCCTGCTGACCGCTGTACTGGCCCCGGAATTAATCGACTCGTTCGTTGCATCTGGTCTCACCTTGCAGCAAAGCTATCTCGGCGTAGCAGCCATCTTTGGCGGCGCAGCCGTGATCCCCTTCCTGCTCATTTTTGCCTTTGTCAAGGAAAAAGACACCCCGCCCATCATCCCCGCAGGAGAAATGACCTTCAAGAAAACCCTGCTCGAACTATGGCAAAACCGCCCGTTCCGCTATGCCACTGGCATCTATGTCTTCAACTGGATTGCTTTTGACATTGTCGCCCTGATGGTACCGTATTTCCTGTTGTACTGGATTGCCAGTGGGGACTTGCTGGCAAAATTCAGTCTCTTTGGTGCGAATATTTCCCTGGAATCAATCGTTTTGGGTGCCATATTCATTGTTGCCATTCTCACCCTGCCATTATGGAACTGGCTGGCAAAGAAATTCAGTAAAACCCGGGCCTACATTATTGGGGCAGCCATCTGGGCGGTACTGCAGATTCTCGTCTTTCTGTTGGTTCCCGAGCAAAAAGGCTTCATGGTCCTTCTCGCTGCATTGATTGGTATAACGACTTCCAATGCCCACATCATCCCCGAAGCGATCTTTCCAGATGTTATCGACTGGGCTGAGCTGAAAACAAACAACCGCCGCGAAGGCATGTATTATGGTTCCATCCATTTCATCAGAAAATTGTCCAGTGCGGTCGCTGTCTTTCTTTCCCTTCAGGTACTGGGCTGGTTTGGATACCAAAGCCCACCCGCCGGCACTGAGATATTCACCCAGCCGCCTTCCGCCCTGTTTGCCATCCGGCTGATGACCGGGCCGGTCATCACCCTGTTCTTGCTTGGCGCCATTTACTTTGCGGCACGCTATCCCATCACCCGTACCAGACAGGCCCGCATTCAACACGCCCTCCACCGCCGCAACAAATAAAATAATCCGGGTACCTCGCAATGACATCATCGAGGTACCCGGGTAGTTACTAATCCAGTAAATTGACCGCTGTATGGTTTAAACCCAACCACCGGAGCGAAGATAATCCTCCGGTGGTTTTATGTTCAATTTCTCGATAGATTCAAAACGAGGTTCCTCAAACGGCTATGCGCATACACAACCTGCCGTCACCGACTCATAACATCAGCTTGTTCACCATTGCCAGTGTTTCTTCTGGCGGTCGCAGTTTCTCATTCGGCAGGCGGTTTAAAGCAGTCCGAGGCAAATCAAACGATTCATACATCGATTGTTGTTCCGTATCCAGGTAAATTAACCCCGTCAACAACAAATTATTCACTTCAGCATCTTCCAGCATAATAAACGCCTGGAATCGATTGGTCGGATCATAATCACCGCCCAGTTTCTTGATTAAAATTGCCGTACCATCCTGCAGCTTGATTTCCTTGACCTTGCCTTCCTCTACTTCTTCAATCACAATGTCCCTGCTATCCGGGATGAAAGAAAGCTCATGAATCGGGCGCTCATTCTCCTTGCCCCAGCTATACGAATGCAGCGAGTTTTCGAGATTATGAAAGGTCACACAAGGGCTGATCACATCAATCACCGCCGTGCCCTTGTGTTTGATCGCCGCCTTCAGCAGCTCGCGCAGTTGTTTCGGGTCGCCGGCAAAAGCCCGCGCCACAAAAGTTGCATTGGCCGCCATCGCCTCCATACAAATATCCACCGGCAAATATGGATTTTTTCCCTGGCGCTTCAATTCCAGGTCTTTCTCGGCCGTTGCCGAAAACTGGCCTTTCGTCAACCCGTACACCCCGTTATTTGCAATGATATACACCAGCGGCAAATTTCTCCGGCAAACATGCTTGAACTGTCCCATTCCAATGCTGGCCGAATCCCCATCTCCCGAAAGACCAATTCCGATCATACTCCTATCTGCAAACAATGCCCCCGTTGCCAAAGAAGGCATCCGCCCATGCAGTCCGTTGAACCCGAACGACCGGCTCAGAAAATAAGTCGGGCATTTGCTGGAGCAGCCAATCCCTGAAAATTTCACCACATCTTCAGGAAGAATATTTAATTCATGGCACGCCGCAATAATCTGGGCAGCCAGCACATTATGGCCGCACCCGGGGCAAAGCGTGCTGGGAGCGCCTTGATAATCTTCTTTCGTCAGGCCAAGCGCATTTTCCTTCACTTCTTTACTTGCAGTTGCCATAATTAATCACGCTCCTTTGTCACGATCTGTTCCGTAATCCAGCCCGCCGATAAGGGCATCCCGTCAATTTTTGACAGCTTGCGTAAATAACGCGCCAGGTCCGGGAATTCAAGCGTTAGCAGCTGCTTCAATTGCCCGTCACGATTGGTTTCAATCACGTACGTATGGTCGTGCGCGCGGATGAACTGGGGCACTTCGTCAGTGAACGGCAACGCCCGAATCCGCAGATAATCTGTCGCAATGCCTTTCTTTGCCAGCAAATCTCGTGCCTCTTCTACCGCCGGATACGTCGACCCGCTGGTGATAATGCCAATCTCTGCCCGCTCCATCTTTTCCACAACCGGTTTCGGCAGCACTTCTTTTGCCAGTTCCAGCTTCAAAGACAGCCGGTCCAGTCCTTTTCTCCAGGTCTCCGGGTCTTCACTATACCGTGCGTATTCATCATGCCCCGTACCGCGCGCAAAATAAGAGCTGCCAATCCTGCGGTTGCCTGGTACCGTGCGATACGGCACACCATCATTATCAATATCCAGATACCGCCCCCATTCCTTGCCCAATGCTTTCAGGCGTTCTTCCATCGACTCCATATCTTTTTCCCACAGAATCTTGCCGCGTTTGATCGGCTCATCAGGATATTCAAACGGTTTCGACAACCAGTAATTCATGCCCAGGTCGAGATCACTCAGCACAATCACTGGTGTCTGAAATTCCTCCGCATAATCCAAAGCGCGCCAACCAAACTCAAAACACTCCTTTACCGAGCCAGGGATCAAAATAATGAATTCTGTATCACCATGACCCATAAAATGTGCAAATGTTAAATCACCCTGCGCGGATCGTGTCGGCAGGCCCGTACTGGGACCCACACGCTGCACGTCCCACACCACAACCGGCACCTCGGCATAATACGCTAATCCAAGATACTCGGCCATCAAGGATAACCCTGGCCCTGAGGTAGCCGTCATCGCCCGCAGACCGCCCCACCCGGCGCCGATCGTCATCCCAATCGCAGACAATTCATCTTCCGCCTGCACAATGGCATAGCTCGCTTCTCCGGTTTCCTCATCTTTTCGCAGCAGTGGTAAATATTCAATCAATGCTTCCGGCAGGCTTGTCGCCGGAGTGATCGGATACCAACCTGAAAACTGTACCCCCCCATAGATAGACCCCAGCGCCCCGGCCGTGTTGCCATCCGCCAAAATGTAGCCTTTCGTAGCATTCATTGGAGCGACCCGATAGGGGTCTTTCTTTTCAATATTTTCAGCTGCCCAGTCAAAACCAGCTTTAACTGCTCCGAAATTCATATCAAATGCCGCTTGTTTTCCCTTGAACTGATATTCCAGCGCTTCTTTAATCACCACCAGATCGATCTCCAGCACCTGGGCCACGATGCCCACATAAATCATATTCTCCACATACGTTTTGACTTGGCGCGGAATTTCCAGCGCTGCTGAAATCGCCTTAATCGGCATCGCATATTGCACCACATCCTCACGTATTCTTGGCAAGTTCAGATGATCGGCGTAAAACAAAACACCGCCGCACACCAGCCAGTCCGCCTCTTCCAAAAGCGTTTTTTGATTCATGGCGACAACCACAGCATCCTTATCCATCCGTCCCAGGTACCCTTCCTTGCTCACCCGAATCGTGAACCATGTTGGCAAACCTTTAATATTCGACGGGAAAATATTACGTCCCGAGACAGGAATGCCCATCTTGAAGAGCGCCCGCAGCACCGTCAGGTTCGCTGTCGCGCTTCCTGATCCATTCACCGTGCTGAACGTGATACAAAAATCATTGACGTGCGGTGTAGATAAACTATCATCGGTAGAGTCTTGAACAACCTGAACGGGCGTCATAAATTCTCCTTATAAATATAATGGTGGTTTGAGCGCGTCTGTCGCTTCACTCAAACTTCTGCCTTGCTTTCGGCTGGGGCCGCCGATACAGTAAATCCTTATGTTCGATCAACGCATCAAATCCTTGTTGATAACGTTCCTCGCAAATCGCCCTCACCATCTGTTCGTGATACTGCCAAATATGCTTCAAATATTGCAAATCCGCAAAGACATCAAGCCCCATTGCTTCATACAAATCCCAATATGATTCAAAAATTCCCGTGACAAATGTATTCTCAAGGCGGGTGTAAATCAATAAATGTAATTTTCGGTGTTCCTGGTGGGGAATTTGAACCGGGCTGCGTTCCAGCTTTTCCATTGCCTGGACCAGCAGGGCAAGCAATTCATCTTTATCTTCTTTCGTCAGCAGTTGTACAGCTTCCAGCCAGTACGCGGCTTCCAGGTGATTGCGTAACGAAGCAAACTGTCTGAAATAAGCTTCATCCAGCTCAATTGCATAAGCTACACTGTGACGAACGGTGGGATAAAACGAATAAGAAAGCCGGCGGATGCCGGTACGCGGCTTTACTTCAACCCACCCCAACGCCCGCGCCACCGCCAGCTGCTCACGCACACTGGCAACACTTGCCCCCAGCTCTTCGCCTAACACAGCCAACGACGGCAGAGCATATCCATTACCATTGGATTTTGCAAGATAAAGCAGAAAATCTGAAAGAGATGCTAACGATTGTTTCCTTTTTGGCATCACCCGTATCCCGGATTTTCATTCATCCTATTAATCAGATGAAATAGGTACGCCGAGTATAGCACGCTGTATTTTGTATGTCAAGAATCTCATTCCAGCCTCTGCCGAAGGCACAGCCTGTCAAGGCAACAACCAGTGATGCGCTTCACCTCATCCCTGGAGATAAAAACCTGACCGCAAATGAAGCGCTCAGGTTTAAGGATCATCATTTCTTGCGCTGCTGATTTTCAGGAGGTTTGATTTGGATATCATCCTTGTCAAATTCCCGCCGGCCCACTTCCGGGATATACACCACCACTGCACCCTTCAATGCCAGCACATCAATCACTTTGCCTTCACCATCCGGTGTGATCACGCGCTTGTTCCGCTTGGGCAAGCCTTTTCGTGCTTCTGCATATTGCTGATATTCATAATTCAGACAGCAGCGCAGCCGGCCACACATCCCGGTAATCTCCGTCGGCGTTAGCGAAATCCCTTGCTCCTTTGCCATACGGATCGAGATGGAATTAAAATCCGTCAAAAACTGTGAGCAGCACCGCTTCTCCAAACCACACGCCCCCATACCTTCCAGATACTTGGCCACATCTCGCGGACCAATCTGGTGCATATCAACCTTCGCTGGCGAAATACTCCGCTGCAGCACTTTCTTCAACGAGCGCAAATCAACTTTTTCTTCCCCCTCAGTACTGAACAGGATCGTCACCGATGCCCCATCAAAACTATACTCTGCCGCCACAATTTTAATATTGTCCAGCTTCATTTCGCCGGCTCTGGCTTTTGCCAACTCAACCACATCCGCTTCTTTTTTCTGCCAGCTGTGCCGGCGCATCAAATCCTGCGGTGTCGCCCGGCGGTCAATTGATTTTCGAGGTGCATTTTCTCCGGATAGCTCGGATGCATCCAGCAATTGCGCCACTTCACCAAGCTGCCAGCCGCGGCTTGTCTCTACCACCGCAAAATCTCCAATTTTCAAATCCTGTTCACGATCTGCAACAAAATGATAAACACGGCCAACCTTGGAAAACCGTAAACCGACTACTAAATTCTCTTTACCATCCATAAGAAAGTTCTTATTTTCCGGATTCGTGCAGGGCAACACTTAACCGCGCAGCAACATCCTCAGCAATTCCCTTTAACGCCTTTGCAGAAGCAGCGTCAGGGTTCGATACCACAATCGGCACACCGTCATCGCCTCCCGCACGCACATCAGGATCCATCGGAATTTTCCCGATAAAGGGAACACCGGCAGCCGCAGCCAGCTTCTCACCGCCGCCAGCACCAAACACTTCCATCCTGGTGCCATCGGGCAGTTCCAGATAACTCATGTTCTCAACAACACCCAAAATCGGGATTTCCAGTTTGTTGAACATGTGCAGGCCGCGGTTGGCATCTTCCAAAGACACCTGCTGCGGCAAAGTCACGATTAAGCCGCCGCTGACTGGCAAAAACTGTGCAATGCTCA
>Ga0334886_1003792_pt1 | contig 13113 bp, 9 predicted proteins | sample GraSluR1_MG_9_FD_207232 | JGI IMG/M metagenome (GOLD analysis project Ga0334886, IMG submission 207232) | Sludge microbial communities from methane-producing bioreactor in Wageningen University, Netherlands - Granular Sludge_27_06-R1 | ecosystem: Engineered > Bioreactor > Anaerobic > Unclassified...
TGAGCTTGTTAAGTCATCAGGAAACAAGGTCCTGTCAGAAATTTTCAAAAGCGTGGTCGCTCTGACGGGAATAAAAATGTGGGACAAGGAAAAGATATGGTCAAGCAGCAGCCATTCTCTCCAGAGCAGCCTTGATGACCACAAGGAACTGCTGAGGCTTCTTGAAAAAGGTTCGTCCGGAGAAGTCAGGGAGAAACTGGAGTCGCATCTTAAGGCGGCTTTTTGGGAATACGGCAATAAATGATCAAAAGCAGTCCAGGGAGGTATTGATGGTGTCGAAAGCAAAGTATCTGTATCTTAGGAATGGCAATATCTGGACGGGAGACCCGGCGGTCCCGACAGCCGAATCAATTATCATAGGAGACGGAAAAATTGTCGCTGTCGGCAAGACCTCTCAGCTTGACGCGCATCCGTTCACTGCCGACTCTGTCTGCCATGAGCTTGACGGAGTCACTGTTATACCTGGCATGAGCGACTGTCACCTGCATGTCCTTACATGTGCAAAGGGCATGCAGTCGATCGACATGTCATCTGCAGGATCTGCGGATGACGTGATCGAAAAACTGAGGGATCGTTCATCAAAAGTTGATCCGGATACATGGATCTATGGAACGATGCTTAATGAGAATGACTGGTTGGTCCCGGTCCTCCCCGATGCTTCGGATCTTGACAGGGCAGGGATAAGCAATCCTGTTGTCATACACAGGGTCTGTACTCACGCATCGGTGGCAAATTCCAGAGCAATGGAGATCTCCGGAATCATTGGTATGGATGTGCCGGGAATTCGAAAGGATCCCTCGGGAAAACCCAGCGGCATACTGGTAGAGGGTGCTCAGCTTCCCGTTCATGCAGCCCTGAAAAGAAGCCTTTATACCAACGAGAATCTGCTCAACTACCTTGACGCTTATCTGAACCATGCAGCCTCATTGGGGCTGACCACACTTCATTCCTGCAGTGCGGCGAGCCTGGGTATGGAAGAGGAACTTGGCCTTTACCAGACGCTTATGGACCAGGACCGCCTCTGCTGCAGGGTATACAGCACACATGACGAATTGTCCGTGCCTTCCATGGGAGGGGTGATCGGCAATGATTTTGTCCGTTTTGAAGGCTTCAAGCTATTTCTTGACGGAAGCCTGGGAGCAAGGACAGCCGCACTCTCATTCCCCTATTCGGATGACCCTTCAACTGACGGCATGCTGATACATGAGCCCGATGAACTTCTTGAGAAGCTTTGCGAGTCAACGCGTCGCGGAGACCACATACTTGTGCATGCGATCGGAGACAGGGCGATAGACCAGATGCTGGACGCCATAGAAAAGACATGTGAGAAATATCCCGATCCAAAGTACCCCTATCTTTTGAACCACATAGAAATACTTCGCCCCGACCAGATCGAAAGGATGAAGAAGCTTCCCGTTGCCTGTGTGATACAGCCGACATACGTGCCCTCCGACATAGATATGGTACCGGCCCGTCTGGGTGCAAACGAAAAATATGCCTGTGTATGGAAAGACATTATGGAAGCGGGGCTTATGCTATGCGGTTCGAGCGATGCGCCGATCGAGGTGCTGGATCCGGTCTGCGGGATCTGGGCCCTTGTCAACAGGACCAGCTATGACGGACAGAGGACATGGCGTCCCGAACAAAAACTGACCCTTGACGAGGCACTGCACATCTACACGACCTATCCGGCAAAAGCGCATGCCACCTGGAAGTGGAACGGAAGCATAACCTCCGGAAAGGCGGCAGATATCGTCATTTTTGACAGGGATCTTTTCAGCACGCAGGAAATGGAGCTCCGTGAGGCCAAAGTCGTGAATACTTTCGTTGACGGCACTCTTTCATTCGGGCATATAAAGGGCTGGGAGAATTTCAGGCAGGGGGTGAAGTGATGGGCAGATTCAAGACAGGCATATACAGTGTCGTAAACTTCAGGGATGTTGATATGGAAAGGGAGATACTTGAGGCTGCGGATTCCGAAATACTTCACCTGAAAAACGTAGATGAGTTTGAAGCGGCGCTTCCTGAGATAGACGGCCTTATATGCGACATCACGCCTATAACGCCAGAGAGGATCTCAAGGATGGATAAATGCCGGATAGTCGTCAGACATGGCATGGGAGTCGAGAACATCAACATACCCGCCGCTACGGAGAAGGGCATAATCGTATGCAACGTACCCAGGTTCAATCTTGAGGAAGTATCCGACCATGCTCTGGCATGCTCTCTTTCCCTTATCCACAGGCTGCCCCACTATACGTGGAGGGTCACAAGAGACAGATCCTGGAAGCTCGAAGACTTTCCCCCTGCAGACCAGTTCGGGGAGCTTACGATGGGAATATTGGGCTTTGGCCAGATAGGCCAGATCCTTGCGAGGAAATCCAGGGCAATTTTTAAAAGAGTGATAGCCTACGATCCCTTTATCAACAGGGAAATATGCAGTGAGCTGGGTGTAGAAGTAATTGATGATATGGACGTAGTCTTCAGGACTGCGGATGTGGTAAGCATACATGTTCCTCTCAATGATGAGACCCGCTATTTTGTAAATATCAACAAAATGAGGATGATGAAGCCGAACGCGAACATCATCAACACATCACGCGGCGGACTGGTCGACCTTGATGACCTGCAATATGCACTGCACAACGGCATAATTGCAGGGGCAGCGCTTGATGTCATTGAGGGAGAGCCTCTTCCGGACATGACACATCCTATATTTGACGAGCCGGGCTGCATAATTACGCCGCATACTGCCTGGTATTCCAATTCATCGTTAAAAAAACTCAGGACTATAGCCGCGGAAGAGGTCAGGGACGTCTATATGGGCAAAAGACCCGTAGGCCAGCTGAACACCATTCAATAAAGGGGGCGAGGGACAATGGATATACACAAAAAGGGCAAAAGGATATCCCAGTGTTCATTTGAGGGAGGAATACGCGACATTTTCGAGGCTGCTTTGGCACTTCAGGCTCAGGGAAAGGAGATATTCCACCTTGAGATCGGCGAACCTGACTTCGATTCACCTGTTGAAGCCAGAATCGCCTGTATAGACGCGATAAACAACAGCCTTACTCATTACACTTCGATGAACGGCATAGCCGAACTGCGGCAGGCGATCTCAAAGCACGAGGCAAAGCGTGGAGCAGTGCTGGATCCGGGCAATATTGTCGTCACATGCGGAGCGGAAGAAGCACTGATGGCTCTCATGCTTGGCCTTCTGGATCCCGGAGACGAAGTCATAATGCTCACGCCCTGTTTCGTCGCCTATAAGGAACAGTGTTATTTTGCAGGAGCTGTCCCTGTAGAGGTCGAAGCTGAACTTGGTGAATATTACGGTCTCAATATCGACAAAATTTCTGAAGCCGTGACGAAGAGGACAAAAATGATAATGATCAACTCCCCGAACAATCCGTCAGGCGGGGTAATGAAAAAGAGTGAAATGGACAAATTGGTTGACTTTATCAAAGGAAAAGATATCTGGCTTTTGACTGATGAATGTTACTCAGCAATAATTTACGATGAGGAGCATATCAGTCCGCTAAATTATCCTGAGATAAAAGACCAGGTCCTTTATGTAAATTCGGTATCAAAGACATTTGCCATGACAGGGTGGCGCGTGGGATATGCATATGTACCCTCCCAGGTCCTGCCCTGCGTTTCGAAGTCACACCTTATGCTCACAAGCTGCGCCCCCTCATTCGCCCAGTACGGGGCTGCGGAAGCCTTCAACAAAAGTTCCGGCTATACTGAAATGATGCGCAATGAATTCAGGAAAAGAAGGGATGTTGTGGTCGAGGCGCTCAAAAAGTGCCCGGGAGCCGATTTCCCCTCTCCCCAGGGAGCATTCTACGTACTGCCGTCTATAGAAAAGCTAAAGATGACGCCGCTGGAATTCGCATTGGGCCTGATGAACAAATATGGCGTCGCAGTATCTCCCGGTGACGCGTTTGGAATAAAGAACAGGATAAGGATCGCATACACCATCGATATCAGCAAGATAGAAAAAGCCATGGAATACTTCGTTGCTTACTACAACGAATGTCTCACCAAAGTATCAGGATGAACCAAACAGCAGCATATCGACCCTTTCGGGATCGAAAACAGAGGAGGCGTTTTGTATGAAGAAAACAGTATTGTTCGTAATGTGCGCACTTATGGTACTTATGTCGGCCCAGTCGGCAATGGCGGCCAAAGTTTACAAAATGAAGCTGCATACTGTCGGATCTGAGACCCACCAGGCCCACCAGTCACTGCTTGATTTCAAAAAGTATGTTGAGGAGCAGACTAAGGGCGGAGTCCAGGTCACCCTGCACATAAACGCCGCTCTTGGAGGCGACAGGCAGGCAACTGAGGCTATGCAGCTGGGAACCCTTGAATGCGGTATCATCGGCAGCTCGACCCTTGCGACATTTGCTCCGAGATTCAACGTCTTTGACCTTCCATTTGCATTCAAAGACTTCAAAACAGCGTACAAAGTCATAGACGGACCGCTTTCCGCCAAACTTGCCGCCGACATAGAGAAGCAGGGGCTGCGTATCATAGGATACGGAGTTAACGGGTTCAGGAACGTCAGCAACAACAAACAGCCCATAAAGACACCTGCTGATATGAAGGGCATGAAAATAAGGTGCATGGAGAACCCCATCCACATAGCCACATTCAAGGCAATGGGGGCCAACCCAACGCCTATGAGTTTCTCTGAACTGTACACGGCTCTTGCTCAGAAGACAGTTGACGGACAGGACAACCCTGTAGTCCTTACATTCTCATCAAAGTTTTATGAAGTACAGAAATATTACTCACTGACAGGCCACATCTTTGCTGTCGCTCCGCTGGTAATATCGGAGAGCTTCTTCAAGTCCCTCCCCAAGGAACACCAGAAAGTCGTCCTTGATGCGGGCAAGCGCTATGAGGCCAGCGAACGCAAGGCAACAGAAGAGCAGGACATAAAAATGCTTGATCAGCTCAAGGCTACCGGAATGCAGATCAATTCCCTCAATGATGCTGAAAGAGCCCTCTTCATCAAGGCAACTGAGCCTGTGTATGCAGAATTTGAAAAGCTCATTACGAAGGAAGTAATGGATATAGTCCGTCAGGGACAGAAATAACAAGCTCCCTGACCTGACACGTGATCTGTCTGCGAGGTGCAAGCATGTTTAGAATAGGAGAACTGTACAACAAATTTGAGGAAAATCTGCTCTACATTTCCCTGGTATTCAGCGTGGCTCTGATTTTTGTCCAGGTAGTGATGAGATATGTTTTTTCCAACTCCCTCTCATGGAGCGAAGAGGTCGCACGCTACGTATTCATATGGCAGACCTGGCTGGGTGCCAGCTACGCCGTAAGGAAGAAGAGGCACCTCAGGGTGGAGGCCCTTGCAGACAGATTCCGCGGTGTTTCCAGGAAGGTTATCGAGATCGCAGTACTTCTGCTTTGGATATTCTTTGGCTGTTTTCTGGTCATTAAGGGTTATCAGCTAACCAGAATGATCTTTATCAGGGGCCAGATCTCCGCCGCGCTTGGGATGCCAATGGCAATTGCGTACGCAGCCGTGCCGGTCGGCAGCCTTTTTATGACATTAAGGCTGATCCGTCAGGCGTACTGCGTATTTACTGACAGGGAAGCAATCAGATAGGAGGGGAAATTATGGACATAGCTCTGTTGATATCCCTGCTTTTCATATTTCTTTCGCTGAGCGTCCCGATCGGTATAGCACTTGGCCTTGCAACTATGATCACAATGTATTTTACAAGTACTATCCCCGTGATAATGATCGCCCAGACCGCATTTACAGGGATAGATTCATTCCCGTTGCTTGCAATACCCTTTTTCATGCTTGCAGGTTCCCTTATGGGGTACGGGGGCATATCGAAAAGGATCGTCGACTTTGCCGAGAGCCTTGTTGGATTCATGGTTGGAGGGCTTGCAATGGTAACGGTTACGGCGTGCATGTTCTTCGCTGCGATATCAGGCTCGGGACCTGCCACAGTATCTGCCATCGGGTCGTTCATGATACCCGAGATGAAAAGCAAAAACTACGGGGGACCATTTGCCGCAGCCCTTACTGCGGCGGCAGGCTCGATAGGTGTAATAATCCCGCCGTCGATACCTTTTGTAATATTTGCGGTAATCTCAGGGGCCTCAGTCCTTGAACTCTTCGTAGCCGGGGTCGTCCCCGGGATCATGATAGGCATATCACTGATGGTGGTCTCATGGTTCATTGCAAAGAAAAGGAACTATCCAAGGGCTGACCGCAACTTTGGGCTGCATGACGTTGCCACCAGTTTCGTAAGAGCTTTCTGGGCCCTTATGGTGCCGGTCATCATTCTGGGAGGGATCTACAGCGGTGTCTTTACCCCCACTGAAGCTGCTGTCAGCGGCGTTGTTTATGCCCTCTTTGTAGGAAAATTCATATACAAAGAGCTTGATGCCACAACTATCAAGGCGGCCTTTACCGATGCGCTGGTGGTCAACGGGGCGACAACATTCATGCTTGGCCTTTCGCTTGCATTTGCGACATACCTCACAATGGAAGAGATACCTATGAGGGTAGGGGAGTGGATAGTAAGCGTATCGAGCACCCCGTGGATAATCCTGCTCCTTATAAACATGATGCTCCTGGTCGTGGGCTGTTTTGTCGACAACATTTCGTCGATGATAATCCTGACACCGATATTCCTGCCGGTAATGAAATCCATAGGGGTGGACCCGGTACATTTCGGTCTCTTTATGACTGTTGCTCTGGCGATAGGTTTCATAACGCCGCCGTACGGGGCCAACCTCTTTGTCGCTTCTGCGGTATCAGGAGAAAAACTGGACAATATATCAAGAAATATACTGCCTTTTGTTGTCGCAATGATACTCTGCCTGATATTGTTCGTTTATTTCCCGGTCATCAGCATGGGATTGGTAAACACATTCGTTAGAGGATGATTTCCAGAAACCCGAGGTCATATATATATAAATAGAAAGCCCTAAAATACAAATAAGAGAAGAGAGACTGTTTTTTACGGTCTCTCTTCTCTCTTTTGTGTAAATTACCCCTTGCAGAAAACATACCATTTCGTCTATTGTTGACTGGTGTTTTAATTGAAGTCTTTTAAATTTTGAATTTTTAGAGGAGGCTCTGTCATGTCCCTTTTAAAAGATAAAAAACTATCTCTGGAAAAGCTAAGAAGAACTGCTGATATCGAATCACTCGGTTTCAGGACGACCAAATCCATCGGCAGGCTGGAAGGCCTTGTTGGGCAGGAAAGGGCTGTGCATGCAGTAAGCTTTGGACTGTCGGTCCAGAGCAAAGGTTATAACATTTTCATGGTAGGAGAGCCTGGGAGCGGCAGGACAACATATGCCATGCAGGAACTCACCAGATGTGCTGCTTCTATGCCGGCTCCTGACGACTGGGTCTATGTATATAACTTTGACGAACCGGGGACTCCGCTTGCCGTAAGGCTTCCTGCTGGCAAAGGCAAGGAGCTTTCAAAGGACGCGGAAAACGCGGTAGAAGATCTCAAGTCGGTTCTTGCCAAAGCATTTGACAACAATGAATTTGAAGACAATAAGGCCCAACTGGTGAAGTCATTCCAGGAAGAGGTAAACAAGTACATGGAAGAACTCCGCAAATGGGCGGAGGAGAAACACTTTTCAATTAAGCGCACACCCCAGGGCTTCGTCAACCTTCCAATGATCTTTGCACCTCCTGTAAAGGATACCGACGAGAACGCCGTTAAAGCAACAAACGACGCAGAGACTCCTGCAGAAGATACTGAAGCAAAAAATCCCGAGCCTGTCCTGAGAGAGATGCAGCAGGATGAATTCGAGGCTCTGTCCGAAGAGGAACAGGAAAGGCTGCAAAAGGCATCAGAAGAAATTTCGCAAAAAACTCTTGAGACACTGAGATCTATTAGAGAGCGGGAGAAGGACCTCAAGGAAAAGATCAAGGAGCTCGAAGGTCAGATATGCAGAAATGCGATAGGTCCGATACTTTCAGAGCTAAGGACCAAATATGCACCGAATAAAAAACTTGAGGAATGGTTTGACGACTTTACGGAAGATATAGTTGCCAACTTCAATGCTTTTCTGGCCGCTGCACGCGACGAAGCGGCGGAAGTCGATTTCACGCGGTATGAAGTCAATTCATTTGTCTCAAACAACCCAAATGACGGCGCTCCGGTCATCAGAGAGACAAATCCCATTTATTACAACCTGGTCGGAAAGGTAGAGTACGAAAGCCGTCAGGGCAATCTCTACACTGACTTCAGGAGGATCACCCCCGGTGCCATGCATAAGGCCAATGGAGGGTTCCTGCTTCTTGAGGCAGAAGAACTGCTCAGGCAGTTCATGTCATGGGATGCCTTGAAACGGGTCTTGCGCTGCAGGGAACTCTTTATCGAGAATCTTGGAGAACAGCTTGGTTACATCCCAGTATCATCACTCAGGCCGGAACCGATCCCAATTGACATGAAAGTAGTGGTAGTTGGCACCCCGTACCTCTATTATCTTCTTAACATATACGATCCTGAGTTCCAGAAAATATTCAAGATAAAAGCTGATTTCGACACAGACATGCCGAGGACACAGGAGTCAGAAATGCGGCTTGCTCAGTTTATTGCGGGCTTCGTTGAACATGAAGGGAAGCTCAATTTCACAGTGACCGCCGTTGCCGAAGTTATTGAATGGTCATCGCGTCTGGTCGAGAACCAAAATAAGCTATGCACCCAATTCAACAAGATAGCTGAGATACTTGTTGAGGCAACTGCCTGGGCAAAAGTTGACGGCAAGAGACAGGTCGGACTGGCACACGTCAGGAAGGCGTTGGAAGAAAAGACCTTCCGTTCGAACCTTCTCGAAGATAAGATACGCGAATCTTACAGCGAAGGAGTAATAAAGATAGATACTAAAGGTTCTGTTGTAGGGCAGATAAACGGCCTTACTGTTGCCCAGCTTGTTGACCACAGCTTCGGTTCGCCTGTCCGGATAACAGCAAACGTATACATGGGGCAGGAGGGCATAGTAAACATAGAGCGTGAGGTCAACATGACCGGCCCTATACACAACAAGGGCCTTCTAATACTATCAAGCTACCTTGGACGCAAATATGCCCAGGACTTCCCCCTGTCAATGACAGCACGGATAGCATTTGAGCAGACCTACGGGGGAGTAGAGGGTGACAGTGCATCTTCAACAGAACTCTACTGCATGCTCTCAGCTCTCTCAGGCATACCGCTCAAACAGAGCATTGCCGTAACCGGATCTGTTGACCAGTTCGGCAATATCCAGCCGATAGGCGGTGTCAATGAAAAGATAGAGGGATTCTTCAGCTACTGTAAAGTATTCGGACTCACAGGCGAGCAGGGAGTTATGATCCCTCATCAGAACGAACAGCATCTCATGCTCAGCCACGAAGTGCTTGATGCGGTCAGAAAAGGAAAATTCCACATATGGAGCGTAAAGACCATAGATGAAGGAATAGAGATACTGACAGACGTAAAAGCCGGCACCCCCGATGCAAAGGGTGAATATAAGCCGGACACAATGCACGCTAAGGTAAAGACCTGCCTTGAAGCATGGATAGAACGCACCTTCAGGCACAAAAAGAAGATGCAGGATAAAGTTGATCCGCCGAAAGATAAAAAGAAGTCTAAGGGCAAGAAAAAAAGTAATAAATTTGAGGAAACAGATCAGTGAAGAAACCTCACCATGCTAAAGAGATCCTGGATGCCTTTGAGAGGCACTGGGGCAATGAGTGCAGGCCTTCTCCAGAGCTTAAGCACGAAGATCCGCTTGACGGACTTATGCTGACCCTGCTCTCACAGAATACGAACGACAAGAACCGGGACAAGGCTTTTGAAAAACTTAAGATCGAATATCCCAGGTGGGACCTTGTTGCAGAGGCACCTCTTGAAAAGGTGATCGACCTTATAAGGGTAGCCGGTCTCGGAGAGACAAAAGCCACGCGAATGAAACAGATACTTGTTGTGTTGAAAGAAAAATTTGGAAATTATTCAATAAATGATCTGCAGAACTGGAAAGCCGTTGAAGCGAGGGATTTCCTGGTATCCCTTCCGGGAGTGGGAGTTAAGACGGCGGCCTGCGTTCTGGTCTTTGATCTAGATATGCCGGCCTTTCCGGTCGATACGCATGTGGCAAGGATAAGCCGGAGGCTTGGCTGGGTACCGGAAAAAATGGCACCGGATAAGATCCAGGAATACCTTGAAAGTACACTTCCCCCTAAACGTTTCAGGGGAGCCCATTTAAACATTATCGAACATGGCAGAGGGGTCTGTTCAGCCAGAAAACCGGACTGTAAAAAATGCTATGCAGAAAAATGGTGCGAATTCTCGAAAAGCCTTGACGGATGAACATTTGTTGGTATAATACTTCTGTTTGCCGGGATGGCGGAATGGTAGACGCACGGGACTTAAAATCCTGCGAACGCAAGTTCGTGCGGGTTCGAATCCCGCTCTCGGCACCAGAAACACACCAACTCATATCGCGGGGTGGAGCAGTACGGCAGCTCGTCGGGCTCATAACCCGAAGGTCGCAGGTTCAAATCCTGCCCCCGCAACCAAACGAAAACATTCAGGGAGCTGAACCCTGATCAATACAGGGTCGGCTGAACAGCCGGCCCTTTTCTTTACCCCCTGTATTTACACCGCAAAACGCCTTTCAATTCAGTCTGTCACTGATTCTATAACTTCCGCCACACGTGGGGCACTATTTCGAAAAAACGCCCGAATATTCCGATCGGCAAAAAATCGCACGTTTACAATTAAATAATTTATTAAAAAATGTAAGAAATATACCCTATATTTTAAAATTATTTCAAAATTGACGCCATAGAAAATTGGCGCAGATTGGCGCCGAATTGGCGCAAAACGCCGCAATCGATAATTGGCGCAGATTGGCGCGGGGAATTTTATGCGTATCTGCTGTTTTATCGAAATATGATCTTTCACCCGAGTGTTCGTTATAAACATTGGCTTCAGTTGGCGCTGATACATCAGAAAAAAACGGTCAAAAACAGCCATAAATTGGCGCAGATTGGCGCAGATTGGCGCAAAGCGCGTCAAATATTGGCGCCGGATTGGTGCAGGCAAGAGCCGCAAATCTGTGTTTGGCGGCCCAAACAGCGCCGCGAATCAGGCGGCAGTCAGGAAAGGAGGAGTTGCGGGAAAGATAGGGATATATTGCGGCGGCAAATTCTTACAGAATGGTCCATGCATAGGCGCGGAAATTTAAGTTGGAAAATTCTCAGATTATTACGGAACGGAGGAGAAAACAATGGCTGTAACTGAAGAAATCATCCAAAGACACCCCGAGGGGACCAGAAAAAGATATTCTGACATCCAGGGCCTCTATCTCGACATAAATATCAGGGGAAAGGCGACCTGGATACTCAGGAAAATGGCGGGAGGACAACGGAGTACTGTCGTCCTTGGCTACTATCCGGAGATGACGATACCGAAAGCAAGATCTGCCGCACTGGCAGAGTCCATAAAGCTCGAAAACAGCGTCAGAAACATAAAGGTAAAAGAGACGGAAGAAAAGAAAGGTATGTCGGGAGAAGACTTTGTTCAATTACAGAAAAAAAGCAAGGCGCAGAGTTCAGTAAAAAAAAATAGAGACACGGCACCTGACAGTAAAACATTTGCGGACGTTTATTTTGAATATATGAACGTGAAGATATATCCAGCTCTCTCGAAAACTTATTGCGAAAGCGTCCATTCCCGCGCACTTACCTATCTTTTGCCGACACTGGGCCCTATTCCGTTGGAAAATATAAGCCCCTCCCTTGTTCTTGAGACTGTAAGAAAGGTTGAGAGACTGGGAAAAATAGACACTGCGAAAAGGGTCCTGGGACTGGCATATGCGGTTTTTAACTATGCGCGGATGTGTCATTACTTTCCCGGCCAGAATCCTGCCGCTGACATGTCCGGGGCGTTATCTGTGAAACCGGTAAAACACATGTCTTTCCTTAAAAGTGCGGAAGATATAGGAAAGCTTTTATATGCCGCTTCGAATTATGATTCTTTCTTTCTGAGACATGCAATAAAGATCCAGGCCTATACGTTCGTGCGGTCCTCCGAACTCAGGTTCGCACAATGGAGCGAAATAGACTTCAGTAAGAAAGAGTGGAAGATCCCGGCAGACAGGATGAAGATGCCCAGTCCCCATATAATTCCCCTCTCCAGACAGGTCATCAATGAATTGTCGTTTATAAAGGACTTTACGGGAGAAGGCAAGTATATATTCCGGAGTACAAAAAAACCATTCATAGACGAGCCGTTTAGTGAAGCCGCGGTTCTTGTGGCTCTTAAATCATGCCTCAAGGTAATAGGGCTGCCTGAAAACGCTATGGTAGGACACGGCTGGCGTTCTGTAGCCTCAACTATCCTCAATGAGTCAGGGAAATTTTCACCTGACTCCATAGAACGTCAGCTTGCGCATATGGAACGCAACAGCACCAGGGCATCCTACAACTACGCAAACTATCTGAATGAGCGGAAGAAAATGATGCAATGGTACTCTGATCACTTGGAGGGACTGGAAAAGAAGGAAAGACAAAAAAGCGAAGAAAAAAGAGACCAGCTGTTCCATACTTTTCGTATAAGGCAGCAACAGTCTGTGTAATTTCCGGTTACGGCAGATATAAAATGAAGGCTATTATTGTCCTCCATATATTATTGTTATTACATTCCACTTGTTTAAATGTTTTTGATTTTTGTATAATCAAAAAAGATAACAACAAGGAGGATAAAATATGCCTAAAAGAAAAAAATATACACAAAAAAGACCCCATACATTTATTACGGACACCTTGATCAACAGTATTGGTTCTTCGAACAGCACTGTCAGGATCACAGATGTGATCCCGGGACTCTTTCTGGCCATATTCCCCACGGGCACTAAAACCTGGTATGTCCGAAAACACTGTAATGGCAAACGGATACAGGTCAGAATAGGCAAATACAGTGATGGATACACTATCGAACAAGCCAGGAAGGCGGCTATGCAGGTAAGCAATTACGTGAATCTTGGCACCGCTATTGATGTGCCCACAATGCTTACTGCCGAAGACCTGCGTAAGCTTAATCCGAAAGGACTGCCGCC
>Ga0334886_1003796_pt1 | contig 13106 bp, 7 predicted proteins | sample GraSluR1_MG_9_FD_207232 | JGI IMG/M metagenome (GOLD analysis project Ga0334886, IMG submission 207232) | Sludge microbial communities from methane-producing bioreactor in Wageningen University, Netherlands - Granular Sludge_27_06-R1 | ecosystem: Engineered > Bioreactor > Anaerobic > Unclassified...
GGATAAAGTACCATTGCAGTATAAGAGTAAATATCAGAAAGAAATTAACGATCTTACCCCTGAAGTGATAAAAAACCTTGATTTTCTTGGTATTGATTATCTAATTCCAATTGGTGGTGATGATACATTAAGCTATGGAGTTCGTTTGTACCAGGAGGGTGAGAAGGTGATAGCTATTCCAAAAACAATGGACAATGATGTTCCTGGAACCGATTATTGTATTGGCTTTAGTACATGTATTACTCGAACCATAGCAATGACAGATATTCTAAGAACTTCAGCTGGTTCGCATGAACGTATTTTGGTGATGGAAGTTTTTGGACGATATGCCGGGTTTACCGCTATGCTTCCAACCATGGCAGGTGTTGCTAATAGGTGTGTAATTCCTGAACATCAATTCGACATTGATTTACTTACAAAACTTCTAGTTGAAGACAGAAGGTTAAATCCAAGTCGTTACTCATCAGTAATGATCAGCGAGGGTGCAACTTTTAAAGGTATGGATAAAATGGTTTTTGAGGGTACTGAATTGGATGCTTATGGTCATGCAAAACTGGGGGGGATAGGTGATCTCATTTCTCAGAAGATAAAAGAAATTTCGCCCAAATACAACAATGGTAAACAGGTTAACACTATCAATCAGAAGTTAGGGTATTTAGTGAGGGGTGGCGAACCCGACGCCATTGATTCTATTGTTCCAATGGCTTTCGGAAACCTCGCTCTTGATCTTATCCTAAAAGGAGTACATGGTCGTTTGGTTGTACTAAAAAATGGCCGATACGACAATATGCCCATCGATGTAGTAGTAAGCCAGAAAAAACTGGTAAATGTTTCAAAGTTTTATAATACTGAAAGGCTAAGACCTTTTTATAAAAGTTTTGAAATGCTTCCGCTTTTTATCATGACAAGCGATTAATAAATTTTGATTATCATAAAATAGTAAGGGTGGCATAGTGTCACCCTTTTATTTGGTTTTTTTAACTCTATCTACTGAGACTCTCAATAATTTTGGTTGTTACAGAGTGAAGAAGTTTAATATCTTGAGCATCTGTATTTGCCATTCGCTCTAAAACTCTTCCGTGTACCAATGATTCTGAGGAAATACCTATTTCATTTAAAATTGAAATAACTTTCTCCTTTAATGGTTTATAACTCATACAGTCCGATTTATTCTGTACGTCTTTGCTTCTTTTTTGATCAATTTTTGATAGAGAAAATGCAAAGACCATAACTGCTTGAGCAAGATTTAACGATGGGAATGGCTCAGCAATAGTTATGGTCGAAACAATATCGCATAAAGAAATATTCTCATTGGATAACCCCGATTCTTCTCCACCAAAAACAATGGCTATATTATTAATTGTATTCGCTTTTTCTTCAATGAAACTATTGAGTTCCCGAATGTTAATTACATTTTGTTTTACCCATCGTTCTTTAGCACTGGTGGCAATTGAAAAATCAATGTCAAACATGGCATCAGCTAATGAATTAAATACCGAAGCATTTTGCAAAATATCGTGTGAGCCATGAGCTAGCATTAAAGCTTTTTCACACAGATAATCGCATGGATTAATTAGCCTTAAGTTACTAAAACCCATAGTTTTAATTGCACGTGCAGCTGATCCAATATTCTCTGGGACAGTTGGATTTACTAATATGAATGAAATTTTCATGTTATATCATTTATTCTTAAAGATAAAGATTTTTAATAGGATATGAAATACATTTAATTCAAGATCATAGATTTCATTAAAAAATGATTTGCTATTCCCTTTTTGCAATTAATCCTAGATAGAAATTATTTCAAAATGGAAAACATTTGAAAACAACTAAATGATATTTTTTTAAAAAAGACCATTAGTAAAATTGATTATTTAAATGAAATATATATATATTTAATGACTAAAAATAAACTGAAAATAACTATGTTTTTTCAACTTTTCAAAGGCAAGCCGAGTAGATTTTTTTCGATTGAAAGAGTTGCTATTTTAACTATATTATTTTTTTTAGTGATTTTTTCGACTAGTTGCAAAAGGTTTAAAAAGGATCTAATATTAAGTGAAGGAATTATCGAATATAGCATTACATATTTAGATGAGGATTCATCAAAATACGATCCTAATATTCGACCAGATCGCATGGTTGTTAGGTTTAAGAATAATAATACTGTAAATAGAATTGAAGCACTTTCCGGGGCATTCTCTTTTGCTTTTATTCAAGATATTGATTCAAAAACATAAACAACCCTTGTCAAAATTTTAAACAAAAAACTTTTTTACCGGGAACCTTTACAAGAGAATCGTTATCACTTTGCATACAAGGCTATGCCCGATATGATCATTGAAAAGGTTGATGAAACAGAAAGTTTTTTAGGTTTTAGCTGTAAAAAAGCACTCGCAACTTTTAACGATAGCACATCGTACTCTTTTGAAATATGGTATACCGACGATATTGTTGTAAACATGCCAAACCATAATACACCATTTGAAGCCATTGATGGTATCATGTTAAAGTTTTCAGTAATAATGTTCAATCAAAAAATGAACATTGCAGCCACTTCAGTTAAATCAGCAAAGCTAGCAAAGGATGAATTTAATATTCCATTGGAATATGAAGAGGTAAATTATGAGACAATGATGGAGTTAATTTACCTTTTTCAATAGTGATACATAGGCTTTTTCGGAATAATTCCCTTACTTTGTAAGGGTTTTTTTATTAATAAAATGCATTTTATAGACTAACTGACACTTATGGCTACAAATAGTGAAAACCATAAAAAGAAAAAGGGTGTAGACAAGCCAAAAAGGAGTTTTTTTAAGGATGAACGTGTAAGATTTACTATTGGTTTATTTATAATATTTTTCTCGTTATACCTCACCATTGCCTTTTTGTCGTACTTATTTTCCTGGCAATCCGATCAAAGTTTCCAGTGGCAATCGGTTTTTTCCCATTCTTCTGTTAGGGTAAATAATTGGGCTGGGAAGGTTGGTGCTTTTTTTGCTTCGCAATTTATTAACAGATGGTTTGGAGTATCTTCTTTTATTATCCCATTTTTATTTGGCCTAATTGGTTTTAGATTGTTGAAAATTAGACTTTTACCTTTGCGCAATTCATTGTTAAAAGGTATAATCGGTATGATTCTAGTTTCACTGGTGCTTGGATTTTTGTTTGGTAGCATGGGTGGTACGCTGGGGAGTGGATTGGGAGGAGCCCATGGTCTTTTTATTAGCGAATGGCTTATAGCTTTTGTTGGGAAAGCAGGTACACTTTTCCTTCTAATAGTTGCATGTACTGCATATTTAATCTATTTAAAAAGCAATGTTTTAAATTTTTTTAAACGAATATCAATCTCTTTAATAAACTATTTTAAAGCAACTTCAAAAACCGAAAATGTTGATTTACTCTTTGAAGGTTTAACAAGTGACGAAGGTAATTTTACATCAAAAGATATTGATGACATTGAAAAACCAGATTATTTTAAGATAATAAAGGAAGAAGAAGATTCTCCTTTTGTTGAATCAGACAATGAAGATGAAATAGGGATTAAATCGGAGACCTCAACAGAAATTGATAAAGTTTTTTCAGAAGACTCAGCAGATGAAGATATCATTATGACGGTTCAGATGAATACTGGCGAGGAGGGAGAATTGGATGTGTTACCAGAACCAGATTTTTATGACCCTACTAAAGAATTGTCCTCTTATGAGTTTCCTCCACTTGAGTTGCTTGAGGATTATAAAAATCGACAGGCACCAGTTACCGATGAAGAGCTACATAGTAATAAAAATAAAATTATTGAGACTCTAGGTAATTACAATATTCAAATTGCTAGAATTTTAGCAACAGTTGGTCCTACTGTTACCCTTTATGAAATTGTACCTGCCCCCGGTGTTAGAATTAGTAAAATTAAAAATCTTGAAGATGATATAGCCCTTAGCCTTGCGGCTCTTGGCATAAGGATTATTGCTCCAATTCCAGGAAGAGGAACAATAGGCATTGAAGTTCCAAACTTAAAACCCGAAGTGGTTTCCATGGCTTCAATAATACGATCTACTAAATTTCAGGAGAATAAGTTTGATTTGGCAATAGCTTTAGGTAAAACAATTTCCAACGAAACCTTTGTTATTGATTTAGCTAAGATGCCTCATTTACTAGTCGCAGGGGCTACGGGTCAGGGTAAATCAGTAGGTCTTAATGCAATAATTACCTCCTTACTTTATAAAAAGCATCCAGCACAGCTTAAGTTTGTACTTGTTGACCCAAAAAAAGTTGAGCTTACCCTTTATAATAAGTTGGAAAGACATTTTCTTGCAAAGCTACCTGATACAGAAGAAGCGATAATTACCGATACACAAAAAGTTATTTTTACACTGAATTCTTTGTGTATCGAGATGGATGCTAGGTATGATCTCCTAAAAGCTGCACATGTAAGGAATATAAAGGAGTATAACGAGAAATTTAGTGCCCGAAGGCTCAATCCAAATAAAGGACATCATTTTCTTCCATACATAGTTGTAATAATTGACGAGTTTGCAGATTTGATAATGACTGCCGGAAGAGAAATAGAAACCCCAATTGCCCGAATAGCCCAATTAGCCAGAGCGGTAGGTATACACCTAATTATTGCTACTCAACGGCCTACAACAAACATTATTACTGGTGTTATCAAGGCTAACTTCCCTGCTCGCATTGCCTTTAGGGTATCATCCATGATTGATTCCCGCACCATACTGGACACCACTGGAGCTAACCAGCTAATTGGGAAAGGTGATATGCTTATTGCCACTGGTAATGATTTGGTTCGAGTACAATGCGCTTTTGTTGATACTCCAGAAGTTGAACGTATAACCGATTTTATTGGCAATCAGAAGGGTTATGCTACTGCATTTTTGCTTCCTGAATATACGGGCGATTCTGCTGAAGATATACTTGATGTTGATCTTGACAAAAGGGATGATCTCTTCGAAGAAGCAGCCAGACTGGTAATGATGCATCAACAAGGATCAACTTCGTTAATACAACGAAAGTTTTCCATCGGATACAACAGAGCTGGCAGGATTGTTGATCAGCTAGAAGCGGCAGGTATTGTTGGACCCTTTGAGGGTAGCAAAGCACGTCAAGTTCTTATTCAGGATGAGGTTTCACTGCAAAACATATTGAAAACCCTGAACGAGAACAAAAACATTTAAACATTCAATTTAATAATTCAGATTATGAAAAGAACTTTTTTTATCTCAACAATAGCTATTGTTATTTTTTCAGTAAACTTGTTTGGGCAATCGGCTCCACTAGGGAAAGATTTGATCAAGAGTTTTTCTGAAAAAATACAATCATATCAAAGCATTAAAGCAGATTTCACTTTTACACTCGAAAATTTGCAGGAGGGAATTACTGATACTCACCAAGGGAATTTGAGCTATAAGGGGAAAAAATACACCCTCTCCCTAATGGGGATGGATGTTTACTTTGATGGTGAAACTAAATGGCAATATATTCCTGAAGCAAATGAGGTTACTATTTCAAAACCTTATTCTCTTGATGGTGGTTTTTTCGACGACCCAACAAAAATATTTACCGACTATGAGAAGGATTTCAATTCGAGATTTATTGGTGAACAGGTTGAAAAGGGCGTAAGCATTTACGAGGTTGATCTTTACCCAGAAGATCTTTCGGTGCCCTATTCTCTTATAAAGATTAGGTTCAACAAACGAACACTTGATCCCATTTCTATAAAATATCAGGGAAAGGATGGAATCAATTACATCATCAATGTTAAGAGTTTTAATGCGAACATAACATTGAAGGATGAAGATTTTACATTTGATGTTAAAAAATATAAGGGTATTGAAATTGTAGATTTAAGATAATTTTTCATTAAACGGTTTAAATATAAAGGCTCGGAATTGATATCCGAGCCTTTTAAAATATATTTATCGTTAAAACCTTTTTTTTAATGAAATAAGAAAAAATGGTTGAAAAAAATCCTTTTATTAATATTTATCAATAAATCAATTATTCTTGTTTAGTTTTAGGATATTCAATACGAGCATGGTAAATATTTAGCAATTTTTTCTTGAAAGCAGATTTAATTATTGTAATATCCTTAAAAGTAATATCAGCTTCGCTAAATTGCTCTTCTATTTGCTGATAATTAATAATATTCTCAACTAAATCATTTATTGATTCAAAAGTTATTGACTTCATGGCACGAGAGGCGGCTTCTACTGAATCTGCCATCATTAGCACAGCTGTTTCTCGCGAAAATGGTTTTGGTCCAATGTAGCTGAAAAGTTTAATGCTGTCTTTAATCTCTGGAAATTTGTCACGGAACATACGGTAAAAGTATTGCACTTTTGTTGTTCCATGATGGGTTCTTATAAAATCAATAATTTGATCCGGTATATTATGTTTTTTGGCAATTTGGATGCCTTCGTTTACATGTTGAATTATTATATCTGCACTTTCTTCAAAATCAATGCCTTGATGAGGATTAAAACCAGGGGATTGATTCTCGATAAAGTAGTATGGTTTCCCCATTTTACCAATATCATGGTAAAGCGCACCTGCCCTGACAAGAAGTGGATTACCCCCAATTTTGTATATAGCATCCTCGGCAAGATTGGCAACCTGCAAAGAGTGTTGGAAAGTACCAGGTGCAATTTCTGCAAGTTTTCTAAGCAAATCTTGGTTAGTATCAGATAGTTCCATTAGGGTAGTATCTGATAAGAAACCAAAGGTCTTTTCAAATACATAAATGAGTTGATATGAAGTTAACAGCAGAAGGGCGTTAATGGCAAACCAAACAAAACTATAGGGATTAATTGTTAAAATATTCCCTTCTTGAATAACTGCTATTCCTATATAAACTGATATATACGAGAGAAAAACCAATGATATTGACATGAAAAGTTTACCTCTACGATAGAGGTTTGTCAGGCTAATAATAGCAACGATTCCAGCAATGAAATGGAGAAAAACGAACTCGAAGCTGTTTGGAACAAAAAAGCCTACCAAAAAAACAGTTACCAAGTGAATGAAAAGGGCAAGTCTTGAATCATAGAAAGTTCTAATGAATATGGGAATAATGGCTAAGGGAACAATATAAATGTTAATAAGGTTTCGTTTTAAAAGAATAGATGATATAATAGCCATCACTGTTATTAGTAGTAAAATAAAGATGATCTTGCGATCATCGCTAAGAATCTCTCTTCGAAAATTGTATAGAAATAAAAAAAGCATAAAGAATAGTGTGGATACAAGTAGGGTTTGTCCAAAAATTAATACTCTTAAATTCCCAGCAAATCCAATTCTACTCTCATATTCTCTTTTTAGAGAGAATAATACTTGGTAGGTTTCCTGACTTAAAATTTCATCTTTGGTTACAATTTTTTCTCCAGCATAAATTAGCCCCTTTGTAAGAGATAAGTTGGACAACATATCCTGAGAGATAATTTCAGTTGTTTTTTCATCAAAATGTAAGTTGGAGGTAACATAATTATTCCAATTAATTCTTTGAAAAGCTCTTTCAAATTCTTTGTTTTTTGCTAATAGTATTTCAACTTTGGAGTTTAAATAGTCTATCGCTGAACTTATTGTAAATACCTCAGACAAAGGTGTTTCATAAGCTTGATTGCCAATGAGTATAGATATGCCTGTTTTTTGCTTGTTCACAATTTCCTGAAACTCGTTATTGCTGATTATCCCTTTTTGATAAACAAAACTTAAATGCTCCTTCAACTTCTCAATTTCATCTTCGTAGGATTTTTGTTTATTAATTTTTTCTTCATCAATAAATTCAAGTAAACTTAAAATTTCATCTTTAAAATTTGGAAGTGTTTTTAGTATAAGGGTTGAATCATACCTGAAAATTGGTTTTAGGCTAGCCAGGATTGAATTTCGTTCAGCTATTAATTCACTATCGGTTTTATAAATTGGAAAATCGAAAGGGGCGATTAAATCTTCGTGCATCCATGCTTTTCCCTTTTGGAATTCATACTTAAACTTTCCCTCCCTGGGAAGAAAGACAAGAATTGAAATTATGGCAACAAGAAAATAGATTCCACGAATTATTTCGCGATAATATAATTTTATAAAACGGAAAAATTTTTTCATAAAAAAAAAATGAAAAAAATGGGAAACAACAAATATAACATTTTAAATACTATAAAGGTTTTGCCATTAGTTCTTTTGAATTACATTTTTTGAATTATAAGTTGATTTTTTTCAATACTAAGTTTTTAATAAAATAATTGATTTTCAATATTTCTTCATTAACTTGCGTAATATGAACAAGTTTCTTTTTTCATATGCCAATACTCTGGTGTTGCAATTGGTGAAACTAATTCGAAATAGAAAACAAAGAGTTTCACCTAAAAGAATTCATGATTTTCGTTTAACAGTCAAAAGATTACGTGCTCTTATTAGGTTGTTGAATCAATTAACAAATGAACAAGTTAACCCAAAGCTTAACAAATCATTAAGGAAAATATACACCAGTACAGGGAAGCTCCGCGACCTTCATATCCATACTATACTATTGAAAAGTATTAAAGAAAACTCTCCATATGAGGTAAAGAGATTGAGCAAATCTATTAATAAATTTGAAAAGAAAGCGAAAAAGAAAATTGATAAATCTTTCAAAAAGTTGGATTCAAATTCTTATAATTCTCTGATCTCTTTTTTCAAGGAACAAGAAAATAAAAATTTAGAAATAAGTAAAGAAATTTGTTATCAATTTGTTGAAAATAAGCATTTTAAAATCAGATTACTTGTTGGGTCTAGTTATGAAGATATTGTTCTGCACGAAATACGTAAACACCTTAAGGATATAGTATACACGTTACAACTTATACAAAATGAGGATTCAAATTTTGTAATATCAGCGAAGAATCTTAATTGGTTAAACAATTTACAGGAACGTCTAGGACTTTGGAATGATTGGTTTACACTTCATCAAATGATAATTAATGCCAATACCACAAAGCAATTATACCCTCAACTTGAGCATATTGTTGGTATTGAGATGGAAAAATCTAGGTTAGGGATTGTTAATTGTTTGTCGAAGTTTTGTGATTTAAGTCTACAAAACCGTAATTCCAATGAAAACAAATAAGATTATTTGTTTTCAAATATTCACATTGATTCTCTGAAAAGAAATTACGGGTGATAAGATTTCTATAAAAAAAATTGAAATTTTATCACCCGTTATTTATGAGTTTTTTAAGCAAAACGATTATTCGAAGTCCATATCATTATCATCACCATTTGATCTTCTTTCTTTGCGTGTACGATACTCGTTTATCCTATAAGAGAAACCTAGGTAAACAACTCTACTTTCACGAGTTCGTTCAATATTACTGGTGAAGTTGGGTCCCCATGTTTCGGACCGAAATTTTTGGGTATTAAAAATATCGCTTACTCTAAGGGTAACAGTGCCCTTACGGTTAAGTACATTAAGTCTCATACCAAGATCAACCCAGTACATTTCTTCTGTGCGTCCCTGTCCACCACCGGTTTGCCAAAAGCGCATTGAGCCGCCAACCGAAATAGATGGTGATCGGTAGTTGCCATTCATTTGTATTTCGAGGTTTCGACCAATTGACCATGTCGATGTTGCCCTTGCTGACCAGCTATTACCCTCACTTGCTTTTTGATCTAAATCGGCTGCAATTAACTTTGTGCTAAAATAACTCCCACTGGCATTGAATCGCCACCAGGGTGCAATGGTTTGTGTAAAAACACCTTCTAAACCTAAATTTTCGCTCATATCAATGTTTCGGAAAGTTGACATAGCAATACCCTCTTCATCTACTTCAACATATCGTGATATTATATCTGTAGTTTGCCTGAAAAATGCAGTTGCACTAATCCTTGTTTTAGGTAAGTTGTAGAAATAGCTCAATTCATAGCTATTTGTAAATTCAGGATTAAGCATGGGATTTCCTGTACTTAGGTTTAGGGGATCCGAGTAATCAATAAAAGGGTTTAGTAATCGGGTGTTAGGTCGGCTAACCCTTTTGCTGTATGCAATTTGAGCAGAGTTCTTGCTATTTATGTCCCATTTTATATGAGCGCTTGGAAACCAATTAAGGAATTCACGTTTTATTGGATCATCTTCTGTTGCCTTTTGTTCAGCATTGGTGTAAGCTTGTTCCACTCTTAACCCTCCTTGGTAACTAAAATTACCGTTTCCAAAGGTATTTGAGTAAATAGCGTAGGCTGAATATTGCTGTTCATCGTAAATAAAACGATTATTTCTCAGAGGATCAGGTACCCATTCTCCTGCAGTTAGCCTTGAGAATATGTAGTCGCTATCCTGCTTACGAATCATGCCTTTTAGTCCAGTTTCAAGCCTTCCACCATTTCCTATGGGTTGAACCAAATCGGCTTGAATGGTTAAAGTATTACCTAGTAGTTCAGAATTAGTTTTCTCATAAAAACTTGGGAAAAGATCGTACTCCCACCATTGAGATAAGTCGTTTGCGTTTGAACCCTGATTTGAGTTGTAAAAAATATCAGCATTGAATTCCCTTCCGTTTGGCTTACCATTAAGCCTGTAATTCATAGCTAAATTGTACGATGAAAATCCATAACCCCCTTGATTCTTTCTTAAGTAAGAATCATATAGGAAATCAATTGGAACGTAGGAATTGGTTTGTGTTAAATCCCATATGTTGAAGTCTCGATTATTTAAACCACCTGATAAGGTTAAAGTATTTGAATTATCAATAAAGTAGTCCATACCACCACTTAGACTAATAAATTGACCTTTTCGTCTAAAATCTTGATCCTGGGTTAAAAAATTTGTATTATCATTTATGTTTGTAGTTCTATCGGATAGAGTTTCTCCAGTCATTCTCATTTGACGATAACTCAGGTTAGTAAATAAGTTAACTTTATTTTGTCGATAGTTAAAGTTAACAGTACCATTGTACTTATCGCCTGTTCCTGCATTTAGCATTACCATTCCATGATAACCGGGTTCACGTCTCTTTTTCATCACAATATTGATAATCCCCGAAAGTCCATCTGGATCGTACCGTGCAGAAGGATTTGTAATTACTTCAACACTTTCAATAATACTCGCAGGAATTTCTTCAATGCTTGAATAAGTAGAAGGCCTACCGTCAACTAGTATGGTAACATTTTGACTACCTCTTAGGCTAACATTCCCATCCATATCAACTTCAATTGATGGTATTGTCTGCATGATCTCTAAAGCGGTACCTCCCTCGGCGGTTATATCCCTATCAACATTGTAAACCTTTTTATCGAGATTGTGTGTTAGCATTTGTCTTTGACCCGTCACAGTAACTGCTTCAATATTCTCTGTTGCTTGAGACAAATATAGTTCTCCCAATACAACTTCGGGTTGACGAGGATGAATGGCAAAACTTTCAATTTTTAGTGTATTGTACCCTATAAACTTTGCCTCGCCATAGTATCTACCCATGGGAACCTTATCAATCTGAAATTCACCTTTCTCATTGGTTATTCCCCCAGTAACCATAACTGAGTCTCTCATGCGGTAAAAAACAATGTTTGCGTATTCAACGGGTTCTCCATCGGATTTATCAATAATTTTTCCCATAACAGTTCCTGTAAAATCCGACATTGATTCTTGTCCACTTCCAGCACCAGGTCTTTGTCCTTGGGAAAAAAGGTGAAATGGCATTGAAAAAATAATTGTAATCAGTAAGATAGTTTTCTTATTCATATTTTTTAAATAATGATTTGAATTAATAATCATCCAATAAACACCTGTTAGACTATTTTGTTAATGAAAACTTGCGTTAGAAATTTTTTTTAAGATGTTGATTAAAATCATTTATCTGATTAAGTATGCCAATAATTAATAATTAAACTTTTTTAAATAAGTCAAAAAGACATGAAGTGACTAATTAACAAGACATTGTGGCATTTTTTTGATGTATGGCAAGTGATTTGAATAACCTCAGAATTAAAGAAATCAATAAGAAAACTTATAATTATTTGCTATGAATTTGAATAGTTTCACCATAAAATCACAGGAGGCAATACAACAGGCATTTTCAATTGCTCAAGGTTATCAGCATCCTTCTGTTGAACCCATCCATTTACTGAAGGGAATTCTGAGTCAGGCAGAAAATGTTAGTAGTTTCATTTTTAGCAAGATGGGTATTAATATTCTTAGTTTCGATACAGTTCTTGATAGTATATTAGATAGATATTCGAAAGTTACAGGAGGCGAACTATATTTAAGTTCTGCTAGCAATAGGGTTTTGCAAAAGGCTTCCAGTTTTGCAAAGGAATTGGGAGACCAATTTGTATCAATTGAACATTTGATTTTCGGACTTCTGGAATCGGGAGATCAGGTTTCTCAGATTATGAGGGATTCCGGGATGACAGATGGTGAAATGAAAAAAGTCATAGATGAACTTAGAAAAGGATCAAAGGTCGTTTCCCAATCTGCAGAGGATACCTACAATGCGCTGAACCGTTTTGCACTTCATTTAAATGAAATGGCTCGGAATGGTAAACTCGATCCGGTTATTGGTCGCGACGATGAAATACGTAGAGTATTACAGATTTTATCACGAAGGACAAAGAATAACCCAATTCTTGTTGGTGAACCAGGTGTAGGTAAAACAGCCATTGCTGAAGGAATTGCACATCGAATTGTTAATGGTGACGTACCCGAAAACTTAAAGTCGAAGCAATTATATTCTCTTGACATGGGTGCATTGATTGCCGGGGCAAAGTATAAAGGTGAATTCGAAGAAAGATTGAAATCTGTTGTCAAAGAGGTCATTGCATCCGATGGGGAAGTGGTCCTTTTCATCGATGAAATCCATACATTGGTAGGTGCCGGAAAGGGCGAAGGGGCAATGGATGCAGCCAATATCTTAAAACCTGCGCTTGCACGCGGTGAACTTCGTGCAATTGGAGCAACCACATTTAACGAGTATCAAAAGTATTTTGAAAAGGATAAGGCGTTGGAAAGAAGGTTCCAAACCGTTCTAATAGATGAACCAAACGTAACCGATTCAATATCAATTTTAAGGGGTTTAAAGGAAAGATATGAGAGTCATCATGCAGTGAGGATTAAGGACGAAGCCATAATTTCG
>Ga0334886_1003802_pt1 | contig 13081 bp, 10 predicted proteins | sample GraSluR1_MG_9_FD_207232 | JGI IMG/M metagenome (GOLD analysis project Ga0334886, IMG submission 207232) | Sludge microbial communities from methane-producing bioreactor in Wageningen University, Netherlands - Granular Sludge_27_06-R1 | ecosystem: Engineered > Bioreactor > Anaerobic >...
ACGAAGGTGGTGGCGTGGGAGACGGAGTGGGAGAGGATCCTGTTCACCCACTTCATCACCTCCTGGGGCCCTGCCAGATAGCCGAGCCTCCAGCCGGTCATGGCGTAGCACTTGGAGAAGCCGTTGACGGTGACGGTCCTCTCCTCCATACCGGAGAAGGAGCCGATGCTGACCTGCTCCTGGCCGTAGATGATCTTCTCGTAGATCTCGTCGGATAAGACCATCAGGTCGTGGTCGACGGCCAGGTCCCGGATCTCCTCCAGGATCTCCCTCCCGAAGACGGCGCCGGTGGGGTTGGAGGGGGAGTTGACCAGGATCATCTGCGTCTTGGGGGTTATGGAGTCGGCGAGGGATACCGGCTCGAACCTGTCGTCCACCTCAGCCCATTGCACTCTACCGCCGGCGAAGTTGATGCAGGGCTCGTAGCTGACCCAGGAGGGGCCGATGAGGACGGCTTCGTCACCAGCGTCGAGGAGGGCCTGCATCGCTGCGAAGATCGCCATCTTTGCCCCCGGGACGACGGAAACCAGGTCCGGGGAGACCTCGATCCCGTTCTCGTTGTAGAGCTTCTCGGCGATCGCCGCCCGGAGCTCCGGGATCCCGCTGGTGGGGAGGTAGTGGGTATCCCCCCTCGCGAGCGACCTGATGGCGGCGTCGCAGATGTTCTTGGGGGTGTCGAAGTCGGGCTCCCCCACTCCCAGGTCGATGACGTCGAGCCCCGCGGCGTTGAGCTTCTTCGCCATCGCCGAGATCTTCATCGTCGTCGACTCGGGGATCGAGGCGAGTCTCTCGGATACCAAATCTAATCACCCTTCAGCCTTTTGACCATCTTGACCGCGGCCTCCACGGCCCTCTTCGAGTAGTCTATCCGGCTGTGGGCGTCCATCCTGGACATTTTGGGGCCGGATATCCCCAGCGTCACGGGCTTGTCGAACTCCAGGGCCAGGTCCATGATCTTCCGCGAGGCCTGCTGGGCGACGATCTCGTCGTGCCCCGTCTCCCCCTGGATGACGCAGCCGATCGTCACCACCGCGTCGACCTCCTCCTTCCCCGCCAGCTTCTTGACGGCGAGGGGCATGTCGTAGACCCCCGGGACGTGGAGGGTGGCTACGACCTCTGCTCCCAGAAATTCTGCATGTTCTCTTCCCAGGATCTCCATCTGGTACGTTATATCCCGGTTGAACTCTGCGACCACAAAACCAAGTTTTATCATAGATCCAACACCGCCGATGGGAGGCTGCTTCTTTAGCCGGGCGCATTTTGCGCTAATAAACCCATCGATCGTCGGTGGCTGGTACGGTCAAAACCCATTTATCCCTGGCCAATTCATCCGGGGTGGTGGATGGCTTATGAGCTGGATCTATCTGGATGGGAAGTTCGTCCCCGCTGAAGAGGCGGCGGTCTCGGTTTACGATCACGGCCTTCTGTACGGCGACGGGGTATTCGAGGGGATCAGGGCCTACAACGGTAGGGTTTTCAGGCTGGAGGAGCACGTCAAGAGGCTCTACGACTCCGCCAAGGCGATCATGCTGGAGATACCGATGAAGGAGGAGGAGATGGCGGCCGCGATCCGGGAGACCCTCCGAAAGAACGGCCTCTCAGACGCTTACATCCGCCCCCTCGTCACCCGGGGGGTCGGCGACCTGGGCCTCGACCCCAGGAAGTGCGCAAAGCCGACGGTGATGATCATCTCCCAGAAGTGGGACGCCATGTACGGGGACCTCTACGACGTCGGCCTCACCGCCATCACCGTCACCGTCAGGAGAAACTCCCCGGCGGCGCTTCCCCCCAACATAAAGTCCCTCAACTACCTCAACAACATCCTCGCCAAGATCGAGGCGAACGTCAAGGGCGGGAACGAGGCGATCTTCCTCGACGACGCCGGGAACGTCTCCGAGGGGAGCGGCGACAACATCTTCGTCGTCAAGGACGGCGAGATCTCGACCCCCTACACCGCGAACAACCTGAAGGGGATCACCAGGCTCGCCGTCATCGAGGTCGCCCTGGCCAGGGGGTACGGGGTGAAGGAGGCAAACCTCGGCCTCTTCGACCTCTACACCGCCGACGAGATCTTCGTCACCGGGACGGCGGCGGAGGTCGCCCCCGTCACCAAGATCGACGGGAGGGTGATAAGCGGCGGAAGGCCCGGCCCCGTCACAAAGGATCTGATGGAGGGGTTCAAGGAGATGACGATGACGACGGGAACCCCCATCTGAACCCATCCCCGACGTCGAAAGATATGGGGCCGGACTACCCCGGGAGGACCCTGACGATGACTTTCCTCCGTCGGGGGCCGTCCAGCTCGACGAAGAGGACCCGTTGCCAAGTCCCCAGGGCAAGACACCCTTCCTCGACGGGTATGGTCCGGCTGTTTCCTAAAAGGACGGCCTGGAGGTGGGCGTGGGCGTTCTCATCGATCCTGTCGTGGAGGTATCCGGCCCCCGGAGGGGCGAGGGACATAAGCCTCCGGAGGAGGTCGGCGACGAGGCCGGTCTCGGCCTCGTTGATGACGATCCCGGTGGTGGTGTGGAGGGTGTAGACGAGGCAGATTCCCTCGGCGACGCCGCTCTCTCCCACGGCCTCGTTCACCTGGCGGGTTATGTCTATCACCTGAACCGGCTCATCCGTCTTTATCTCGAGCAAAGAGGTCACCCCATCTGCAGAGGAGTTATAATCCCCGGCGGAATTTAAGCCGAACGGGCGGGGATCGCCGCGTATCCCTTATCCAAAACCTCTTAGTGAGAGGGGGGCCCTTTCTCAGCTGACCCACTTCCTCGAAAAAAATTATGGCCTGGCCCCTCCTAAAAGGCCGGCCCCTCGGAGAACCTCAGGGTCTTCTCCACCTCGAAGACCCCGGAGAAGGCCTCGTGCCCCTTCATGTCCTTATAGAAGATCTTGTGCCACCGGTAGTCGTTCTGCCAGGTGCCGTTGAAGCTCGTGGCGATGTCCATCCCCACCAGGTGGGCGGGGCTGGCTTCCCTCAGGGCCGCGGCCTCCGCGGGGTCGGAGGCCCGAGAGCCGGGGTCGGTGGAGGCGAAGTAGGTCTTCTGGACCCGCTCCATCTCCGTCACCTCGAAGGCCTCCTTCACCTCGGCGCCGATGCCGCCGTAGAAGGCCTTGGAGTGGATGAACTTCGCCCCCACCAGGGGGGTCTTGCCGGAGTAGCTCATCTGGACCTCCTCCAGGAGGTTGAGGGGCACGGAGGTGCCGTTCAGAGTCCCCCAGACGTCTCCGGCCCGGTTGGAGACGGCGCTCTTCTGGTCCATCTCCAGCCGGCCGTCTCCGTAGACGTAGGTGTAGTACTCCAGCCCCATCCTCCTGTCGACGACGGAGGTGCCCACCTCGAAGTAGCCGGTTCCCGATGCCCTGACCCTGTTGTAGAAGTCCTCGCTCTGGGCAGGCTCGGGGATCGCCGGATTTCCGGCAGCCCCTCCCATCGCCAGGACGGCGATGAGGAGGATCGCTCCAAAAGTCGCCCCCTTCGTCCCTCTCGCCCCACAATAGCTCCTTGCTCCACTTTATCGCTTATTAATTGAAATATGTGTCGTTTGAAGGGCCGGTCCGGATGGCTTAAATCTCTAAAACCCAGATGGTGAGAGGCCAACCGAGAAATCCTGGCGGTGGAGAACGAAGGGAATAGAACGGCAGAGGGGGGATCCGAGGTGGTGGCTTGAAGATCGAGGTCTGGACCTGGGGGACGGGAGGGCCCTTCGGCAGGGAGCTGGGGGTCGGGGCGAATCGACGGCGAAGAGGGCATACGGCGACCTCGATCGTCATCCCGGCCGGCGAGGCTGGAGGCGCCCCCGGCGCCCACATCCTCATCGACGCTGGGGCCCCCGTCGTCGAGCGGATGATCGAGGCGGGGGTCACCGCCCCAGACCTCCTCTTCCTCACCCACCCCCACTTCGACCACGTATCAGACCTCGACAGGCTTGCCAACAGCAGGATGAGGGGCCTGATGGTCCGGTCGGGGGTGAGGGATTTTGAGAGGGCGGCGAGGCTCTTCGGCCCCCTGCCGGTGATCGGGACCGAGGGCTGTCTCCGCCACCCGGAGGACGGGGTCATGGGGAGGTTCGGCTACCTGGGCGGCCTCGTCTCCTGGAGGCCCCTATCGGATTACGACGTCTGGCAGAGGGTCCGGAGGCCCGACGGCGCCCTCCTTCCCCCGGAGTCCCGGGGAGAGGCGTTGATGCTGGCGGGGGCCAGCCGGAGGAGCGGGGAGGCGGTCGAAGGGGCACCGTCGGAGAGGTTCGGTCATCCCTATCCCGGGTCGCTCTTTCCCTTCGAGATCAAGGCCCTCCCGGTCCGCCACTCAAAACATGCCCCGGGCTCCTGCCTCTTCGTATTCAGGTTGGGCTTCGGTCCAGTCGGCAGTCCTGGCGGAGACGGCCCGAGGGTAAGGAGCGTCGTCATCTCCGGGGACTTCAAAACGATGGAGGAGGGGGTCCTAGAGAGCCCCGACCTCCGGGACCCCGCCTGCCTCGTCCTCGACGCGAACACCATCAAGGCCCCCGGAGATTATCATGCGAGCCTGGAGGAAGAAAGGGCCCTCATCGACCGATGGACCTCGGGGGAGGAGGAGGTCCTGGTCCTCTTTAACCACCTCTCCGGCTTCGGGGACTATCTGGAGGGGTTCTACGACCACGTCCCTGACGATGAGGAGTGGAGGGCGGCGGCGAGGTTTCCCACCAAGCCGAAGGTGACGGTCAGGATCGCCGAGGACGGGAAGTGCTATCGTATATGATCTCCGGGGATAGAAGCGCTACGGAGCCTTTAAGAAGATGGCCGACTGTGGCCAATACCACGAGATCCGTCAGGGGGATGTCACCATCTTGAGAACTGAGCCGTTTCTGGTATTACTGACGGTCCTCCTCCTCGCCCAGGCGGCGAGCTCGAAAGAGGAGGCCGTCGACCTCGGACCCCACCGGGTCACCTTCAGCCTCCCCTCCTCGGTCGAATGCGCCCTCACGGTGGCGGAGCCCGCAGAGGGGAGGACGCCCACCGGGATAGATTACATCGAGAGGTCGATAGACCTGGACTGCGGCGGGGGTCGGGCTTCGATCAGTTTGAGGGCGCATCAGAGCCCCGTCCCGGCGGGGGACGGGGTCGTCAGGGCCCTCAGCAAAAAGACCCCCCGGGGGATCGGGGTCGTGGGGGTGGAGACCGAGGCGAGGCTCGTCGACCGGCACACCGGATATCTGACGACCTTCTCTTTGGCGAGGGGGGGTGAGGTCTATCAGGCCGCCTACTGGCTCGATCGGCACCTGGCCCCAGGGGACTTCATGGGATCGACCTATTGCGTCATCTCCTCCAGCCTTCCCTGGACGGCGACCAAGGAGCTCCTCGACTCGATCCACCTCGAGGTGAAGGAGGAGGCGGTCGGGACCTCGACGGTGGAGACGGTGGTGGTCGGTCCCTATCTGGTCTACTTCGACCTCGGGGGTCTGAATTACACCGTCTTTACGGAGGGTCCCGATGCAGGCGATCCTGAGCCTGGGGCGGAGAGGTACAGGGCCATCCTCGCAAGTGGGCAGCGGAGGGCGACGATCGAGATCGACGGCTACGAAGACTACAGGATGGTGAACCTGGAGACGGAGCGGCTCCTCGCCGAGGCCCACCTCCAGGCGAAGGGGTACACCAGGAACAACGGGTCGGAGTGGACGGTCGGTGGAGAGGCCGGCATCCTCAGCGTGGGGGAGAACGAGGACCACCAGATCCTCTTCGTCGCCATCTTCTGGCCAGGCCAGGTCGAGGCCGGGGAGGGGGTGCTCCTGGCGAGGACCAGGTGCGAGGTCGAGTCGAGCTTCTTGTGGAACGCGACGGAGATCTTCCTCGACTCGATCAGGGTGGAGAGGATCGAGGAGGTTTGATCTTTCTCGGACCTCGGGATCGGGGAGGGGCCGGCTTCCTGGCGGTTTTTCTCCTCCTTTTCCTCTCTTCTGCCGCGGCCTTCCAGGCTGAACCCTCGCCCCCGGCCGTCGCCATCGTCAGGGTCGAGACTAACCCCCCCGGCTCGGACGGGGGCCGGGAGTGGGCGGAGCTCTTTAACGACGGCGCGTTAGACGCCGAGGTTGGTGGGTGGAGGATTTTGACCCGGACGGGGGAGGGGGTGACGATCCCCCCGGGGACGATCGTCCCTTCCCGGGCCCGCCTGAGGGTAGCCTTCGATGGGGGCGAGGGCCCCTCCCTATCCGATGAGGGGGAGTCGATCTCCCTCCTCAATGAGTCCGCCAGGGCTGTCGACGAAACCCCACCCCTGAACGATTCGGAGAACTCCCACGGCGTATGGACGCGGCTCTCGGAGGAGGGGGATGCTCTAGTTGGAGGCTGGCGGTTTGAGCCCCTCTTTTCGCGGATCGACGACCACGCCCTCCGGGCCCCCCCGGAGGCGGAGGTCTCCCTCGAAAATCTCGCCTTATACCTGGGGGCCCCGGCTAAAAACGACGAAGAGCGGACCCGGGCGATCTACCGGTGGATCACCGACAGGATCGAATACGACGTCGAGGCCGCCATGAAGGGAGGCGGCAGGGGCCGGACACCCCAGGAGGTTTTAGAGGATCGTAGAGGGGTCTGCAGCGAGTACAGCGCCCTCTTCGAGAGGCTCTGCCAGCTATCCGGCCTGGAGGCGGAGGTGGTCCGGGGGTATGGGAAGGGTTACGGCTACGCCGTCGGCTCGGGGATACCCCGCATCAGCAACCACGCCTGGAACGCCGTCAGGATCGACGGGACCTGGCGGCTCCTCGACTCCACCTGGGGGGCGGGCCACCTCGATCCCGGAGAGGGGTTCGTGGAGAGCTTCGAGGAGTTCTACTTCCTCACCCCCCCTGAGGATCTGGTCTGGACCCACCTCCCCGATGATCCCGCCTGGCAGCTTCTGGAGACGCCGATATCGAGGGAGGAGTTCGAGGCCCTCCCCTACGCGAAGCCCGCCCTCTTCAGGGACGATATCCAGATAGATAGTCCCCCCGGCGGAACGATCGAGGTCGAGGAGATCCCGACCGTCACTTTGTCGGCCCCCCCCGGGGTCTCTATCATCGCCGGGCTTCGGGACGGTTCGGGGACGGAGCTACCCGGCCGGTTCGTCCAGGTCCAGAGGTCCGGGGAAAAGATCCTGGTGAGGGCTGCCGCCCCCGGCCCCGGAGACTACACCCTCCGGATCTACTCGAGGAGGGGCGGCGGCGAGGGTGGGGATCAGAAAGTCTACGACTGGGCCCTAGACTATCGTATCGAGGCCGGGCCGGATGCTCCCGTTGAGACGGGGTTTCCCGTCGTCTGGGATCTCTTCTGGGATCTGGGCCTCGACTTCAAGAGCCATCCCCAGGGGCTGATCGAGGCGGGCTCGGAGTTCTCGGTAATCATCTCGGCCCCCGGGGACGTCCGCCTCCTGGCGAGGCTCCTGGACGGGGAGGGCCGGGAGCTCCCCGAGGAGAGGACGATCGCCCAGAGGGTGGTGGAAGAGGAGGGCGGATACGGGGTGACGGCATCCTTCCCGAAGGCGGGGAACTACACCCTTCGAATCTACGCGAAGCGGGGCGGCGAAGCCGGCGGCGAGTACGCCTCCGTCGCCGAGTACTCGGTGGTGGCCTCCTCCGGGAGGGTGGAGGCCGTCTATCCCAGGACCACCGGATCCTTCGCCGAAGTCGGAGCTCTTCTCATCCGCCCCCTGGAGGGGAGGCTCGCCGCCGGGGAGGCGGTCGATTTCGAGGTCATCGTCCCCGGCGCCGAGGATGTGGCGGTGATCTGCGGGGGGGAGGCGACCCGCCTCGCCCGGGACGGGGAGATCTTCCGGGGATCGGCCTCTCCGGCGGGGGAGGTCCAGGTGGCGGCCCGGTTCGGAGGCGGGGCAGCCTATCAGGTCCTCCTCGTCTACGCCGTCGTCTGAGGCGGGGTTCGGTACAGGTCTTCATCCGGAGGATGGATCAAGGGAGGATGCGAGAGATCGGAGGAGAAGGGGTGCTGAGGAATGAGAAGAGTGGTTGGGGATGATGCTGGAGGTTCGGAGGTCGGGAGGGAGCGGGATCGGGGCGGCGGTCCCGGAGCCGGCAGGTTGAAGGAGCCGGAGGCTGAAGGTAGGGTGGTGGCAACGGACTCCATCGCCTCTGACCCCGTGGCGCGGGTCGCCCTCCTCTCCCTCCTCGTGAACCTCTCCCTGGTCGGGATCAAGCTCCTCCTCTCGGAGATATCCGGAAGCCTCGCCCTCCGGGCCGACGCCGTCCACTCCGTCGTCGACGTCTTCGGATCGACGGCCCTGATCCTCGGGGTCGTCATCTCCGGGAGGAGGAGCAAGAGCTTCCCCTACGGCCTCTACAAGGTGGAGAACCTCGTCGCCGTCGTCATCTCCCTCCTCCTCTTCCTCACCGCCTACGAGATCGGCCGGGAGGCGATGATGGGGACCGCCGCGGAGGCAGCCCCCGGCGGCTGGGTCCTCCTGGCGGTGGCGGCCCTCGTCCCCGTACCCCTCCTCTTCGGGAGCTACGAGGTGCGGGTCGGAAAAAAGCACGGCTCTCCAAGCCTCGTCGCCGACGGCCGCCAGTTCCGGGCCGACGTTCTCACCGAGCTCGTCGTCTTCGCCGCCCTGGCGGGGCAGCTAGTCGGCCTGCCTCTCGATAGAGTGGCCGCAGCGATCATCGCCGTCCTCATCATCAGGGCCGGCTGGGAGATCCTCGTCTCGGGGATGAGGGTCCTTCTGGACGCCTCCATCGACTCGGCGACCTTGAGGAGGATCGAGGCGACCATCGAGGCCCACCCCGAGGTCTCAATCGTGGAGGAGGTCCTGGGGAGAAACTCGGGGCGCTATCTATTCGTCGAGGCGAAGGTGGCCTTCCGGGTCACCGACCTCGCCCGGGCCCATCAGGCGAGCCAGCGGATCGAGGGGGATATTAGGGAGGCGGTCCCCAACGTCGACCGGGTCCTGATCCACTACGAGCCGAAGCCAAAGGACCACATCCGTTACGCCGTCGCCCTGGAGGACCTGGGTGGAAAGGTGAGCCGCCACTTTGGGGAGTCCCCCTACTTCGCCCTCGTCGACTTCGACCTCAAAGGGCGGCGGGTGGAAGGGCAGACGATCATATCAAACCCCTACCGAGAGCTGGAGAAGGGGAAGGGGCTGAAGGTGGCAGCCCTCCTCCTCACCAAGAAGCCCGACGTCGTCGTCGCCGGCGAGAGCCTGGCGGGGAAGGGTCCCGGCTATGCCCTCGCCGAGGCGGGGGTTGAGACGGTGATGACGGAGGCGGCTGACCTGCAAGAGGTGGTGGCGGAGATGGGCGGAGCGTGAGAGTCGGTAACTGAAGGGTCAAAATGGAGGGTCAAAACCGGTGGCGTCTCCGGCAAAATGGCCTTGGCGGCGTGCGATAAATGGAGAAGAGGCGGGGATTGAAGCGCCCCCGCCCCCATCATCCTTCTAAAAGTTCCCCGCTACGATGACCGACCACGTCCTCCGCCAACCGCTATTTGCCTTCAAGAGCGCGAGGTTTCCGCCGCCGTCCGTGCTGTAAAACTCGCCCTGTCCTGCGGCCGGATCGTAGAAGAGGAGGTCGGTGAATCCGTCTCCGTTGAACTCTCCGGGGACGATCATCGACCAGGTCCTCCGCCATCCGCTGTGAGATTGGAGGAGTCTGATGTTCCCGCTCCCGTCGGTGGCGTAGAACTCCCCCTGGCCGGCGGCGGGGTCGTAGAATAGGAGGTCGGTGAATCCGTCTCCGTTGAACTCTCCGGGGACGATCGATGACCAGGTCCTCCGCCATCCGCTGTGAGATTGGAGGAGTCTGATGTTCCCGCTCCCATCGGAGGTGTAGAACTCGCCCTGGCCGGCGGCAGGGTCGTAGAATAGGAGGTCGGTGAATTCGTCTCCGTTGAAATCTCCGGGGACGATCGCCGACCATGTCCTCCTCCATCCGTCGCTCGCCTTCAAAAGCCTGATGTTCCCGGTCCCGTCGGTGGCGTAGAACTCCCCCTGGCCTGCGGCGGGGTCGTAGAATAGGAGGTCGGTGAATTCGTCTCCGTTGAAATCTCCGGGGACGATCGCCGACCATGTCCTCCTCCATCCGTCGCTCGCCTTCAAAAGCCTGATGTTCCCGCTTCCATCGGTGGCGTAGAACTCGCCCTGGCCTGCGGAGGGATCGTAGAATAGGAGGTCGGTGAATCCGTCTCCGTTGAAATCTCCGGGGACGATGATCGACCATGTCCTCCGCCAGCCAGAGCTGCTCTTCAACAGCTGGATGTTACCGCTACCGTCCGTCGAATAGAACTCACCCTGGCCGGCGGCCGGATCGTAGAATAGAAGGTCTGCATAGTCGCCGCCCGTAGGCCCAGGGAAGCCGTCGCTTTCATCATGCTCCGGCCCCGGGGAGCCGTCAGCGCCGCCGCTGAACACTCCGGGGACGATCGATGACCATGTCCTCCTCCATCCGCTGTGAGACTGCAGGAGCCTGATGTTCCCGCTCCCATCGGTGGCGTAAAACTCGCCCTGGCCGGCGGCGGGATCGTAGAATAGGAGGTCGGTGTATCCGTCGCTGTTGAAGTCTCCGGGCATGATCATCGACCATGTCCTCCTCCATCCGCTATGAGATTGGAGGAGCCTGATGTTCCCGGTCCCGTCGGTGGCGTAGAACTCCCCCTGGCCTGCGGCCGGGTCGTAGAATAGGAGATCGGTGTACTCGTCACCGTTGAAGTCTCCGGGGACGATCGATGACCATGTCCTCCTCCATCCGTCGCTCGCCTTCAAAAGCCTGATGTTCCCGCTCCCATCGGTGGCGTAGAACTCCCCCTGGCCTGCGGCCGGATCGTAGAATAGGAGGTCGGTGAATCTGTCACCATTGAAGTCTCCGGGGACGATCGATGACCATGTCCTTCGCCACCCGCTGTGAGATTGGAGGAGCCTGATGTTCCCGGTCCCGTCGGTGGCGTAGAACTCTCCCTGGCCGGCGGCGGGGTCGTAGAATAGGAGGTCGGTGAACCCGTCACCGTTGAAGTCTCCGGGGACGATCATCGACCATGTCCTCCTCCATCCGCTGTGAGATTGGAGGAGCCTGATGTTCCCGGTCCCGTCGGTGGCGTAGAACTCGCCCTGGCCTGCGGCCGGATCGTAGAATAGGAGGTCGGTGAATCCGTCACCATTGAAGTCTCCGGGAACGATCATCGACCACGTCGCCCTCCAGTTTCGATAATTTTTTAAGAGATCTGCGTTTCCGGCCCCGTCCGTCGAATAGAACTCACCCTGGCCAGTGGTGGGATCGTAGAAAAGAAGATCCGACTCACCGAAAGCTCCGTCCAGGCAGAACGCCGAGATCATCAAGACCATCGCCAGTCCCTTCCAGCTCATCTCTTATCACCTCAGATCCTCTCGATTATTCATATCAATAGAAATAAAATACGATGGCCAGATATAAATAGCTTCGTCTCCGGTCGATTTTTCGAATGAGTGAAGGGGCTCCACCCCCTCGTCGACGACAGCCCCTGTCTCCGAGCTCTCCGGTTTTGCTCCTCCGACCAATAGGTCCCATCTCGGGCTTGTATCCGCCTCCCAAGTTCCGCCACCTTTTAGTAGAAATAACTAACTAATTAATCGATATAATCTGCAAGCTCTCGATTAAGATATCAGGAGAACGAAATATTATGAGAACCGATATCAAATCTGCTGGCAAAGGGGTCCGGGGAAGGTCTCTGGCCCTCCTCCCGACCCTTCCCCTTCTTCTGACGGTCATCCTCATAGGAACCGCTTTTGCCCTTCCCTTCTCGGTAGGGCCGAATGATAAAGACGAGTACCATTTCCTCGTCGGCGCCCCCGGCGAGATCCGGGTTCAGGCCTCCTGGACGGGGACCGCCAATAACCTCGCCCTGATCCTCAACGGCCCCGGCCAGGTGAACGCCTACGCCCGACAGGACGGCCCAAGCCCCCTGGAGATCCGCTATCTCGTCGCCAGCGCCGACGTCGCCAAAGGCGAAACCTGGAAGATGGGTATCTGGAACTTCGGCGGAGGGACGGCGGACGGGGACCTGATCCTCACCTCCCCGGGCGCCCCCTTCTCTGTCGGCTCCGGATCGGCGGAAGCACTTGAGATCCGCTTCCCGGTGAGGTCTCCGGGGCTGATCAGCGCCCAGGCCATCTGGGCTAGCTCCGCAGATCTCGACCTCGCCCTCAACGGCCCTGGAAATTTCGGCACTCATGCCCTGGGCCAGAGCCCCCTGGGGAAGGGGTACATGGTCACCAACGACGACCTCCTGAAGGGGCAGACCTGGCTCCTCACCCTCGAGAGCCACGAGCTTGACCCGTCCCAGACCGCCACCGGGACGATCCATCTCTCTTATCCCGGCGAGTGCTCCTGGACCGGGATCTGGGAGACGAACTTCGGCGATATGGAGCTGGTCCAGGAGGGGTCCACGGTCACCGGGAGCTACACCCACGACCAGGGGCGGATCAGCGGGACGGTCTCCGGCAACACCTTCACAGGGACCTGGTCGGAGGCCCCCTCCTACAGTCCATCGAACGATGCCGGAGGGGTTCAGCTGGTAATGGCGGAGGGCTGCACCTCTTTCAGGGGCTCCTGGAGGTACGGCCACGATAAGACGAGCTGGGACGGGGACTGGACCGGCACCAGGGCGCGAGGGGGTCTCGACCTCCGCCCCAAGGGCTTCGGGATCTTCGGATAGGGTTTTTGGGGCGCCTCACCCCCCCCACCTCCGCCAGCGCCTCCGGAGTCCTTTCAGGCTCCAAAGCCTTAACTCACCCTCTCCCATAACCCAGGCCAGGAATGACCGAAGACCCCTCGCAGAAGATGGCGGCCCTGGCAGCGGCGGCGGGCAGCTCCTTTCTCACCCCCTTCATGGGCTCCTCGGTGAACATCGCCCTCCCGGCGATCGGCGAGGAGTTCTCCTTGGACGCTGTCACCTTGAGCTGGGTGGCGACATCGGCGGTCCTGGCGGCGGCGATCTTCCTCGTCCCCTTCGGCCGCCTCGCCGACATCCACGGCCGAAAAAGGGTCTTCACCTGGGGCGTCGTCACCTATACGGGCTCGGCCCTCCTCTGCGCCCTCGCGACCTCGGCCCCGATGCTGATAGCCTTTCGGTTCACCCAAGGGATGGG
>Ga0334886_1003807_pt1 | contig 13066 bp, 12 predicted proteins | sample GraSluR1_MG_9_FD_207232 | JGI IMG/M metagenome (GOLD analysis project Ga0334886, IMG submission 207232) | Sludge microbial communities from methane-producing bioreactor in Wageningen University, Netherlands - Granular Sludge_27_06-R1 | ecosystem: Engineered > Bioreactor > Anaerobic >...
TCTTTAAAGTTAGTGATATAATAGAAGAATTAAAAACTGTTTTAAGTAAACAATCACATCTAGATGTAGTAACGATTGCAGGTGACGGGGAACCGACGTTATTTAAAGATCTAGAAGAGTTAATTGTAGAAATAAAAAAACAAACAACTAGGCCAGTTGCTGTGATTACTAATGGTGGGTTGTTGTATGACTTAGAAGTTCAAAAAGCTTTATTTAAAGCTGATATAGTTTTGCCAACTTTAGATGCTTATGATGAGGTTTCATATAGAAGAATCAATCGCCATCATAAAGAATTATCTTTTGAAAAAGTTTATCAAGGTTTAGTAGATTTTTCTAATAAATATCAAGGCCAAATCTGGCTTGAGATGATGATTATGGAAGATATAAATGATTCGAAAGAAGATTTAGATAAATTTAAATCTATGTTGAAAAAAATTAGATATGATAGGCTATATATTAATACTCCTGTAAGACCTCCTCAAGATTTAAAAGCCAAAGCATTATCATATGAAAAAATGATAAAAGTAGCAGAAACATTAAATGGGATTTCGTTAGATGTTTTAGCTAATGAACAGTTTTATAGTATTATTGAAGATGATTATGAGGCTATCATTAATACAACTCAGCGTCATCCTATGAATAAGTTTGAGGTTGAAAGTTTTTTAAATAGTAGAAAAGTAAAAAATAAAGAAGAAATTTATCAAAAATTAGCAAGTGATGCTAAGGTTAAAATTGTTAATTATAAAGGAATTGATACTTATAATATTAAATAAAGAAAGCAATTAATTGCTTTCTTTATTATTTTCTAGATATTTTAAAATGCTTTTAAAGGTTTCTTCACTAATTATATGTTCGATTTTACAACCATCAATTTCAGCGGTTTCTGAAGAAACGCCAATTGATGTTAAAAATTCTTTTATAGCAAGATGTTTTTTATAGATTTTATTACCTGCTAGTTTCCCTTTTTCTGTTAAAATAATATTACCATATATTTCTTTTGTAATAAAACCTTTTTCTTCTAGAAGGTTCATAGCTTTATTAGCAGCTGGTTTTGAGACTTTTAACATTTCAGCTATCTTTGTTAGTTTTATATTTCCTTCTTTTTCAAGGATAACTATAGCTTCTAAATAGTCCTCATTAGACATAGTTAGTTTTTTCATAAACTTACCTCATATGATAATTTTATCATAAGTTGAGTGATTAGTTAAGAAAAATCTTGCAATAATAAATAAGTACAAGTATAATTTTGATATAACGGAGGATAAAGATGAAAACAATTGGTAACATTATTTGGATAATTTTTGGTGGAATATTATTAGCTTTGGGTTGGTTTTTAACAGGAATATTGCTTTGTTTGACAATAATTGGGATACCTTTTGGTAAGCAATGTTTTAAAATTGCTGGTTTTGTATTAGCACCAATGGGTAAAAGTGTTTCTATTCATTTTGATAAACATCCTATTATGAATATTATTTGGTTACTTCTTTTTGGCTGGGAATTAGCAATTGCTTTTTTGGGTGCAGGAATACTTATGTTTGTTTTTATTATAACAATTCCTTTTGGGGTTCAATGTTTTAAGATGGTACCTTTAGCTTTAATGCCTTTTGGAGCAAATGTTTCTAGATAAGGACTTTATTTTTCAATATACTGATAATGTTTCTTAGGAATTATTATCATTATAATGATAATAAATACAGGTAAAGATTGTCATTGTAATAAAATATTTATACATTTATGAAAACATATGTCTATTTTTGACATATGTTTTTAATTGTATTGCTTGACAAAAACTATTTAAACATATATAATGTTAACCGTAGTTAACAAATAATTGGAGGGTAAAACCTATGAATAATAAATTTCAAGGAAAGGGTTCTGGAAGAGGCCAAGGACGTGGATTCGGTAGGGGCTTTGGAAGACAAGTTGGACTAGAAACTGCTTATTGTCCACGCAAAAGACGACTTTGTCCAAAAGAAGAAGGACATCTAAGTGATTTGTGTATTGGACAAAAAGCATTAGTTAAAGGCGTTCATAATGATAATTTAGCTTTGAGAAGACGTTTGTTAGATATGGGGATTACAAAGGGTGTTGTTGTTGAAGTTAAGAAGATGGCACCAATGGGTGACCCTGTTGATATAAAACTAAGGGGCTATGAATTATGTTTAAGAAAAAGAGATTTAAGGAACATTGATATCGAGGTGCTTGAATAATGAAAATAGCTTTAGTAGGCAATCAAAATAGTGGAAAAACTACTTTGTTTAATTTACTTACTGGCAATAATCAGAAAATTGGGAATTGGCCTGGAGTAACTATAGAAAAAAAAGTAGGTATAATAAAAGGAACTAATTATGAAATTGTTGATTTGCCGGGGATTTATTCTTTAAGTCCTTATACTTTTGAAGAAGAAGTCTCTAGAAAATTTGTTTTTGATGAAGAAGTTGATTTAATTATTAATATAGTTGATGCTACTTCATTAGAAAGAAGTTTGTATTTAACAACTCAACTTCAAGAATTAGATTCGAAAGTTATAATTGCTCTTAATATGACAGATATTATGGAGAAAAAAGGTGTTTCTATTGATGTTGATGAACTTGAAAAAGATTTAGGAATACCAATTGTTCCAATATCAGCTTTAGAAGGTTCTGGTATTGATAAGTTAGTTAAAAAAATAAAACATTATAAAGATATTGAAAAAAAACAAAATAAGATTTATGAAAAAGATGTAGAAGAAGAAATTGAAAGAATTATTTCTATATTAAATACAAACCATAAAAGATTTGTTGCAGTCAAAATATTAGAAAGCGATCAGAGGTTTATTAGTTTTCAAACCGAAGATATAAAAAAATCAATTGAGTGTTTAGAAACTAATTATGAAGTTGATTTAGAACAATTAATAGCTAATCAAAGATATAACTATATTGTTAGTGTAAAAATTAAAAGTGTTAGAGAAAAAATTTTTAAAGATACATTAAATGATAAACTAGATAGAGTTTTTTTACACAAGTATTTTGCTATTCCGATTTTTGTTTTAATAATGTTTACGGTATATTTTTTATCAGTTGGAGTAATAGGTGGGGCTACAGTTGATTTAATTGCTGGTTTGTTTGAGAAATTTTCTATTTGGTTTGAACAAATTCTAATTAGCCTTAATGCATCAGACTGGGCTGTTAGTTTAGTAATTGATGGCATAGTTGTAGGAGTTAGTGCAGTTTTAGGTTTTGTGCCTCAACTGGTAATTTTATTTTTATGTATTTCACTTTTAGAAACAACGGGATATATGTCTAGAATTGCTTTTTTCTTAGATAGAATTTTTTCAAAATTCGGATTAAGTGGAAAGTCTTTGATTCCTTTTATAGTAGGTTCTGGTTGTAGTGTGCCTGCTGTTATGACTGCAAGAACAATAGAAAATGAAAAAGAAAAACAAATGACAATTATTTTAACTCCATTTGTTCCTTGTAGTGCAAAACTGCCAATAATTGCTTTGTTTTCTGGGTACTTTTTTGATCAGTATGCAGGGTTAGTTTCGGCTTCACTTTATTTTTTAGCAATAGTTGTGATATTATTCTCAGCTATTTTAATGAAAAAGTTTGTGTATAAACAAAAACTATCAACATTTATTTCAGAACTTCCTGAATATAAGAAACCAAAAGCTAGTTATGTAGCTCGGGATGTTTGGGAAAAGGCATGGGAATTTATTAGAAGGGCTGGAACAATCATTTTGCTTTGTTCTATAATCGTTTGGGTATTACTTAGTTTCACATGGAGTTTTAGATATATTGATGGAGTAAATTTGTCAATTGAAGATAGTATTCTAGCATCAATTGGAAAAATTTTAGCCTATGCTTTTTATCCTTTATTAGGTGAACTTAATTGGGGTGCAACAGTTAGTGCTATTCAAGGTTTGGTTGCTAAAGAACAAGTAATCTCATCGATGAATATTATAGCAGGATTGGATGCAACAAGTGTTTCTGCAAGTGTTTTTGAAACAGGCATGTTTAGCTTTTTTTCAAAAGCTTCAGCCTATGCTTTTATTACTTTCAATTTATTTTCAGCCCCATGTATAGCAACAATTGCAGCGATGCGTAAAGAATTAGGAAGTACTAAGAAAATGCTTTATGCAATTTCATTTCAAACAACAATGGCTTGGATAATTTCAGTGCTTGTCTTTGGAATTGGTACTTTATTAGGAGGTTAATATGACTTTCACTGATGGTGTTATACTTGTAATAGTGATTTTGATAGTTGGTTTAATTTTATATTTTAATATTAGAAATTATATTAAGAATAAAGGTGCTTGTGGTAATTGTAGTAAAAAAAATAGATGTTTTGCAACAGATAAAGACTATTTTAATAAAATCAAAGAAAACATAAAAAATGACGGTAAGTAATATCGTCATTTTTTATATTTAGATTTTGAAAATGCTTTTATTTTATGTTATAATATCTCTAATTGGTGAAAATATGAGTAAAATGAATAAAATAAATTTTATATCTCAAGTTTCAATTTATACTGCTCTTTTATGTATTTTTGCTCAAATTAGTATTCCGACTCCGCCAGTGCCTTTTACTTTATCGCTTTTGGTAATATTTATCATAGCATCAGTTCTACCTTTGAAAATCTCATTAACTTCAGTTTGTTTATACATAATATTAGGAGCGATAGGACTGCCTGTATTTTCGATGCTTAGAGGTGGAGTTTCAGTTTTATTTGGACCAACTGGTGGATATATATTTGCTTATCCATTAATGGCTTTAGTTATAGGACTTTTTTCTAGTATTAAAAGATACAAAATATTTTTTAATATAGTAGGAATGATTCTTGCATTAATAGTATGTTATGGATTGGGAAGCGTTTGGTTTTCATTTATTATGTTAGTAACATTTAAAGAAGCGCTATTGATTTGTGTAGTGCCATTTATTGTGTTTGACACATTGAAAATTATTTTAGCAGCACTTGCAAGTCCATTGATTAAAAAAGCTTTAAGGGATTTTTCGATAAATTATGAAGATGAATTTTAATAGAGGTATATTATGAAAGAAAAATTAAGTAATCGAATTAAAAATATTCAGGGTAATTCAGTTAGAAAAATCTTTAGTCTTCTTACAAAACCTGAAATTATTTCTTTTGCTGGAGGGTTCCCTACTAAAAAGACATTACCACTTGAAACAATTAAGACGCTTGCAAATCAGGTTTTGTCAAGTAGTAATGCTCATGATGTTTTGCAGTATGGACCTAGTGAAGGTTATGTTCCATTAAAGAATGAAATATTTAAGTTTTTGGATAAATATAAAGCAATAAAGGATTTGAGTTTAAAGAATATGTTAGTAATATCAGGAGGCCAGCAAGGGATTGACTTTATGTGTAAATGCTTTATCAATCCAGGCGACATAGTTTTAGTAGAAGATCCTACTTATTTAGCTGCCTTACAAATAATGAAAACATATGAAGGAATCCCTGTTGGAGTTGCTTCAAATGAAGACGGACTAGATATTGTTGATTTAGAAGAAAAAATAAAAATGTATAAGCCTAAGTTTTTATATTGCGTACCAACTTTTTCTAATCCTTCTGGAAAGAGTTATTCTTTAGAAAATAGAAAAAAAATAATCGAAGTTATCAATAAATATGAATTACATATTTTAGAAGATGATCCATATTCCTTGATTAATTATAGTGGTAATATGATTGAGACTTTGAAAAGTCTAGATTCAAAAGATTTAGTAGTTTATATTACAAGTTTCTCAAAGATCATAGCTCCAAGTCTTAGATGTGGAGCTTTGGTGGCGAGTGAAGAATTGGTTGAAAGGTTTGGAGTAGCCAAACAAACAACTGATGTGCAAACATCAACGATTTCTCAAGCTATAGTTTGTGAGTTTTTAAAAAATGATATTTTAGAGAATCATCTAGATTATATTATTCCTATATATAAGGAAAAGAAAGATAAGATGATAGAGGCTATAAAAAAATATATGCCTCAAGGATTTAACTTTATTAATCCTGAGGGTGGGCTTTTTATTTGGGGAGAATTTGATAAAGGATTAAATATTAATACAAGAGAACATTTTGAGAAAGTAGTAACTTTGGATGTAGTATATTTGCCGGGTGATGATTTTTATGCTAGCCAAGGATTTACTAATGCAATGAGACTTAATTTTTCAAATGCAAGTCTTGAAGAGATTGAAAAAGGTATAAAAATTATCGGTCAATACTTTACTGATGTAGTTAAAAACAAGGAGAATTAAATTATGAAAAAATTAATGCTTGCGAATAAAGCAATCGCAAGGGGAGCATATGAGGCTGGGGTTAGGGTGCTATCTGCATATCCTGGTACACCTTCAACTGAAATCGCTGAAGAGTTTGCTAAGTATGAAGATGTTTATGCTGAGTGGGCTCCTAATGAAAAAGTAGCATTAGAAGTAGCGTTAGGCGCTTCAATTGCTGGGGCTAGAAGTATGGTGAGTATGAAGCATGTTGGTCTAAATGTAGCAAGTGATGCAATGTTTAGTGCTTCATATAGTGGGGTTAATGCAGGGCTAGTAATAGTCGTTGCTGATGATCCAGGGATGCATTCTTCTCAAAACGAACAAGATACAAGGCTTTATGGAGTTATGGCTCATGTACCAGTTTTAGAAGTATCTAATTCTCAAGAAGCTAAAGATTTTATGAAAATAGCTTTTGAGCTTTCAGAAGAATATGATACACCAGTAATTGTAAGAACAACTACTAGAGTATCTCATTCTCAAAGTTATGTTGAAATAGGTGAGAGAGTAAATTTACCTTTAAAGAAATATGTTAAATGCGTTTCTAAATATGTAATGTATCCAGCTACAGCAAGAGGGCGTCATATTGCAGTTGAAGCAAGAGAAACTGCATTAAAAGAAGCATGCAATAATTTTTCAATTAATAAGATAGAAATGAATGATACTTCTTTGGGAGTAATTTGTGCTGGTATTTTATACGAACATGTTAAAGAAGCTTTGCCTAGTGCTTCGGTTTTAAAACTTGGAATGGTTTATCCTTTACCAATTGAAAGAATTAAAGAATTTGCTAAAAGTGTTGATAAGTTATTAGTAGTTGAAGAAAATGAACCATATATTGAAAAAGAAATAAAAGCTTTAGGTATTACTTGCCTAGGAAGAGATGTTTTTTCAGTTCAAGGAGAAATTACTGCTTCGGTTATCAAAAATAGATTTTTGGGTGAGGCTTTACCGAAACTTGAAAGTCTTCCACCAAGACCTCCAATATTATGTGCAGGATGTCCTCATAGAGGAGTTTTTTACGTTTTTAAAAAAATGAAATTAACTGTGATTGGCGATGTTGGGTGTTATACACTTGCAGCATCAGAGCCTCTTGCTGCAATGGATACAATGATTTGCATGGGAGCAGCTTTAGGAATGGCTCATGGTTTTGTAAAAGCAACTGATAATAATCAAAATATTGTAAGTGTAATTGGAGACTCTACGTTTATCCATAATGGGATAACAGGTTTGATTAATGCAGTTTATAATAAAGCTAATATTACTTTAGTAATTTTAGATAATGATACAACAGGAATGACAGGGCATCAAGATAATCCAGCCACTGGTAAAACTCTACAAAACGAAGTAACTAATAGACTTGATTTAGAAGCTTTAGTTAGGGGCTGTGGAGTAAAAAGAGTTTGTACAGTTGATGCTTATGATATTTCAAAAACTGAAATGATTTTAAAAGAAGAATTAAAACAAGATGAAGTTTCTGTTATTATTGCTAAAAGACCTTGTATAATGTTAAGTAAACTTAAAAAAGGAACTATGGTAGTGCATGATTGTAAGAGTTGTATGGCTTGTTTTAAATTAGGATGTCCTGCAATTATTAAAATTGATAACAAAGCATTTATTGATCAAACGCTTTGTGTTGATTGTGGACTTTGTGTTGAAGTATGTCCATTTGACTGTATTAAGGGTGAAGACGTATGAATATATTAATAGTTGGAGTTGGTGGTCAAGGGACTATTTTAGCATCTAAAATTTTAGGAGCTTATGCTACTTTGACTAATCAAGATTGTAAATTAAGTGAAATTCACGGGATGAGCCAAAGAGGTGGTAATGTAGTAACTCATGTTAAGATGGCTTCTAAGGTTTATTCGCCAATAATAGGTTATGAAGAAGCGGATATGATTTTAGCTTTTGAATTGTTAGAAGCTAAAAGAGCAATTAGTTTTTTAAAAAAAGGTAAAACATTGTTGGCTAATACTCAAAAGATATATCCAATTTCAGTTGCTAGTGGAGTTGCATTATACCCAAATGTTATTAAAGAGTTAGAAAATTCAGATTATAAAAAGTACTATCTAGATGCTTTAGAAATTGCTAAAGCATCAGGAAATATAAAAACTGTTAATGTTGTTATGTTAGGTGCTATGAGTTACTTATTAGATTTTGATCAAGAAAAATTTATTTGTGCATTAAAAGAAACAATTCCTTCTAAATATATAGAAGAAAATTTAAAAGCATATCAAGCAGGAATTAATGCATTAAAAGAAAATAAGGAGTAGTTTATGAAAGTTAATTATTACGATAAGAAAATTGAATGTATGCCTAGAGAAGAGTTAAAAATTTTACAAGGCAAACGTTTAAAAGAAGTAGTTAAGAGAGTATATGAAAATGTTCCTATGTATCGCAAGAAAATGGATGCATTAAATATTACTCCAGATGATATTAATACAATTGATGACATTGTAAAACTGCCTTTAACAACTAAACAAGATTTAAGAGATAATTATCCTTTTGGAATGTTTGCTACGGATAGAAAGAATATTATTAGAATTCATGCATCAAGCGGAACAACAGGAAAGCTAACTGTAGTTGGCTATACTCAAAAAGATGTTGATGTCTGGACTGAGATGGTAGCAAGAAGTTTAGTAGCAGTTGGAGTGAAAGATACATCGACTGTCCATGTTGCCTTTGGATATGGTTTATTTACAGGTGGATTGGGCTTGCACTATGGAGTTGAAAAGATGGGTGCGGCTGTTGTACCAGTATCTAGTGGTAATACTCAAAGACAGTTAGCTTTAATGAAGGATTTTGAAGCAGATGTTTTATGTTGCACACCTTCTTATGCAATCCATTTAGGAGATGAAGTAAAAAAAGCTAATATGAGTTTACCTAAATTAAAAATAGGAATTTTTGGAGCTGAACCTTGGACTAATGAAATGAGAGAAAGTATCGAAAAAACTTTTGGAATTGATGCTTATGATATTTATGGACTTTCTGAAATTACAGGGCCTGGAGTATCAAGTGATTGTGTATATAAAGATGGAATGCATATTAATGAGGATCACTTTTATCCTGAAATTATTGATGGTGAAACTTTACAACCATTAAAAAAAGGTGAAGCTGGTGAATTAGTTTTTACAACTTTATCAAAAGAAGGAATTCCTTTGATTAGATATAGAACAAGAGATATTACAAAATTAAACTATGAAGTTTGTGAATGTGGTAGAACTTTTGTTCGTATGGATAAAGTATATGGTAGAAATGATGATATGTTAATTATAAGGGGAGCTAATGTTTTCCCTTCTCAAATAGAATCTGTGATAGTTGATGCTAGTGGAAAAGTAGAACCACATTATCATATTGTTGTTGACAGAATAAATAATTTAGATGTTTTAGAAATTCAAATTGAGATGAGTCAAGATTTGTTTTCAGATGAAATTTCTAAGATTGAAAAAGTAAAAAAACAAATAGAAGGAAATATGCAATCTATGCTAGGCTTAGGAGCTAAGATTACTTTAGTCTCACCGAATTCACTACCTCGTAGTGAAGGTAAGATTAATAGAGTAACTGATAAAAGAAAGTTATAGGAGACTAACTATATTAAATCAAGCAAATAAATGAATTTTTTTTGAATAATGTAATTAGGGTATAGTAAAACTTGCCACTCCAAAATTCAAAATTTTGAACACGCATGAAAATTTAATAATTTATTTAATGTATTCTTAGTTGTTTTGTGTTATTATTTAACTAAGAGTGGATCGAATTCTAAATTGTTTTTTACAAGGTGGAATATGATACGAAGAAACTTTTTGGCTAAATGGGTTTGGGCACAAGTTTTCTTCTTCCCCTCTTTTCTTTTTTTCTGGTAATATTCTTTAAATTTTGGTTGACTATTCATCAGTGGCATCATGGTAAATATAATTGCGCGTCTGATATATTTAGACCCACGTTTAGTCATTTTACCGATTACATTCATAGTACCAGATTGTTTAATTGATGTATCAAGACCAGCGAAAGAGATCACCTGTTTTGAATAATTAAAGTTTTCAAAGTTTTGGAATTCAGCTATTAGTATAGCAGCAGTATTAATGCCTAACCCCTTTATACGAAGTAAAGGACTATTAATAGGCTCTAAAAGCCTTGTTATTTCCTTTTCTACCCGCTTTTGTTGGTTTGTTAGAGTATTAATGTTCTCTATTGTTTCGTTTAACAGGAACTCATAACTACTCGAATAATTACCAACGGTATTTGCAGCACTAATTATGAGTGCTTGGAATCTATCGAGTTTAAAGTGGTGTTTCGAGCTTTTGTACAGGATTTCAAATAATTCTTTGAGATCTGCGTTTAAAATACTTTTAGGATTTGGATAGTTCGTTAAAACATAGGTTCCTGTAACAGAAAACGGATCAAGGATCTTAGTAAACTCTGGAAACAACTTATCTAAGATGTTAATTAGCCTGGTTTTTTCAACCGCAGTCTGTTTGGATATTTTAGTGCGATATCTAGTTAAGTCTTTTAGTGTTTGATAGAAATCATCATTAGGCGGTGTTTCTTTGTAATCAAAGGAACGAAGCATATTAGCAATTACTTCAACATCAACCTTATCTGTTTTTCTTTTTCTAACAGAAGTAGCTTTTCTGAAAGAATCAGTTAAGATAGGATTAAACTCCATATAGGATAAACCTATTGAAGTTAAAAAGTGTTTCAAGTTATTTCCATAGTGTCCAGTAGCCTCTAGCCCTATTCGAATAACTTGTGTGTGATCTAACGAATCATAAACGGATTTAAAAAGCATAAACCCCTCATAATCATTATTAAAGGTGAACCAAGGTGTGGTTACATTTCCAAATTCATTCATGATGACGCAATCATGCTTGTATTTAGAAATATCAAAAGCAATTAGATACATAATCTCTCCTTTCAAGATTTAATAATGGGTGCCGCAGTGAGTCCAACGAACCTATGACATACAACCTAGTGGAAAATAAAACGTCAAAGCGTTATCTAACTAATTGGTATTTAAACATAGGCCGTGGTTTGAGCCTCCTTGAATAGTCAAAGCTATAGGACAAATGCACAAATCCACGACACATAACAATTTTAACATTTATTTACAATAAATGATAAATATAGAGGCTCAAATATATAAATTGAAATATTAATATAAGGAAAGGAGTGTATTTTAAATACAAAAGTATGAATTAATTTATTAATAAACACTTTGTATTTATTATACTAGGGAAAAATGATAAATCAAATAGCTGTTTTTTTAGAAAACAGAACAGGAAGATTGAGTGAAATGTGTAAGATATTAGCTGAGAATAATATTAACTTAGCTGCAGTGTCTTTAGCAGATGCTAGTGATTATGGAGTTGTAAGATTGTTAACTTATGATAATGAATTAGCAAAAGAAGTTTTAACAAAAGCTGGTTTTGTAGTTTCTTGCAATGACTTGTTAGCATTTCATGTAGATGATAAACCCGGAGGACTTGCAAAAATATTAAAGATTTTAGAAGAAGAAAATATTTTTATAAGCTATTTATATACTTTAGGCATAAAAGATAATAAAGCGTTAATATTAATAAAAGTTGACGATTTAGTAAAAACTAAAGAAATTTTAAAGAAAAAAAGTATAGAAACAATAGACAATACTTTTTTGTAAAAAAACGCTTGTATTTTTAAAATAAAGTGTTATAATACTAAAAGTGTCGTAAAAATACACAATAAGGAGTGATAAATTTATGAGTTCGACAACTTTGATTATTTTGATTTTGGTAATTGCATCTACGCTAATTACACTAGTGTATGTAGCTGCTTTATTTAAAAAGGTTAATGCCATTAAGGTAGAAAACCAAACAGTAGTAGAAATTTCTAAGTATATTCAAGAAGGAGCAATGGCTTTCCTTAAACGTGAATATAAGGTTATGATTCCTATTTTTATTATAGTAAGTTTATTTCTTACAGCAATTGGTTTTATTCCTGGTCTTGAACATGCTGAGGGAGTTGGATGGCAAGCAACAATTTGTTTTTTAGTTGGTGCATTGTTTTCTGGTTTAGCTGGATTCATTGGTATGCAAGCTGCTGTTAGAGCAAACTCAAGAACTACTCATTCTGCTCAAGTTGGTGGAATGCCTGCAGCTTTAAGAGTTGCTTTTAGTGGAGGATCAATTTTAGGTTTAGTAGTTGTAGGGCTAGGCTTGTTAGGATTAACTTCATTATTTTTAGCATTTTATGCAATTTTTGATATAACTGTTGCTGTTCATGTAGTTAGTGGATATGGACTTGGTTGTTCATTAATAGCATTATTTGCCCGTGTTGGTGGAGGAATTTATACAAAAGCGGCTGATGTTGGAGCTGACTTAGTTGGTAAAGTAGAAGCTGGTATTCCAGAAGATGATCCAAGAAATCCTGCAGTTATCGCAGATAACGTTGGAGATAACGTTGGTGATATCGCTGGTATGGGTAGTGACTTGTGTGAGTCATATGTTGGATCTATTATTTCAGCTTTAGCACTTGGTTCTATTTATGCTGTAACAATTGAAGCAAGTTTAAATTATATTTTATTTCCATTAATCATTTCAGCTATTGGAATTTTAGCATCTTTATTAAGTGTATTATTTATTAGAATGCGTGAATGGAAAAACCCTCAAAAAACTTTAGCAATTGCAACTTATGTTGCAACTGGAATAGTTTTAGTTGGTGCGTTACTTTTGAGTTGGTTATATTTAGATACATTTGGAGCATTCTTTGCAATTGTTGCTGGTTTGTTTGCAGGTGTAATGGTTGGTAGAATTGCTGAATGGTATACATCAAGTGA
>Ga0334886_1003816_pt1 | contig 13036 bp, 12 predicted proteins | sample GraSluR1_MG_9_FD_207232 | JGI IMG/M metagenome (GOLD analysis project Ga0334886, IMG submission 207232) | Sludge microbial communities from methane-producing bioreactor in Wageningen University, Netherlands - Granular Sludge_27_06-R1 | ecosystem: Engineered > Bioreactor > Anaerobic >...
CCCCCTGTCCCGCGAAGGCGACCCTCGTGCGCAATCCTGTCGGAAGGGGGCGGAGCTCCCTCGAGTACGTGGTGAGCGTCCGGAAGGTGATACGCGATCTCCTGGCCTGCAACGTGAAGGTGACGGGGGCGAAGACGAAGGCGATCAGCAGGAGATGGCTTCTCTGGTCGATCTCCGGCGGCGAATCGCGCCATATCGCCTCTTTCTTCGACAAGGGGTTCACGTCGATTTCCGTCTCCGGACTGCGGAATACGCAGGATCTTTTGAACGAACTCGAGCTCGGCCGTCTTTCGGGCGTCGACTTCATCGAGTGCCGCGCATGCGACCTCGGATGTATCGGCGGCACGGGGACCTACGAGTCCCGTTTCCTCTCCCAGCTCCGCCTGGACAACATCGAAGCCGAGTGGATGCCCTCGGGGGAGGAGATGGAACAGATTCGCTCGTGGTACGACAAGGACATCTGGCGCCTTTCCGTGCCGGTGACCGCAAAAGAGCGCCTGCCGCTCTCCAAGGATATCAAAGAGGCAATGGCGAAACTGCGCGAGATGGACGCCATCTACGCGGACCTTCCGCATATCGACTGCGGAGCGTGCGGCCGTCCCTCGTGCCGGGCGCTCGCGGAGGATATCGTCCGGGGGCAGGGGGAAGAGACGGACTGCATCTTCAAACTTCGTGAACGAATTACCAGTCTGAGCGGCGAAATACGGAATCTCTCCTCGAAACTGCCGCACACGCTCCACCCCGGGAGAAAAAGGAGGGGACTCCGATGAAGATACGGGATGTCGTCGAAAAGACCGGAGCCACGGTCCTCGTCCCGGGAGATATGGAACGCGACCTTACGGGCGCGATTTCCGGCGATCTGCTGAGTTTCATCATGGCCGAAGCCAGGGAGGGGTGGCTCTGGATCACGATCCAGGTACACTTGAACGTCGCCGCGGTGGCTGTGCTGAAGGATGTGCCCTGTATTCTCGTCGCTTCGGGAAGGGCCCCCGAGCAGGCTCTTTCCGAACGATGCGCCGTCGAGGGAATTACTCTCGCCGTGACTCCGCTCTCCGCGTTCGACGCCGCGGGGCTGCTCCGGGAGCTTGCGCGCTGAGCATGCTCTCGCACTTCTGGGTGGACCTGCACCTGCATACCGTGCTCTCGCCGTGCGGCGAGCTGGAGATGGGCGCCCCGGAGATCGTCGCGGCCTACAGGGACGCCGGTATCGCTCTCTGCGCGGTAACCGACCATAATGACATAGCGAACGTTCCCGCAATCAGGGGCGCGGCGTCCGGAAACCCTGTCGTCGTTTCCGGGATGGAGGTGCAGACGGCGGAGGATATTCACGTCGTGGTGCTCTTCCCGGACGACCGGACCGCCGCGGCGTACCGCGAGTGGCTCTGGCGGGAGATGCCGGAGCGTGCGAACGACCCGGACATCTTCGGAGACCAGTTCGTGATCGACAGCGAAAACCAAATCCTGGACGAGCAGCGGGTGCTGCTCGTCCAGGGTGTCGGCTATTCCGTCGACGAGATCGCGTCCGAAGCGTACGACCGCGGCGCGCTCGTCATCCCGGCTCATATCGACAGGCCGTCGTTCTCCTATGAGTCGGTGCTCGGGAGGATTCCCGACGAGTTTCCGTGCCACGCGCTCGAACTTTCGCCTGCGGTGTCGCACGCCGTATTCACGGAATGGAAAGCGCGGTATCCGGAGAGAGTGTTCATCCGCTCTTCCGATTCGCATCGCCTCGGTACCATTTCGAGGGACCGGTGCACCGTGATGTTGCTGGAAGAGCCGTCTTTCGAAGAAGTCGCGAGGGCGCTGAAGGGTCAGGACGGACGCGCCGTGCTCTGTCCCTGGGCCGGAGCGCCGTGACGCCGTTCAAGTTCCGCGTAGATATCCCTCGGGCTCAATCCTGACGCCAGCAGCGCGACCTGAAGGTGATACAGCAGGTCCGCGGCTTCGCAGACCGCTTCTTTTTTATCTCCGGCGGCGACTGCGAGCGCCGTTTCCACGCCCTCTTCCCCGACCTTCTGCGCGACCCGTCGCGCGCCCCGCGCAAGCAACCGCGCAGTGTAACTCTCTTCGGGGTCGTCATGACGACGCTGTTCCAGGTAGCGCCAGAGAACGCCCGGAAACGTCCCTTTCCCCTCGCACCGGTCGGTGAGCACGTTGAAGAAACAGGAACGCTCCCCCGTGTGGCAAGCGGGGCCCGAAGGCTCCACGATCGCGAGCAGCGCGTCTCCGTCGCAGTCTGCCCGAAGTTCGAGTACCTTCATGGTGTTGCCGCTTGTCGCGCCCTTCCTCCACAGCTCCTTCCGCGACCTGCTCCAGAAGGTCATGTCCTCCGTCGAGGCGGTCAGTTCCAGAGATTCCCGGTTCGCCCACGCCATCATGAGGACCTCTCCCGAGAGAACGTCCTGCACGATGACGGGGATCAGCCCCTGTTCATCGAATCTTACGGAATCCAGCGCGATGTTCATTCGAAGCGCACGCTCCCTGTCAGCCGGACGGGGATTCCCTGCCCGGCGAGATATCGTTTGAGATCGCCGATCCGGATCTCCCCGTAGTGGAAGATGGAGGCGGCGAGGGCGGCGTCGCTCCCTGCTCGGAAGGTCTCCAGAATGTGCTCCATGCTTCCGGCCCCGCCCGAGGCGATCAGCGGGACGGAGACGGACGAGGCCGCCTTCGAGAGCAGACGGTTGTCGTAGCCGTTCTTCGCGCCGTCGCGGTCCATCGAAGTCAGCAGAATCTCGCCGCACCCGAGCCTCGCTCCCTCCGTGATCCATTCGAGCACGTCCAGTCCCGCCGGGGTGCGCCCCCCGTCGACGAAGACCTCCCAGTCTCCGGACGGCGTTTCCTTCGCGTCCACGGCGAGGACGACGGCCTGCCTGCCGAGGAGCCTGGCGCAGTCGGCGATGAGCTGCGGGTTCCGCACGGCGGCGGTGTTCAGCGAGATCTTGTCCGCGCCGAGCGCGACAATCTCCCGGGCCTGTTCCACGGTGGAGATGCCGCCGCCGACGGTGAAGGGGAGGAAGAGCGTGTCCGCCACCCGCGAGACCCATTCGAGCATCGTCCGCCTTCGCTCGGCGGAGGCGGTGATGTCGAGGAAGACCAGTTCGTCGGCCCCTTCCTCCATGTAGGTGCGCGCCAGCTCCGCGGGATCGCCCGCGTCGCGGAGATTGATGAAGTTCACGCCCTTCACCACGCGCCCCCCGAGTACGTCGAGGCACGGGATGATGCGCCGCGTCAGCATGACGCGGCCTCCCGGAGCGCGTCCTTCAGGAGGATGCTTCCTTCGTAGAGCGATCTGCCGAGAACGGCGCCCGCGAGCCCGTCCTCCTTCAAATGCCGTACGTCCTCCAGCGAAGAGAGCCCCCCCGCGGCGATGAACCCGATGTCGGGAAATCGGACGAGCAGGCGGCGGTACATCTCCCTGTCCGGCCCCGTCTCCATGCCGTCACGGTGCACCGCGGTGACGAGGAAGAGACGGTATCCTATCGCCCGCAGCCTTTCGATCAGCGCTTCCGGGGCGATGCCGCCCGCCTCTTTCCAGCCGGAGATCACCACATCGCCGTTGCGGATGTCCACCGCGGGGATGACCTTCGATCCGTAGGCGTCGTACATCCTGCCCGCGAGGAAACGGTCCTTCACGAGGATGCTTCCCAGATAGAGTCTGTCCGCGCCCGCCTCGAAGGCGGCGGCGATGTCCTCCTCGGAACGGAGTCCTCCGCCGTACTGCACAAGGAGCCCTGTTTCCTTGAGCCGGCCGACAACGGAAAGGTGGCGCGGCGCTCCCTCCTCGGCGCCTTGCAGGTCGATCAGGTGAATCCATTCCGACCCTGCTTCAAGGAAGCTTTTCGCCGTCTCGGCGATCTTTGCCGGATACACGGTCCGTTCGTCGAACTTCCCCTGCCTGAGGCGGACGATCTCGCCTCCGTAGAGGTCCATCGCGGGAAAAACGATCATCGCGGGGCGCCCTCCTTTCGTAGGAACCTGACGGTCTCGCTCAGCAGCGCGACACCTTCGGGGCCGCTGCGCTCCGGGTGAAACTGGAATCCCGCCACGGAATCCTTCAGCACCATCGACGAGAAGACATTCCCTTCGAGCGTGGTCCGTCCTGTTGTGCATCCGCCTTCGGGGAGCGCGAAGCCGTGCACGAAATAGAAGAATGAACCGTCCGGGGCGGACGGCGAAAACGACGGCGGTCGACCGGTCCATTCCACGGTGTTCCACCCCATGTGGGGAATTTTCGACGCCGCCAGAGGAAGCACCGTTCCCGGAATCAGTCCCAGACCTTCATGTTCCCCGTCCTCAAGCCCCTTTTCGCACAGAAGCTGCATTCCGAGGCAGATGCCGAGCAGCGGCCGCCCGGAGCGCGCCCACGAACGGAGCGCTTCTCGCCACCCCGAGGCCGCGAGACGTTCCGAAGCGGGCCCGAACGCCCCGACTCCCGGAAGCACCGCGAGGGAAACTTCCCCGGCGAGTTCCTCCGGGGAACACAGCAGGCGAACCTGCTCCCCGAGACGCTCGAAGGCGCGGCGGACGTTTCCCGTGTTCCCCACCTGGTAGTCCACGACGCCGATCATGCGAGCGTCCCCTTCGTGCTTTGCAGCTCGTCGGCGGGGGAGAGGGCCTGCCGGAACGCCCTGCCCGCTCCCTTGAAGAGAGCCTCCGCAAGATGGTGCGCGTTGTCGCAGGCGAGCGCCTGCGCGTGGAGCGTGATCCTTCCTTCACGGCAGACCGCGCGCCAGAACTCGGGTATGAGCTCCAGGTCGAAGTCGCCGCACCGCTCGGCGGGAAACCCGCCCTTCCATTCGAACTGCCCCCTGCCGCTGAAATCGACGGCGGCCAGCACAAGGGAGCCGTCCATCGGAAGAGCGCACCAGCCGTAGCGTTGAAGGTTCCTGCCGGAACGGGCCTGTTCGAACGCCTTTCCCAGCAGGATGCCTATGTCTTCGGTCACGTGGTGGCAGTCCACGTCGACGTCTCCCGACGCGGTCACGTCGAGGCCGATCCCCGCGTGGAAGGCGAACAGCTCCAGCATGTGCCGCAGAAAGCCGCACGGAATGTCGATGCGCCGGTCACCTCCGTCAAGATCCAAGCGCAGAGAGACCGAGGTCTCCTTTGTCGTTCGTTCTTTTTCGATCATGACAGAACCTCCTTGCACCGGCTTCTGATCGCCCTGCTCACCGTCCGGATGTCGGCCCAGCGGAGAGCGACGCTCTTCTTGCTCGCCACCAGCCGGAGCGAAACGTCGGAGACGTGCTCCAGCACTTCGAGGTGGTTGGCCTTCAGTGTACTGCCCGTCTGGACAATGTCAAGGATGCAATCGCTCAGTCCGAGCTTCGGCGCCAGTTCTATGGAGCCGTGGAGGTGGATGATGTCCACCTGCGCGCCCTTGGAGGAGAAGTGATTGTCCGCGATGCGCGGGTACTTGGTGGCCACCTTGAGCCACATCCGCTCGGAGGCGTGCCCCCGGAATCTCTCGGCGAGCGACGCGGGGCCGGCGACGACGACGCGGCAGCGCCCTCTCCCCGTGTCGAGGATCTCGACGAGCGGCAGCGCGCTCTCCTGAAGAACGTCGCCTCCTGCGAAGGCGAGGTCTGCCGCTCCGTAGCTCACATAGAGCGGGACGTCCGACGGTTTCGCCAGGATGTAGCGGAAGTTCTCCTCCTCGAAGACGAGCTTGCGCCCCGGCGAGGCGAGGGACGACGCCGGCAGTCCGGCGGCCATGAGCAGCTCCGCCGCTTCGGAGAAAACGCGGCCCGTAGGCAGTGCGATGGTCAGCATCGGAAATCCTCCTTTCCGGGGAGCGTCCGGCCATTCCCTTGCGGCGCAAGATCAAGCGTCGAGCCGTCCGAGAGATCGACCCAGGAGGAGCACCCCCGTTGCGCGGCGTTTTCGAGGGAGGAGGCCCGGTCGGCGCACCAGCTCATTTCGAGCGGCCTCCCTCCCGTCGAAAGGCGTTCGGCGCGCCGCAGCGCCTCGTCCGGCGGGAGATTCGCGAACCAGACCATGACCGAAGGGGTTCGCGTACGGAACTTGGAGAGGGAGGCGATGTGCTGGAGGTCCAGTCCGAACCCCATCGCCTGCCCCTTGAGCCCGCAGAGCGAGAGCAGCCGGTCGTACCGTCCTCCGCCTCCGAGGGACTGTCCGTAGTTTTCGGAATAGACGTCGAAGATCGGTCCGCTGTAGTAGCCGAGTTCGCGGACGAGCGACAGATCGATCGCGATGCGGTCGCCGTAGCCGAGCGCCGTCAGCGTGGAGACGACGTTTTTGAGCGAGAGCAGAGGCGCGCCCCTTCCCCAGAGCGCCGCCGCTTCTTCGAGCACCTCGGGGCCGCCGTGAAGCTCGGGGATACGTTGGAGAATAGCCCTGTAGAAGTCGGGGATGTTCTCCTCCTCGAGGAGGGCGGCGTACTCGATCAGCGATCCTTTTCGGAGGGCGCCGACGATCCGCTCGGCGGCGGATGATTCGACCTCGGAGACGGCCCTGGCCAGAAACGTCGAATCGCCGAGCAGGAGAATGCTCTTCTCCAGTCCGATCGCGTCGAGCATCCGGAGAAGAAGGAAGAGCATTTCGGCGTCCGCGCCCTGCCGTTCCCACCCGAGCAGCTCCGCGCCGATCTGGAACGACTCCATCGCGAGGCGGGGTTTCTCCGCGCGCGCGTACACCCTGTCCGAATAGCAGATTCGCAGCGGACGCTCCTCGGGCGAGTGGTGCGACGCGAGGTACGCGACGGTCGCCAGCGTGATGTCTCCGCGAAGACAGCACGGCTCGCCGTAGGGAGAGTTCACCGCGATGAGTTTTTGACGGAAGAGCGACGGCAGCCGCTCCCAGGAGGACTCGAGGAGCTGAAGCCCCGAAGGGAGGAACGGACGGTACCCCCATTGTTCGAAGAGCGACAGAAAGACTCTTTTGCACTCCTCCATCGCCGCCGCAAGATCGCCCCCGACGTTGGCGCAGCCTCTGGGAAGGCGGTTCATGGCTTCATCCTTTTGGTATATGATGTCATTGTCGATTCCTCGCTTTAACAAGATGAACTATCACCTTGATGGTTTTGATACTCACGGCATGATATCATTGTATCGTTAAAGTGTAAAGTCTCTCGACAGGAGAAAGCGGGAGAGATACACTGAGCGGGGAGGCGAGAAGTATGGCGAAGGCCGAATCCGTACGGTATTTCTGCTCCGCCTGCGGGGCTTCCTCCGCTTCGTGGGCGGGAAGATGTCCCTCCTGCGGCGAGTGGGGGTCGCTTGAGAAAGGCGCTGCCGCTTCAGCATCCGGCGTGAGCACACCGCAGAAGACCAAAAGCGTCAAAGCGACGGATGTGCTTCCGCCGGAGCGGGTTTCCAGCGGGATCGAGGAGTTCGACCGCGTTCTCGGCGGAGGATGGCTCCCCGGAGGCGTCTTCTTGCTCGGCGGACAGCCGGGCATCGGGAAATCGACGCTGCTGCTCCAGACGTGCGGGAGAATGGCGGAGGCTATCGGTTCCGTCCTTTACGTCTCCGGCGAGGAATCCGCATCCCAGATCGCGCTTCGGGCCGGACGCCTGGGGGTGCTCTCCGACGGGCTGCACCTCGTCTGCACCAACGATATGGCGGGGGCGCTCGAATCGCTCCCGGGGAAGAAGTTTCTCGTCGTGGACAGCGTGCAGGCGATGCGGGCCGACGGCGAGGGCGGATGGCCGGGGAGTCCGGCGCAGGTCCGCGCCGTGGCGCAGATGTGCATCTCCGCGGCGAAGGAGCAGTCCGTGCCCGCGGTTCTGGTCGGGCATATTACGAAGGAGGGGCGGATCGCAGGTCCGATGCTCCTCGAGCACATGGTCGACGGCGTGCTCACCTTCTCCGGAGAGGACTACTCCCCCTACCGGATGCTCCGGGCGGGGAAAAACCGATTCGGCAGCACCGAGGAGCTGGGCGTCTTCGAGATGACGGAGACGGGGCTCGTTCCCGTCACGGATGTGAGCGGGCTATACTGGAACAAAGCGGCGGAGACGGTCCCCGGAGTGGCGATGACGGTCGCCGTCGAGGGCAGCCTTCCGCTGATCGCGGAGATTCAGTCCTTGGCGACCGCGACGACCTTCCCATATCCGAAGCGCACCGGGCGGGGAGTGGACGTGAACAAGATACAGCTCTTTTCCGCGGTGCTCGACAAGCGTTGCGGTATCGGGTGCGGGCTTTTCGATATTTATGTGAATGTGGCGGGCGGTCTTCTTCTGCGGGAGCCGGCGGCGGACCTTGCGCTCTGCGCGGCGCTCGCGTCCGCGGTGCGGGATGTACCGCTTCCCGGGGACTGCGTCTTCCTCGGGGAGGTCGGTCTCGCGGGCGAGATCCGTCCGGTGGTCAGGCTGTCGCGGCGTTTGCAGGAAGCCGCGAGGCTGGGTTTTACACAGGCGATCGTCAGCGCCCGCGAAGGAGGGGGCGGGAAGCCTCCTCTTGATGTCGTCCGGGTTTCGACGCTCAAGGATGCTTTGAAGGCGGTGATATCATGAGAATCCTTTCAAAAAAGATGGGGAAGCTTCTTGTTTTGCTGTGCGCCCTGTTCGCGCTTCCGGCCTTTTCGGCGCAGGCGGCGGCGGGCGCGGTTCCGTCCGTCGAGGGCAAGGTGTTCACTGCGGTGCTCGAGGGAACGGTGGGCGTGTCGATGGAGAATTTTGTGACGGAGGTTCTTGCGCGTGCGGAGCGCGAGAAAGGCGGACTCGTCGTTTTCCGCATGGATACTCCGGGAGGGCTGGTCAGCTCGATGCGGGCCATTACAGCGGCCATACTCGAATCGCCCGTTCCCGTCGTGGTATGGGTCTCTCCACAGGGAGCGAGGGCGGCCTCGGCCGGGGCCTTCATTCTGCAAGCCGCGCACGTAGCCGCCATGGCCCCCGGAACGAACGTCGGGGCCGCCCAGCCAGTAATGGCGTCGGGACAGGACGCTCCGGACAAGGATATGAAGCGGAAGATCACCAATGATCTGGCGGCTCATATCCGTTCTCTCGCCCAGCTCAGAAAGCGGAATCCGGACCTGGCGGAGCGTATGGTGACCCACAGCATTTCGCTCACCGCGGAGGAGGCGCTCGCCGAGGGCGCCACGGATCTTTCGGCTCCCGATATGGAGTCGCTCCTCCTCGGGGTACGCGGCAGGAGAGTGCTTGTGAAGGGCGAGGAGAAGGAACTCGCCCCGGAGAGCGGAACGCCCGTGGAAATCAGTATGACGTCGCGGGAGAAGGCGCTTCAGTTCATCTCGAGCCCCGATATCGCCTACCTGCTGCTCACGGCGGGAATTTTGATGATCGTGCTCGAGGTCATGTCGCCGGGAGGGTTCGTGTTGGGAACGGCCGGCGCCGTGATGGTGCTGCTGGGGGCGTTCGGGCTTCGGATGCTGCCGTTCAACTGGGCGGGGATCGTCCTGCTGGTCGCCGGCATCGGCGTACTGGTGCTCGACCTGATGGTCGGCGGGATAGGAGTTTTGAGCCTTTTCGGCCTCGCCGCTCTGGTCACGGGCGGGCTGATTCTCTTTCGGGCTCCGGGAGGTGAGCTTTTGAACGTTTCGATGAGCGTCATAGGCGGCATGAGTCTTGCGCTCGGCCTCTTCTTCCTCGGCGCGCTCTTCCTTGTCGTCCGTTCATTCAGGAAGAAGGCGGTTTCCGGCAGGGAAGGGATGGCCGGGAAGAAGGCCGTGGTGGTGGAAGAACTGCGTCCGGAAGGGCTGGTCCGATGCCACGGAGAGATTTGGAAGGCCCGGAGCTCCTCCGGGGTTTCATTTGCGAAGGGCGACGAGGTGCTCGTCGCGGAGCTCGACGGAATTACGCTGATTGTTCGTGGAGAGACCGGGAAACAGCTTCCCGGCGAAGAAAAGGAGGAATAAACTATGGTAGTCGATCTTTTGGAGATGTTGCTCAGTTTGGGTACGTCCTTCGGGTTCATCCTCATCGTCCTGTTCATTTTGGCCTCGGCGGTGAAGATCGTTCCCGAGTACCAGCGGGTGGTCGTCTTCCGGCTCGGACGGCTTGTCGGCGCGAAGGGACCCGGCATCGTGCTGGTGATTCCGGTCATCGACAGGGTGGTCAGGGTGGACCTGCGCGTGGTCACGCTCGACGTGCCGGTGCAGGAGGTCATCACACGGGACAACGTCCCGATCAAGGTGAACGCGGTCGTGTATTTCCGCGTCATGGACCCCGCGTTTTCCGTCGTCGAGGTGGAGAACTATATTCTTGCGACAAGCCTTCTCTCGCAGACGACGCTTCGTTCGGTCGTCGGCGGGGCCGATCTCGACGAGGTGCTCTCGTCGCGGGAGAAAATCAACAGCGAGCTGCAAAAGATCATCGACGAACGGACCGATTCCTGGGGAATCAAAGTCAGCGCCGTCGAACTGAAGGAGCTGGAACTGCCCGAGAGCATGAAGCGCGCCATGGCGAAGCAGGCCGAGGCGGAGCGCGAACGCCGTGCCAAGATCATCAACGCCGAGGGCGAATTCCAGGCGGCGCAGAAGCTGAGCGAGGCGGCGAAACAGATGGAGCGTTCGCCCATCACGCTGCAGCTCCGCTACCTGCAGACGCTGCGTGAGGTCAGCGGCGGCGACAAGGCGTCGACGACCATCTTCCCGTTGCCCCTCGACCTGGTGAAGCCTTTTATGGAGATGTTCTTCGACAAGGATAAAAAGAAAGCGGGAGGCGACGAGGCGTAAGTTTCGAACAGCGGCACACGAAGGCCGGCGGACCGCCGAGCGCGGTCCGCCGGCCGTGAACGAATACGGAGAGTGTAATCCGGCGATTCCGGTATATAATACCTGTACAAGACTATTTCGGACGACTGTTTTGAAACGGACGCATACGGCCTTTCAAGGAGACGGGCTTCATCGGAAGACGCTCTCCGGGGACGGTCGTTTGCGTCTGTCCGGCGAACGGGCGCTGTGATCAAGGAGGAAGGGTTATGGGCTACGATTTTCAATCCATCGAGAAAAAATGGCAGCATACGTGGGAGAGCGAAGGGACGTTCAACGCGGACGCCGATCAGGCACGGAAGAAGTTTTACTGCCTGGAGATGTTTCCGTACCCCAGCGGCGCGTTGCACATGGGGCACCTGCGGAACTACTCCATAGGCGACATGATGACCCGTTTCCTGTGGAAACGGGGGTTCAACGTCCTCCATCCGATCGGATTCGACGCGTTCGGCCTCCCGGCCGAGAACGCCGCGATGAAGTACAAAACTCCCGCCCACAAGTGGACCTGGGAGAACATCGAACACATGACGGAACAGCTCAAACACATGGGATGCAGCTACGACTGGCGGCGAAGAGTCGAGACCTGCAACCCCGACTACTACAAGTGGACCCAGTGGATCTTCCTCCAGTTCTTCAAGAAGGGGCTGGCCTACAGAAAGAACGCGCCGGTGAACTGGTGCGAGAGCTGCAACACGGTGCTCGCCAACGAACAGGTCATCAACGACGGCCACTGCTGGAGATGCAACACGCCCGTCGTCAAGCGCAACCTGGAGCAGTGGTTCCTGAGGATCACCGACTATGCCCAGGAGCTGCTCGACGATCTGGACAACCTGCCGGGGTGGCCGGACCGCGTGAAGACCATGCAGCGCAACTGGATCGGTCGCTCCGAAGGCGCCCGCCTCACTTTCACCGAGCAGAGCGGCGGAGAGCGGATCGAAACCTTCACCACCCGCTTCGACACGATCTACGGAGTGACCTTCCTCGCGCTTGCGCCGGAGCATCCGTTCGTCGAGAAGATGTGCGCGCTCTCCACGAAGGGCGACGAGATCAGGGCGTTCGTCCAGAAGTGCGTCGGCCAGAGCGCTATCGAGAGAACAGCCGTCGGCGGCGAGAAGGAAGGATTCTTCACCGGATTCTCGGCGGTCAATCCCGTCACCGGCGAAGCGGTTCCCATACTGATCGCCAACTACATCCTGATGGACTACGGTACAGGCGCCATCATGGGCGTTCCGGCGCACGACCAGAGGGACTTCGAGTTCGCGCGCAAGTACGGTATCCCGGTGAAGGTCGTCATCCAGCCGCAGGGGGAATCGCTCGACGGCGCGACGATGGAGCATGCGTTCGAGGACGACGGAATCACCTGCAACTCCGGAACCTTCGACGGCCTTCCCACGGCGGAGGCCATCCCCGCCATGATCGAATGGGGCGTCGAGAAGGGATTCTGCTCCCGGGAGGTCAACTTCCGGCTTCGCGACTGGCTCATCTCCCGCCAGCGCTACTGGGGAGCCCCTATTCCCGTGGTCTACTGCGACTGCTGCGGCATCGTGCCGGTTCCGGAGGAAGAGCTCCCCGTCCTTCTTCCTACCGAGGTGAAAATCGTCGAAGGCGGCAAGTCGCCGCTGACCGAAGACCAGGAGTGGCTTTCCGTTCCCTGCCCGAAGTGCGGCAAGCCGGGAAGGCGCGAAGCGGACACCATGGATACGTTCATCTGCTCTTCATGGTACTTCTTCCGTTACTGCTCGGCGCGCGACGGCGCCGCCGTCTTCAACGTGGACGAGGCGAACTACTGGATGGCCGTGGACCAGTACATCGGCGGCATCGAGCACGCATGCCTCCACCTGATCTACGCGCGCTTCTTCACCAAATTCTTCGCCGATCTCGGTCTCTGCCATGCCCGCGAGCCGTTCACGAATCTCCTCACGCAAGGGATGGTCATCAAGGACGGCGCGAAAATGTCGAAGTCCCTGGGAAACGTCGTCGACCCGGACGAGATCATCAACACCTACGGCGCCGATACGGCGCGGCTCTTCATCCTCTTCGCGGCGCCTCCGGCCAACGACCTCGACTGGTCGGAACGCGGCGTCGAAGGGGCGCACCGCTTCCTGAACAGGGTCTGGCGTCTCGTGGAAGAGAATATGTCTCTGCTGTCCGCGGCGCGGGGGCGGGAATCCCTCCCGATGGGGCGCCTCTCCGAACAGCGGATGCGCGACCTGAAGCGGAAGATCCACACGACGATACGCGACGTTACGCGGGACATCGCCGACGAAAAACAGTTCAATACGGCTGTCGCGCGCCTCATGGAGCTGCTCAACGCGCTCGCCTCCTTCCGTCCGGAGAC
>Ga0334886_1003820_pt1 | contig 13028 bp, 10 predicted proteins | sample GraSluR1_MG_9_FD_207232 | JGI IMG/M metagenome (GOLD analysis project Ga0334886, IMG submission 207232) | Sludge microbial communities from methane-producing bioreactor in Wageningen University, Netherlands - Granular Sludge_27_06-R1 | ecosystem: Engineered > Bioreactor > Anaerobic >...
GGAATCTTCTCACGAAGACCTGCGCATTATCGGCTTCAGCCGCATCGCCCAGGGATCTCGAAATTACGAGGAATACGCCGCAAAGCTTAAGGCCACTTCGAGAAACAACATAGACTATGCGGGTTTTTGCCTCTACGGACCGAAAAAGAAAATCAACAAGCTTACGGGCAATATAAAAATGTTCCGGTAGGTCGCCGGGAGTGGGGGAGAGGTAAACGGTTATTGGAGGTTCTCTTTCTGAAAATACTGGAAAAACAAAGGTAGAAGAGAAAACGGAGCGAGGGAATTTTTGGATGTTACAACCCTCGTATATGAAATTTCCTTTGGCAAAGTTTGCGAAAAAGACATACAAACGTATGGATTTTCACGTTCTTTATCATAGGTCTGCAAACCCGCCAGGCGGTACTGTTTTGTGCCGCCTGGCGGGTTTTTTATGGAACGGAATTCATTTGTGCTTGGTAATCCACGCCCCCGCGAGGGGGGCGACGTGCGCCCTCCGGTCCCCGTTTCAACCGGGAGACCGTTTCAATCCACGCCCCCGCGAGGGGGGCGACGACGATTTCTTCATCTCCAGAACCTGACTCTAAGGTTTCAATCCACGCCCCCGCGAGGGGGGCGACCATCATTGCTCCAGCAACAAGGAAGATTGAAGGAGTTTCAATCCACGCCCCCGCGAGGGGGGCGACGAGCCTTTCATCAACAAAATTGTTGTGCTTAACGTTTCAATCCACGCCCCCGCGAGGGGGGCGACCAAGCAAGCCGGGCAATTAGAGGTATTTCTTGGGGTTTCAATCCACGCCCCCGCGAGGGGGGCGACCTTCTATTTTGTCACTTCAAGAGCCTTTGTCAAGCGTTTCAATCCACGCCCCCGCGAGGGGGGCGACCTCTCCACGCTTCCGGAATACGCCGGGGTGCCTGTTTCAATCCACGCCCCCGCGAGGGGGGCGACCTTCAAGAACAGCTCTGCCGCGTTCCTGTTTTCGAGTTTCAATCCACGCCCCCGCGAGGGGGGCGACTCCTCTTCCCCAAAGGAATCTTCCGGGAGATACAGTTTCAATCCACGCCCCCGCGAGGGGGGCGACGGGATTGTTGCAATAGCCTGACGTTAACATCTGCGGTTTCAATCCACGCCCCCGCGAGGGGGGCGACGGTATCCAAGGCGATACGAGAGCACAAAGAGTGGTTTCAATCCACGCCCCCGCGAGGGGGGCGACGGGGTCCGGGAGCGTTCCCACAGTCACGACCGCGGTTTCAATCCACGCCCCCGCGAGGGGGGCGACAAATGACCATCCGGGACGGCGACATGTCAGCAGCGTTTCAATCCACGCCCCCGCGAGGGGGGCGACAGAAACGAATTACGGAATAACCGCGAGTACCTTCGTTTCAATCCACGCCCCCGCGAGGGGGGCGACTAGCCGCTGTCCCTGTCCTTATCGCCGCTCTCCTGTTTCAATCCACGCCCCCGCGAGGGGGGCGACCCTTCTCAAGCCACTTGGGGCCGCCTACCTGAGGAGTTTCAATCCACGCCCCCGCGAGGGGGGCGACACCCCTGAGTGGGACATCACGGCAGAAGAGTGGCTGTTTCAATCCACGCCCCCGCGAGGGGGGCGACCACCTCCTACTTGAGTACAAACAAGAGCGACACGGTTTCAATCCACGCCCCCGCGAGGGGGGCGACTAGTGTGCAGTTGGCTCTTGTAGATCCCTCGGGGTTTCAATCCACGCCCCCGCGAGGGGGGCGACAAAAGCCGGATGCTGACAACCTCGTGAAATTCGTGTTTCAATCCACGCCCCCGCGAGGGGGGCGACAAAAGCCGGATGCTGACAACCTCGTGAAATTCGTGTTTCAATCCACGCCCCCGCGAGGGGGGCGACCTGCATCGTAAAGTTTCTGATGTTGGGGGTCTTCGTTTCAATCCACGCCCCCGCGAGGGGGGCGACCTGAGAGCCAGGAGTACCTGGCTTACCTTGGGGGTTTCAATCCACGCCCCCGCGAGGGGGGCGACGAGCTTGAAAGGGCCTGGGGAGAAGTTTTCCCCGAGTTTCAATCCACGCCCCCGCGAGGGGGGCGACAAGACCAAAGTCCATTTATCCCGAAGAGGATCGGGTTTCAATCCACGCCCCCGCGAGGGGGGCGACCCCGCGACACCCGAGCACACCAATTTTGATTGATGGTTTCAATCCACGCCCCCGCGAGGGGGGCGACATTTTCAGATCCACCGGAACGCCTGCGGGAATCGGTTTCAATCCACGCCCCCGCGAGGGGGGCGACGAGTTCGAGGCTACCACCTTCGGAGGGACATGAGGTTTCAATCCACGCCCCCGCGAGGGGGGCGACAAAATGGCTTTTTTATCCACGTGCCAATATCCGGTTTCAATCCACGCCCCCGCGAGGGGGGCGACGGAAATAAAGGAAGAGAGGGTGGCCCATGATGCGGTTTCAATCCACGCCCCCGCGAGGGGGGCGACGCTTGCATGATGATGTTCGGGCCTTCGGGCTCTGGTTTCAATCCACGCCCCCGCGAGGGGGGCGACATCACCGAAACGTATACCTATGAAACGGAATCGGTTTCAATCCACGCCCCCGCGAGGGGGGCGACGGGAAAGGAGTCGTTACCGCGTCGCCATGGGGAAGTTTCAATCCACGCCCCCGCGAGGGGGGCGACTCGCCTCCAGCACGCCCTTGCTCTTCAAGTCGTTGTTTCAATCCACGCCCCCGCGAGGGGGGCGACCAAGATGCAAAGATTACACGAACAACTTCTGTGGGTTTCAATCCACGCCCCCGCGAGGGGGGCGACTTTCCTTCCGAGTCTTTTTCAACCCGGAGAGCAAGTTTCAATCCACGCCCCCGCGAGGGGGGCGACTGCGCCGCAGATGCATATTGAGAGGTTGCCACCAGTTTCAATCCACGCCCCCGCGAGGGGGGCGACGACTTCCAGTCCATCACGAACTTGTAGACGTTCATGTTTCAATCCACGCCCCCGCGAGGGGGGCGACTGATTTCGATATAGGGGATGTCCTCCCCCTGGAGGGTTTCAATCCACGCCCCCGCGAGGGGGGCGACTCTCCGGAGGCAGAAGCACGAACTTGTCTTCGGGGTTTCAATCCACGCCCCCGCGAGGGGGGCGACTTGCGTAGAAGATTTCCCGGTTATGCTGGTCCTGTTTCAATCCACGCCCCCGCGAGGGGGGCGACCCGCTGCCATGGGGAGCGCGTCTACCTACCTGGTGTTTCAATCCACGCCCCCGCGAGGGGGGCGACTGCGCTCAAAACTCGTGTTACCTGCTCCTCCGCTGTTTCAATCCACGCCCCCGCGAGGGGGGCGACCCGCAGCGGCCAAGCGTTTTATTCTCAGGATGCGGTTTCAATCCACGCCCCCGCGAGGGGGGCGACCAGCGTGGACAAATAATGATTTCTGTGAATACAGGTTTCAATCCACGCCCCCGCGAGGGGGGCGACCGAAAAAAACAGGAGATTGCAGCGGCACGATACGTTTCAATCCACGCCCCCGCGAGGGGGGCGACCATTTGGAGAGCCCCAAGATTGCGGCCACATCGGTTTCAATCCACGCCCCCGCGAGGGGGGCGACGGTCGGAAGGTTGGAGGGGTAACGGCAAATGAGCGTTTCAATCCACGCCCCCGCGAGGGGGGCGACCTGGGGAAGCGGGGTATGAACCGAACATCACGGGTTTCAATCCACGCCCCCGCGAGGGGGGCGACACTCTCTTCGGAGGCATCTCGCCAATAGCCTTTAGTTTCAATCCACGCCCCCGCGAGGGGGGCGACGGTAGAGGCACTGAAATGGTTGGAGGAGCATATGGTTTCAATCCACGCCCCCGCGAGGGGGGCGACGACCCTTTCAGGATCAAGAGCCGCCACCTCCTCTTGTTTCAATCCACGCCCCCGCGAGGGGGGCGACAGCATCTGAAGGGACTTCCAGCTTGTCAGTGTCAGTTTCAATCCACGCCCCCGCGAGGGGGGCGACAAAAAGGCTGGAATACATTACATGCCAGGGCATGGTTTCAATCCACGCCCCCGCGAGGGGGGCGACGAAAGCGGCCAGAGAAATATTCGCAGTTTGAAGAAGTTTCAATCCACGCCCCCGCGAGGGGGGCGACGCGAAGGCGGTAAGGGGGGAATCAAAGATGATCTGTTTCAATCCACGCCCCCGCGAGGGGGGCGACCACTTTGGGGACTTGTTGTCAACAATAAAAAGACGTTTCAATCCACGCCCCCGCGAGGGGGGCGACCCACACTGCCCCGGCGATGGAGGCGACGTTTTAAGTTTCAATCCACGCCCCCGCGAGGGGGGCGACCAAAAACATTTTACCTACGTTACCGGGTAAAAGGTTTCAATCCACGCCCCCGCGAGGGGGGCGACCTTGATTCCCCACCCGGTAGCCGCCGTGAGGAGTTTCAATCCACGCCCCCGCGAGGGGGGCGACCGGATAGAGGCGGCAAAAAAGGCGATGGGAAGCGTTTCAATCCACGCCCCCGCGAGGGGGGCGACCGTAATGCGATTTTCTCTTTGTGTTGCAAGGTTTTAGGCGATGTGATTCGCGAACGCCTCTTTTTTTGACGTACTGAGCGGGGCAAGTTTAATCCACTTGGTCTAAGATTACGTTGTTTACTCTATTTTTTGCTTTGCGCGAAAGACCTGGAAAAATAGCGTGAGCTTGGGGTTCGCGGAAGCGATTTATGAGCGTTCTCAGAGAATAAGAGGGCCTTCCGCATCATATCCGGCGTTTGCTCCTTGGTGTTCTACGCGCCTTTTCCAGTTTGCTCCCAGAAAGTAGAATCGCAAACTGTCTTTTTCCGCATCATAGGTTTTGAGAAGATGGCCTCGCAGTTCCGCCCATTGTGCGGGATCCACAAGGCATTCAAAAACGGAATTTTGGACACGCTGGCCGTAGTTTTGGCATATTTTCGCTACGTGGCGCAGCCTTTTTTTACCTCCCTCGGAGACTGTATTGACGTCGTAGGTTATGAGAACCATCAAAAGTGTTTCACCCCCTATTTCCAGCGGAATGGAGGATAGGCATCCAAATCCCCTCTCAAAAAACGGGCTAAAAGCATTGCCTGGGCGTGAGGGAGGAGCCCTAATCGAATTTTTTCTCCCAGAAAAGGATGCTCGATTTCCTCTTGCTTCCTTTTCTGCCAGGCGGTGAGAACCTCTTTTCTGGTGGCATCGTCCATTAAAACGGCTCCCGTTTCCGTTATCTCAAATCCCTTTGCCTTTACTTGCTGGCGGTTTATCAGGGTTAGAACGAGCCTGTCCGCTAGCATGGGCCGAAATTCTTCCATCAAATCAAGAGCAAGGCTGGGGCGTCCGGGGCGGTCCCTATGAAGAAAACCTACTGCAGGATCAAGCCCAACCCCCTCGAGGGCAGATCGCACATCGTGAACCAACAGGGTGTAGACGAAAGAGAGCAGGGCATTTACGGGATCCATAGGGGGCCTTCTGTTTCTTCCCTGAAAAGAGAAGCTTTCTTTCTGGGCGACGATAAAATGATCGAAAACGTTGAAGTATGATTTTCCCGCATCCCCTTCGATACCTCTTATGGAATCAAGGGATTTTTGATTTTCCAGAGATCGCAAAAGCTGAGCGAGGTGTGTCGCTTCTTGGGAAAATAACTCTGATTTCTCAATTTCTTCTTGTTCTCTTGCCGCCCGAAGAAGGGCGGTTCGGCTGTTGATGACTTTGCCGATTACCACGGAACGTGCAATATCCGCAGATTTTTCCGGACTATCCGCATAGCGGTATTGGGTACGGCGAAGGAGTACATTTCCGGAAACGGGGCCCTGCACTTTTGCCAGAAAACGCCCCTGTTCCGTAAAGAATGATACCGTCACGCCGCGCTCGGCGCAGAGGCCAAGCAAGAAAGGACTGCATGATACCTGGCCGAAACAGATAATGCCCTCCAGGTTGTGGATGGGAATGCGGAGTTTCGTTTCCTTTTCCTTTCGCAGTAATACGGTTTCTCCTTCCCGTGAGAGGTACATCCCCTGAGTACTTACGTAGAGGGTGTTTTGTAGGTGTCTCACAGAGAGTTTCCCCCTTCGTCTTCCTGGTTTTCTGTGTGCTGACGAAAGATTTGCTGTATATAACGCCGAGCGCTCTTTTGGTGCCCCGCTGTTTGGGGAAGACAGATATCAAAAAGAGAGCAGTTTTTACACCGTGAGGAATATTCCGCAGAAGGCGTTTCTCCTCTTTCCGTAAGTATGTGAAGCTCTTCGGCGTATTTTTCTGTCTTTTGACGAAGTTCTTCGGTGAAAAGCACGTGATGTCTGCGGCGATGCTTACCATAGAAAAAGTCGCTTTCGGGTATCGTTACGTTTAACATTTCTTCCAGGCAGAGAGCTTGAGCGCAAAGCTGCACTTCATCGCAAAAATCAATTTTCGGCTTTCCATGCTTGTACTCGATGATATAGGGCTGCGAAATTCCATTTTCGTCTTCCGAAAATTCGACGACATCCGCTTGCCCTACGAGGCCAAGGCGAAAAGAGTGAAGTCGGAGGCCGCGGGCAATACGAATATTGCCGCGGCACTCCGAAGCATCGGAATCATGTACCCGGTCATGCATTTGCCTTCCCCCAACGGTGAGAACATTCTCCTGCCATTGCTGTTCCAGGTGGATCAAAGCCCATTGACGCTTGCAAAAGACAAGGTGCTGCAAGGCGGAGATGGGGAGAAGTTCGTCTTCGGTGTACATGAGGAATGGATTTATGCCTCTACGGGAACTACCGTGAAAATTTCCTGAAGGGGTTTCCCGTCCAAAAGGATTTTGTAATCTTCAAATTCTCGAGCTGGTCCCTCGGTGGTTCGTTCGCACGTTACCCTCTTGAAAAGTTGCTGTGTCGGGGCATTCCCCAAAGCGGTAGTATGCTCAAAGACGATAATGCGTCGGGAGCTCATGAGGCCTCGAGCGGCAGAATGATCGTGGTCGAACATGTTCTGTAGGGCGTTCCAAAAAAAATCAAGGTCTTTTTGCGAAAATGTTGTTTGAGCTGCAAGGTGTGGAGAAATAAAACCGTGGCAACGATAAAGGCCATAGGGAACGGTGTATTTTCGTCCCATGGTGCGATTGTCTCCCTTTTGTTTTTCTGCCTCTGCTTTTGTGGCTACGGCCATGCGGGTGATGCTGTGTTCTAAAGCCACAATGGGCTCTACGGAGCGGGAGAAGGTCAGCTGTACCGGCCCACGTACCTGGCCCGCGTTTTCCCCTGTAGTAAGGACCGCTCCGAAGGTGCGTATATCAAAGTATTTATTGCACATCAGATCTCGGGCTGCCTCGGTTTTTTTGCCTCTATCTTCGATGTTTTTTACGCTTTCATGATTGTGAGCGTCTTCAATTTTATCGTTCAGAATGGCCTTTTCTTTTATGAAAATATCATAGCCGTTGTTCCCTTCAGGGTGAAGAATTTGAGCGTAGTTACGAATTTTTCGTTTAAGACATACATCAGTTACAAGGCCTCGGCCTGTTTCTGCGTCGATACGGGGAAGATTTCCCGCATCGGGATCTCCGTTGGGATTTCCATCTTGAACGTCAAAATAAAAAACAAAATCGTAACGCTTGTTAATTTCTGTAGCCATAAAAAAGACCCCCTTTTAAATATTTCTTTGGTAAAGTGTTAGATTATGAGGAACCTACATATTTTCAGTCTCTGAGGCGCTTATGTCGTATTTTTCTTTTTTTGTGAAAAAGGCTTGTCGTTGATGGTAATACCCTATAGCAAAACAACCTTGTTCTTCCATGGCGAGGTGAGATGGGAAGACGGATATTTCATTTAAAATTCCTCGAAGTAACTTGTCGTTATTTACTGCGATTCCTTTGTTTTCAATTTTACTCAGATGATGGTTCGCTAATTTCAGTAGCTGGGGAAAAACCGTAACGGGTGTTGATGACGCTGCGCCATAGAAACGATCTCGAATCGTGGCGTTGATATTTCCATGGGCATTTTCCTGAATTTTTTCAAGTGCTGCAAAAAGACGCCCCAAGCGATATCCAACATTTTTGTTGTTTTCATCAAGAGCCACGGAAATAACCTCCTCTTTTAGCCTTCCCGGTCGTCGATTGAGATACCCTTTGATAATGCCTGCTCTGGTTCGGTTGATATGCCGTTCGGCCCGAATACGGTGCATGCACTGCTGAAACAGTGTTACAGGGTAGGGGGTGCCATCCAGAATGGCAGTCATGAAGGCTCCTCCCAATTTGGGCAATACGTTGCTTGCTTTAAACTCGAAAGCTGTAGCCCTAAGCATTTGATGGAGAGTGACGTGTTCTGGTTCTTTAGGGCCATGGCAAACCGCAACGTCATCAAAGTGCTGTAGTATCCGAGAACTAAAATCTTTTACGGTTCCAGAACGCCAAAAGCGTACTGCTATGCGGGCCGCGTTGGGGGAAAGGCTTAAAATATAAAATTTGTCGTCGCTTTTTTCGGGTATATTCCCTGTTTTTGCCGCGGCATAGAGAGCTTGGATAGCCTCTACTCCTTTGTCGGGGTTATCTTTGGGCGGGTCTATCACAATATCTGGCCAAAGTTGTTCTATGTCGAAGCCTTTTTCGGGAGGTTTGTGAGCCCAGAAAACCACCGTATCATCTCCGAAGGAAAGTTTGTTTTTTGAGGTTTTATCGAGAAGTATGTTGAGAGCTGTGGTATAGCGGAAAACGGCTTTTTCGGAAATCGGAGCATTCAGATTCTGGTCCTTGCCGTAGGATTTAAAAGCCGCTACGTTGAAAGACGAGAGAGAAGCGCCAGAGGATTGAGCCCCTCGAACACCTTTAATAGAAGCGTGTATTCGTGCAATTTTTTCTTTTTCTCCAGTGATGAGACAGATGGAAGAGGCTGCGTTGTTGCCGGATTTCCCCGAAGTGAGTGTAGTTTTCAGGGTTTCAAAAATTGTTTGATCCGGGGAGCCCGCGATGCGAAAAGCGATAAAACTGTTGGTTTTACAAAGCTCCTCCCAGGCCTCTTGACTTTGAGGGTTCTTTTCAATTTGTCCTAGGGGATTTTTCTCTAAAAAAGCGAGAACCGAACGCACTGGAATAGTGCCAACAAGGTCTTGTAGTTCTTCGTAAATACGTTCTTTAAATGCTTTGTGCCGCTTTTGTATGTCCTCCCGCCCTCGAGGATTTGCTCCAAGAACATATTCCGCATTGTCCCAAAGAAGGTTGGCTTTAATGCCGCTAGCACGTTTTTCCGCTTGGGGAACAAGGAAACGCCGAGAGACGAGCTTTTTCCCCTCTTTTATGCGGGTGTCTTCGAGATGGCAAAAATTACCCTGTTCATCAATCACGACAAGAAAGGGCAGTTCCTTCCATTCCCAGCCCTGAGGTGCGATGGTGCTGTCCGGTTCGGCGGCTTTTCTGGAGTAATAATCACAAAGAGATTGTAAAATCATCGACGCACCTCCTCGCTTTCCCAGCTGGGAATGCTTAAAATGCCTTCCTGCAATGAAGCTCTGAAAAAAGCTGGTTTAGGATCTTCGGGATTTGAAAAATCGAGGTCGTAAAGCATGAATCCCAAATCCCGGCTTTCCCGAATCGCCGAATCTTCGTTTTCCAGATCATCAACTAATCGGAAATCACAACTAAATTCACGGCATCCCAGATAAGGTTGATTAAAACATTGACCTTTACGAGCCCGGCGTTCGAAGATGGCATTGTATTTGCCGGGGTTTTCGCTCTCGCGAGACTCTTTTTCCTCTTGGAGGACTAGCTTTTCCGGGATCTTGCGCATGTTTTTTGCGTGAGGCTTGCGTTTGTGAGGGGGGATAAAGATAAGCTCCCCGTGAAGGCGGTATCGCACATCTCGCAGAAAAAGCCCCGCTCGCTGTTGTCGGTTGTCTTCAATAAATATTTCGTGCGTTCGAGGGCTTGCGGTAGAAGCAAGCTCGTTACGGCGAACAGAGATCCACTTTATCGGATTGAGCACCTCGATTTTTTTGATTTTCCATCGCAAAGCGGGTTTCCAGAAAATCGCTTCAAAAATTCCCCTTGCAGCAGAGGGTGTTATAACGTCGTAACTCACTCTTTCCGCTTTCATTTCCGGTCTTGTGAAGCACGCATAGTCTCCCCAAACTTCGAGGCAAAAAACCTTGTTGTAAAATTGTTCCGCAATCATGGCCTCCCTCCTTCTTTTTTGCTTTTGTGGCATCGCATGACATTTGTGTAATTCCTTAATCCACGCCCCCCTTACGGGGAGCGACCTATGGCTATAATGAGAACACATAATCTATCAATAGTTTCAATCCCTAGCATGCAATGCTTTTTAGCAGTATAACATAATTTCTATTGCTAGAAAAGTGTCTCATATAGAAATAAAAAAAATACCCAATGTAACATAGAAAAACAGGTCTTTATTTAATAATTTAAGAAGGTTTCGTTCCATTCCTCCTCATCCAGGACAAGTCCCAACCCAGGTTTATAAAGTTCCGGTGATGTTTGCACCACGTAGCCTTCCATATCTTCAACCATGCCTTTGCGTCGCAATTGCTCCACTGTATATGCCGGAACGGAAACGGAAAAACGTTGGAGTTTACGGAGAAGGTTACGGCTGGGGCCGGCGTAGCGGAGTTGTTCGATAAGTTTTGAACTATTTTTTTGCTCTCCTTCGTAGCGGACGATAATGGATCGATATGCGGTGTTGTCGATAAGTCTGAAATTTTTGTCGAACGTGCGAAACTGAAATTGGAACTTCCCGGCGTTATCCAGAAGATGGCGTTGAAAATCCGCCGTGTCGAAAGTGTGTGTTTTGGTGTAGAAAAGATGGAAATACTCGGTAAAATCTTTCGGTTTGAGAGTTCTCATGTCCCGGGTTTGGAGCATTTCTTTGGTGGCATTTTCACCTTGAAGCAGAAATCCTTTGGGAGAAGGATCGGGAGGGAGAAATATGATTACTTTGCCTTTGCCGTCAAGGAGTCCCTCTCTATTGCAGCGTCCTCCTGCTTGAGCGATGGAGTCCATTCCTCCGAGGGCTCTGTAGACAATAGGAAAATCTATATCTACCCCCGCCTCCACAAGTTGAGTACTAATAACCCTTATCGACTTTCCCTCTCGTAAATCTTTCTTTATGCGGTTTATTGCCTCGCTCCGTTCTTCGGGGCACATGAAAGCCGAGAGATGTATGGTTTCCTCAGGCATGAGTTTATGTAATTCTCGGCAGCTTTTGCGTGTATTCACTACGCAAAGAACTTGTTTGTGCTGGGTAAGTTCTTTTGCCAGATCTTCCCATGTTTGAGGAGTCCACGGTTTTTGGGGAAAACTGAAGGTTACGCGTTCCAGATTTTTGGTGAGATCCTCGGGGTTGTCCACAATTTCTGTACAGTTCTCGATTCCCGAAAAAACAGCTTCTCCGGAACCGATTTTTCCGGTTAGAGCCGGTTGTGTGGCAGTACAGAAAACCACAGTAACTCCGAGATGGTGCACAAGGTTTTTCAGTATTGAAAGAATGGGTTTGAGATGTTCCGGTGGTAACATTTGAGCTTCATCAAGAATAATGACGCTGTGGGCTATGTTGTGCAGCTTGCGGCACCGGGAGCTTTTGCTGGCAAAGAGAGATTCGAAAAGCTGTACGTTGGTGGTGACAATAATGGGAGCATCCCAATTTTCCGAAGCGAGCCGGTTGCGTGAATTTTCTTTTTCGGGATCTAGGTTGCTATGATGTTCAATGACATTGTGTTCCCCAAAAAGCATTTTGCCGCTGGGTAAATTTGCAATCTTCTCATCGTCGTCAGTGCCATACTTAAAAACCTTGGCATTTTGCTCGATGATACTCGTGTAGGGGATAGCATAGATAATGCGCTTTTGTCCGTGCTTGAGAGCGTGGGAAAGGGCAAAGGCCATGGAGGAGAGTGTTTTTCCCCCTCCCGTGGGAACTGTGAGAGTGAAAAATCCCGGTTCCAGGAACGCTTTTTCCCGGCAAGTCTGGAGAATTTCGTTGCGGTACTTGTTAACGGGAGTATCCGGGGCAGAGGCCGTTTTTTCATTCATGAAAGCGTCAAAGCGTACTTTCAGAGATTCTAAAGAGTCGTAACCGCCTCGGAGATTTGCTTTTTCCGGGGTCATATATTGTTCCGTATCCAGAAAATCAGCGTCCACAAGGCATGAGTAGAGCATGCGTATCCAAAAGTGATATGCTTCCGGGGTGATGGTGTCGGGAGGTTTTGTCCCAAAAGGAGTTGACCATGGGAGAGAGCTTCTCAAAAAGGGGGAAGCCTCTTCAATACGTAAAATTTGGTCAAGGTCTTTTGTATATAATCTATTGTCTTCCGGATTCTGGTATACCCGATTGGGAAGAGAATTTCCACGAGCGCAATCTTCCCCATACTGGAACCAATCCGGCAAACCCACATGATGTCCCGCTATGGCATAGCTTACAATGTGAGCAATATTTTGATGTATTTTCTTGTCCTCTGCGAGTTTGAAGGCCCACACGGCACCGGCCTCACTGTGATTTACCGAATCATTTTCCGTTTCTATATGAGCTTCGGTATCGTACCCGGAGCTTTTGCGGATTCGGTTTTTTTGCCACCAGGGCACGTATTTCCCGAGGTCATGCCATAGCCCCAGTAATTTTCCCCAATCTTCATTGCCAAAAACAGCTGCAAATTCTGCCGCTAATTTCGCCGTTCCTTCCAGATGATTTTTTAAGAGTTGCGGGCTGTCCCAACTGTCATCTTCTTTCTTGCGAACATGCGCTATATATTCCATGCTTCTCTCCTCGTGTTTGTGTACGCCAGCGTTAGCATTGTTTTCCCCCATGCCTTCCCCTCACTCCCTCAGCCAGCTCCGCCACCCTTTGCCGCAGTTCCGCGGGCTCCAGCACCTCCGCGTAGGGGGCGCTGGCGAGTACCCATTTGGCCACCTCTTCCAAATGAGGTACTTCGGCAGAAAGAAGTATGCTGCCGTCCGGGCGTTCTTCGATTTGCTGCGATACGTGCCATTCCGTTTCCGCCACTACCCGGGACATGGGAGGGTACACCTTCAGGAGCACTTTCCGGCGTTTGCCTCCCGAAAAGGCGTACC
>Ga0334886_1003825_pt1 | contig 13012 bp, 10 predicted proteins | sample GraSluR1_MG_9_FD_207232 | JGI IMG/M metagenome (GOLD analysis project Ga0334886, IMG submission 207232) | Sludge microbial communities from methane-producing bioreactor in Wageningen University, Netherlands - Granular Sludge_27_06-R1 | ecosystem: Engineered > Bioreactor > Anaerobic >...
TTGCATCACAAAGGACCGAATGAGCGTCTCCAATCATTCCTTCTTGGGCAATCCCTTTTTCTCGTAGGGCAGGAAGGATCTTCCCATAGTTATTGGATACATCGCCAGAAGGGTTATGGTGCCTGCGCATCGGGCGATCGAGAAAACGGCCGTCTTCCATAACGATCTGGAGCTTTTGGTGGGTGTGGGTCAACCGATTGGGGATCGAGCGCCATTCTTCCACCCCATGGAGCATCGTATTTGTGTTCAGGGTGCATCCCAGAAAGAGGATCTTGACTCCTAGGTCCACCATTTTCCCCCAACACCCCCCTCTTGGGCACGGGGTGTCCCATTGCTCTTCTCCAGAAACGAAGGCTTCCGCCCCTTGTCCGAATGCAGCCACAGAATGGGTCGGATGAAGCGACCGAATTACGCCCGGTCTGTGAAGAAAAAGATTGGTTAAAATCCCAACGCACGATGGCTCAGTTTTTGGATTGAAGATCGGATAATCATTTCCGACCTGTTTCCAGGTATGGGTCGGAAGGATCAGCATTCCTTCGGAGACAGCATCAAGCAACGCGTCGATCACCGTATCTCCGCCGCCTTCGACAGGGCCGATGCTGCGCATGGATGTGTGCGCGAGCAATCGGTCCTTAGCACCAATGCCAATCGCTTTCATATCCTTAATCAATTGGTCTTTTTTCCAGAACATAGTCTCCCCTTCTTCCAAACGCATCTCTTCTGTCCCTATTGTACAGTAGGTAATAAATGGAGTCAAGCCATTCCATACCCACTTGCATTGAAACGTTACAAAGAAGAAAAACCAAGAAGCCTCTGTATGTTCGTTTCTGTATTACGGAATTACAGGTGAGTAAAGAAAACGGGTACAAAAGTTCCCACATCATTGACTTCTGATCCTCATGTATGATACGATGGGAATCATCGGGTTTTTTTCCGTATGTATAGGGAGGGAACAGGGCCGTGGAAACGATCAACAGCATCGTGTTACGGGATGAGCATATCGCGCCTGAGGAGCAGGTTCTAAAAAAGTGCTGGGAGAATCATATCCTGCGTACCAGAAACTGCTGGATCTCTACAATGAGAATACTATGACTCCTGAATGGAGATATTACCGAGACGGAAAAGCTTGGTTGTGCAAAGTCCTGAAGAAAAAAAAGACGATTGTATGGATGTCTGCCTGGAAAGGGTACATGCAAGCCACGATCTATTTCCGGGAAGGATTTGCCCCGGATATGGACGCCCTGAATCTGCAAGAGAAAACGAAAGAACGGATTCGGAGCGCCAAAAAGGTAGGCAAGTCGGTTCCATTCATTTTCGAAATCCGGGATGAGACTGTATTGGAAGATTTCCGAAAAGTCATGCAGGAAAAAATCGGTTTCAATGCAATTCGAAATCCAAAAAGTGCCAAAGGAGGCGGGAAAAATGAAGTTTCCTAAATCCTCCTCTCCGTATGATCGAAACCGGTTGGAGAGGGAATTTAACGCAATGGGAGAGCAAGATGCCATCGTCAGTTATGATCCCCAATTGGGAGGGATTATCTCGCAAGTGGGGAGTATTGTGCTTTACGAGCTTGAATTGGGTTCATCCGATATTCTGTTGGATCTTGGAACCGGCCAAGGCCGATGGGCGATGCCTGCGGCTCAGGAGTGTCAAAGTGTTTATGGATTGGATATCAGCGATTCTATGCTTTCGATTGCGAAACAGAAAGCCAGCGAAGCCATGTTCCACAACCTTCAGTTCCTCAAGGGTTCTTTCGAAGAGCTGCCTGATCGTCCGGATTTGCGTTCTTTGGGGATCAACAAGATTATGACCATTTACGCGATGCACCACCTGACCGATCCCATGAAAGCCGAAGCCATTGCCGCGATGGTCCATCTGGTCCGCGCGGCTCCCAACCCAAACAAGAAAATCGTGATCGGAGATATTATGTGGTTCGAAGACCCGCAAATCCATCGAGACCAATGGGATCTGGTCTACTACGACGAAGGGGATACGGACTTTCCTGCGCAAGGAGACCAGTTTTTGGATTGGTTCCGACCGTATTCGAATCATGTCCGCTTGATCCCGATCCATCCCTTGGTAGGAGTCGTTGTTGCGGAGATCAAAAGCAAGACAATGGTCTGAGCCCCTGCAATTCCCAATAACGAAGGAATGTCTCCTTTTTTAGTCGAACGCGGGCTAATTGCGTAAAAGAATAAGACCTACAAGCGGGTTGCTTAATCTGTCTGGGAAACACCAATCTCCCAGATGGCAAGCCCATTTGATTGGAGGGTTGCCGATGGAGCAAAGGAAGGACTGGAAGTTGGAAAAAAGAACCAAATTGATCACCCTTATCCTATTCTTGCTAACCGGTCTGATCACGGCAACGACCCCCAATTACCCGTTCCCAACCAACACACCATACGCTTATGGATCGATTTCTCCCTCTTTGTGGCCCCAAGAAGAATTGGAACGACAGGTTCAAGAATACTACCTCCAATGGAAAGAACGGCATTTGAAAACCGTGCTCGGAACGCACCCTGAAGAAAAGTTCGTTCACTGGAATATCCCTTTTCGCGAGTGGGTAGTGGAGGGTTCGATTACAGTATCGGAAGCCCACGGATATGGGATGATAGCGCTCGCATTCATGGCGGGTTTCGATCCCGATGCTCAGTCAGATTTCGACGCGATGTTTCGGTTTTTCCGATCGCATCCTTCCCAGTTGACACCCGAGCTCATGTCGTGGATCATCATGGGAACGGTGGATCGCGATGGAAATGCAATCCATGTGGATAGTTCCCACGACAGCACCAATGCGATCGACGGAGACCTGGACATCGCCTATGCGCTTTTGTTGGCCGACAACCAATGGGGGAGTGATGGAGTGATCGATTACCGAAACGAAGCCCTTTCCATCCTTCATGCAATCTTGGAGAGGTCCGTCAGTCCGGAATACCATTTCATCCAATTGGGGGACTGGGTGCGTAGGAGTCCAAGGTATGGAGGGATTACTCGAAGCTCGGACTTCATGCTGACCCACGTGTATGCCTTCATGGACGTAGATTCCCAGAATCGAGAAAGATGGAAAGCCATCTATGAGCGGTCACTTGATATTTGCTTGGATACTTACCCAACCTGGACGCCCAACACAGGGTTGATGCCCGATTTCTTGGAAAGACAAAATGACGGGTCCTTCCACCCCGTTCAGGGTCAAATCTTGGAGTCTCCCTATGATGGCGATTACAACTTCAACGCATGTCGGATTCCGTGGAGATTGGGGTTGTCTTACTTGCTTCTTCACGAGTTCCGCCTCTTTCCGATGATGAATCAGATGAATCAATGGATCCAGCATACAACTCAGGGAGATCCCATGAGGATTCACCCTGGATATTATGTCGGTTCAGGAACGGAAGGAACCCCGATTCCAAGAGATTGGTCCCAAGCGAATATGAGCTTTATCGCACCATTTGCGGTTTCTGCGATGGTCAGTATATCAGGAGAAAACCAACAGTGGTTGGATGCATTATGGAAGGCTGTGATTAGTGATTCATGGGAGGATGGCATTCCTTTTGACGGCAGCGAATACTATCCGAACACGATTCGATTGCTCGTTATGATTGCAGTTTCAGGGAATTGGTGGTTGCCTCGGTAATGGAGAATCCGTGAGCCAGTATTCAGCGCAACAGGAGGAGTGTATGGGGGGCCAAGAGCAGCTGATCTCCTGTCATTTGGATTGAATGAAGTGAAAAAAGCGAGGGGTTCCTTTCTGGTTAAAAAAACGACCGCAAGAAACCCCTGTATCAAAGATGGTTTATTGAAAGATATCCCCAGCAAATACTTCAATCAAACCGGTTTTGTCCATTCTTGGAGGCGTTCCAAAACCCTTCCTTCCAACTGCGGGGCCAGCGTTTCGTATACTGTTCGGTGGTAGGCATTCAGCCAATCCTTCTCGTCATCGGTCAGAAGATCCAAAACAATTGGCGTGGTATCGATGGGGCAGAAGGAGATTGTTTCGAACCGGTAGAACCGACCGAACTCCGTTTGTTGATGCAATCGAACACATACGGTGTTTTCGATCCGGACCCCATGCCGTCCCGGTTTGTATACCCCTGGCTCGTTGGTCACAAGCATGCCGGGTTCCAAGGGAACGGCATTATCGTTGTTTCGAATTCGGTGCGGCCCTTCGTGAACACCCAACGCATATCCGATCCCGTGTCCGGTGCCGCATTTATAGTCCAATCCGCGGTTCCACATGTGTCGACGCGCCAAAACGTCGATATGGGGGCCGCAGGTGCCTTCCAGGAAAATGGCTTGACTAAGGCCGATGTGGGCTTTCAGGGTTAGGGTATAGTCTACTTGTTCTTCCTTGGTCACGGGCCCCAAAGCGACGGTTCGGGTGATATCGGTAGTTCCATCCATGTATTGGCCGCCGGAATCGATGAGCAAAAACCCCTCCGATCCAATCACAGCGTGATTTTCTTGGGTGGCTTTGTAATGCATCATCGCGGCGTTTTCTTTGTATGCCGCAATGGGGTCAAAACTCGGCCCCAACCAATTAGGTTGATTGCTTCGGAAATGCGCGACTTGTTCCCCAATGTCCAGTTCGGTTATCGAACCTTTAGGCACCTGATCGGTCAACCACACCAAGAAATGCATCATGGCTACGCCATCTTTGACCTGAGCGTTGTGAATGTTGCGCAGTTCGGCCTCTGATTTGACCGCTTTCATCTTCGTAACCAGGTCTCCTTTGGGGATCATTTGGCACCCTTCGGGAACCGATGAGAAGAGCTTTGCGCTGACTTGTTGGGGGTCGAACAGGATTCTTCGCTTATCGGTTTTTCGGAGTGCTTCGTATATGGATTCGTAGGGAACCAAGCGGATGCCCTGCTCCTTGAAATCCGCAATCAGTTGTTTGGGCAGTTTTTCTTGGTGGATAAACAGGGTTGTCTGGTCATGGGCAATCGTTAGGTACGAGAGAACAAATGGACAAAACGGGATGTCTGCTCCTCGAATGTTCATCAGCCAAGCAATATCATCCAGATTCGGAATGAGGTAGAGATCGACATTCCATTCGGTCATTTTGGATCGCACGCGGTCGAGCTTATCCAGACGGGAAGCTCCAGCGAAGGCCAATGGGAAGTCAATAACCGGCTCTTTGGGTAAGGGTGGACGATCGTCCCAAAGACCATCCAACAAACACGTATCGATGGAGAAAGAAAACTCTTTGTCTTTGGTTCGTTCCTGAATCACAGCAAATGTCACTTGGTTCAAACAGCTGCCATCGAATCCGATGACGGCATGATCGGGCAGAAGATCGCGTAACCATTCTTCCATCGTCGGCTCCCCAGGAAGTCCTTCGCGGATCAGAGAGAATGGCCCCCCCGCCAGCTGCCGCTGGGCTTGAGTATGGTATCGTCCGTCGGTCCACAATACCGCATGGTCTTGGGTCACAATAGCCGTTCCTGCGGAGCCGGTAAACCCGGTCAGCCATTCTCTTTTTTTGAAGTGCGGGGCGACATACTCGCTCTGATGGGAATCAAAACTGGGTACAATGTAAGCGTCCACACCCGTTTGGTTCAATCTGTCTCTGAGGCGCTTAACAGGATTCGTCATTCTCTGGTCCCCTTCACTTTCCTGATATGGTCACGCCTGTAGCATGGACCCAAGGCATGATGGTTAAACCGAAATCCACTCGTTCTTGGCTGACCGATTGTATATGGGTGATCAGGTCAAAGATGTTGCCCGATACCATTACTTCGCTGATTGGGTGTTGGATCTTTCCTTTTTCAATGTAGAAACTATTCTTCGCGACCCCGGAAAAATCTCCGTTCGCCGCGGGAACGCCCCCAGAGAATCGGGAAAGAAGGATGCCCCGATCGACGCTTTGGATCATATCTTCTTTGCTGCTCGAACCGGGTTTGACCATAAAAGAATCCCCGTAATTGGGCGCCCTTTTCCTGCCCGTCTTGTTTGCGCCGTATTGGGTGAGCAAATGCGTCTTTAGCACGCCGCGGTCGATGATGGGGGTATCTTCCGCCACAAACCCGTCGCTGGTAATCGCATATCCTCCAGCCAAATCAGGAGAACGAGGGTTCGATTCCCAGGTAAAGAGTTCGCTGGCCACTTGAACCCCAATCTTGTCTTTGAGCGGGCTGGTCCCAGAAATCATCGGACCATCCATAAGGGCGTTCTGAGCAATCATCTGCAATAAGCTGGTTAAGCAAAGGGGATTGACAATCACATCTCCCTCGAATTTGCTGCGCAAGGGTTGGGCATCGAGTTCAGCAATGGTTTGTTCGAAAAGCGAGCCCAGCATACCCACCTGGGTGATCCTTTGAGACAAGTCGAGCAAACTCGCGTACGAATAGTTGAACGAGGTGATCCGATCTTTGTCTTTGGCCGAGAACATGACGGTGAAGGTGTACTTTCCTTTGGTTTCGCTCAGGTTTAGGCCATTGGTGTTTCCCAAGGTTTTCTTTTTGTCCTCATACCACAGGACCACATCGCCTGATATTTGGGGATAGCGGGTCTTCATTTCTTCGTTGAGTTCTTGCAGAGATTGATAGAGTCGATCCATATCCGGTTCCTGGATCCCCAACGCGAAGGTCGCGTCGTCGACTTTTGGTGCGATATCATTGGCTTCGTCTATGGGCGCGTGTTGGGATAGCTGAACCAGTTCTTCCACCGCTTGATCGATCTCTTCGCGCGCGGTCTGATTGATTTTCGTGCTCGCTTTCCTATGCTCTTTGATATAGGTGAGTTGGGCTTGGGTTTCTTCTGTGGTTCGGAAGAGTTTTGTGATATGCGATTCCGCGTTCAGTTCCTGCATTACGTTCGACTCAACAACCACCTGCGCTTGATCGGCTCCCTTTCCCTCCATTGCATGCAGGGCGTATTCGATGGTTTCTTTATGATTCATCATCCTACTTCCCTCCCACACTGATTTGGCATTTGATGGCAGGCCCACCCATGCCAACAGGAATCATCTGCTTTTTTCCGCACATTCCCGAAAAGTTCCATTTCATCTCATCGGAGACCATCGCGACCGATGAAAGGACATCGAAGGCTTTCCCGGAGATGGTCGTGTCTTTCACCGCCTTGCCCAATTTCCCACTTTTAATCTCATAGCCTGCGGTAACACCAAACATGAATTCCCCGGTCATATCGGCTTGACCGTTGCTGGTCTTGGTAAAATAATACCCATCATCAATCGAAGCGATCATCTCTTCAAGCTTTGATGATCCTGGTAGTATGGCGGTATTTCTCATTCGAATTAAGGGTTCGTCCGAAAAGGACCACGCGCGCGCGTTGCCTAGAGGCTCATGGCCCATTTGATGCGCGGAGTCTCGATTGTGGAGGTACGCTTTTAACACGCCCCGTTCGACAATATGCGCGTCTTTGCATTCAATGCCTTCATCGTCGATAAAGATCGGGCAAGGCGTATCTTCGTCCTGAAAGGTGTGGGCAAAGTCGGAAAGAGAGACCAAAGGACTGGCCACCTCTTTGTTCAGATAGTCTCCAGCAATAGAGCCATTCCGAACCAAGTCTGCCTCCACGGTATGGCCAAAGGCTTCGTGCGCCAGGATTCCAGCCAGGTCGGCGTCCAAAATCACATCATGGAACCCCGAGATCGGGTGCACCCCCTCATTTTTTTCCATGAGTTTCTCATGCAGAGCGTCGATCCGTTTCGACAAGCCTTCCGGTTCGCTCAAGTGGTCTTCCAAGTTGCCTTTGCCGCCAAAGATGTCCATCATCTCGCATGGAGAGCCGTCTTTTTGGGTGGAAAGGCGGATATAAAGCACAGTACGCGGCAGTTTGAGGATTGCGGTCGTTCCACCGGTCGTGATTAAGTGTTTTTCAATATCCAAACAATTGAGCACCACCAAACGCGAAAGAAGATCGGGATATTGCTTCGCGATGAATGCGTCCACGCTCTGAAGGTATTGCATGATTTGAGCCTGGGACCATCGGTTCTTCTTGGTTGAAAAGTCCTTTGTCGAATGAATGGTCGGGGAAGTGTAGGGATCTTGGAACACATCGGACTTTTCGGCTAAGAATCGCGCGTTTTGCGTGGCAGTGAAGATGGTTTGTTCGATCGACGGCTCTTTGGTTTCCGCTTTTGAAGCAAATCCCCAAGACCCATTGTCAAAGACGCGTGCGCTTACGCCCCTCGATTTGTTCTTCTCGTTGCGTACGAGGTTTCCGTTCAAGAGCGCAAGGATGATATTGCTGTTGTCTTGGATTCGGAGTTCAGAATACCGCTTCATCCGGGCCAAGAATTGGCTGAGGTCCATTTTGATCAAATCGCACCCTCCTTATTGATTCCAGAATGTAGTTCGTTTTCCATATCATATTGTATCACATGGTTCGGTATCTTTGGAACCCTGTCCATTATGGATATCCATCAAAGAGAAAACCGAGCGCTTGAGGGAACTGTTGAGCCCAGGCGGATTCGTGGTGAATGCCTCCTTGAACCTGCTCAAACCGCAACCGATCCGATGGGATTTTCTCGGAAAGGGCCTGAAAGACCCGTCGGTTGGTTTGAAGATACCGGTCTGCAAAAGCGATCCCCGATTCTGCCGTTCCGACGGCTATGTAAAACCGGTGTATATGCGACAGGTCGGCTTCCAAGGTTTCCTGAATGATTCTCTGTTCGCTCACAAAAAAGGCCCCAGACAGAGAACCGAATCGGGAAAAAAAGCGGCCTTTTGTCAGGGCGGCGTAATGAGAGATGACCCCTCCCATCGAAGACCCCATCATTCCTGTATGCTCTCGTTCCGGAAGCGTCGGATAGTGATTGTCGATCATCGGTTTGATCTCATTGACGATCGTGTCCAGATAGAGATCCCCAAGGCCTCCCAAAGGGGGACTTGAATCCATCTCGAAATCGAAATCCTCAAACGGATACCCGGAATACTCGGAAAACCGCCGCTCTCCATCGGCGCATTCCAGACCCACAATAATAACCTTGGGCAAGGTGGGAAATTGTCGATCGGATTCGAGGACGCCCCAAGTGATTCCTGTGAACGAATCTTCCGGCAGAAAGAGGTTATGCCCGTCATGCATGTAAAGCACGGGATATCTCGCCCCTTCGAGCATTTGATCGGGAGCCGCGACATACAACTTGGCAGTTCGTTCCAATTGTGGCAAGGAAACCTCTTGTTTCATCAGCTTCATCTGATCACTCCTTCATTTTAAAAAAACTTAAGGAAGCCATTTTCCAATAATGGCAGCGAGGGTAACCAAGGAATAGGGTTTTGATAAGAAGTCAGAGCAACCCATATCGTAGGCTTTTTTGACTGAATGGTCGTCAGCGGATGCAGTGACGGCGATGATAGGAACCAGGGCATCGATCGCTCGAATCTTCGAAGCGGCGGTCCAACCATCCATTACAGGCATATGCAGATCCATGATGACGAGATCGATGTCGCGGGAAAACGCGGATAATGCTTGTTCTCCGTTATGTGTTCCGATGAGTTTGGAACCGGGAATGATTCTCTTCAAGAAAGATTTCAAGACGATTGTATTGGGAGGATCGTCTTCCACGAATAGGATGTTATATACTTTACTAGAGAGAGGTATTCGTAATTTCGCCGCGATTTCTTCTTTTTTTACTGATTTAGAAGAACAAACGGTAAAATAGAAAGTGGATCCGGCGTTTGATTCGGAAACAAGGTGGATTTCTGATCCCATCAAGTGAAGAATTTCAGAACATATGGTAAGCCCGAGCCCTGCGCCTCCATATCTTCGCGTGGGTGATCCATCGACTTGCTGAAACTGTTGGAAGATGATCTCTTGATGATCTTTCGGAATGCCGATGCCGGTATCAGAAACTTCGAAATACACACACAAGGGATCTTTGGAGGTGGTTTTTCCGGTTACTGTGATTGACCCTTCGTTGACAAACTTTACAGCGTTTGCCAACAGGTTGAGCAACACTTGCTGCAGCCGGACCGGATCGAGATACAAATGTGGGATATTTTTTTCGATATTAAGAATAAGCGCAATATTCTTCCTTTTTGCTTGAAACTCGATTAAGGATACAGTTTGTTTGATCAGTTTTTCGACATTGAATGATTTGGGATAGAGTTCCATTTTTCCGGCTTCTATTTTGGAAATGTCCAAAATGTTTCCCACTACATCTTTGAGGGTTTTTGCCGCAACCATAATATGATCCAGCATATTTTTCTGGTCTTCGTCCAGATCCGTTGCTTCCAGTGTTTCGGAGAATCCTTGAATTGTAGTCAGTGGGGTTCGAAGCTCATGGGACATATTGGCCAAGAATCGAGATTTCGCTTTTGAGGCCATTTCCAATAACTTTTCCGCTTCTTTTTGCTGAGTGATATCCGCATCGATTCCGTGAACACGAATGACTTGGCCGTTTTCTATTACTGCCTTCATTTTCGTATTGAGCCAAATGCAAGATCCATCGCCTCTTATAATGCGGTATTGGGACTCAGCAAACCCTTCAGTAAGCATTTTGCTGACGGCATTTCTTATAATATCTAAATCTTCTGGATGGCCAAATTCGAATGATGTGTCTCTATTGCCTATCAGTTCTGACATCGGTCTTTTATATAGTTCTGAAGCAGAAGGAGAAATATACAGCGTTTGTTTATCCGGCCAGCTGACGGACCATATAGATCCGGGTATTTCTTGCAATATATCATCGATACGTTTTTGGTAGTCGACTATCTCTTTTTTCGCTTTTATAGAGTCGTATACCTGCGCTAACATTCCCGCGAATAATTCCAATATGCGTAAATCATCTTCTGATAATTCTTTTGTCGAGCGAACGAAATCAAACCCGATGCTTCCGTGACAATATCCAGCTGAACAAACAGGCACGGCGATCAATGCCTTAGTGTCTTTCAGTTGCAAAATCGTTTTGAGTGGTCCTTCTTCGAGCAAAGAAATGTTTGGATAATGGATTTTTTGATTTCCAGAATGCGCGATAACCCATTCATCCATTTGATCAAGCGGAACTTCCGGCAATTGATTTTTTGCGCTCGGGGTGTTTTCGCTACACCACTCATAAACATTTCGAGCGATTTCCTTTTCATAAAGATATTTTAATATATATACTCGATCCGCTTGAACAAATGTTCCGATTTTTTCCAATGCTACCATAATGCTTTTTTCTACTTTTTCAGGTGTAGTATGAATGAATTCCGTAGCGAGGTGCAATAATAATTCTTTTATTTTATTTTGTTCTTCGATTTTTTGTTGTATGATTTTCGTTTCGGTAATATCGATACAAATACCCAATACCATTTTTTCACCGGAATCTAAAACGATCGGAACTTTTTTTGTTTTGATCCAATGAGAGTTTCCGTGTACATCGAGAATTTCTTCTTCGCTTACAGTAAGTTCTTCGTTTGTTCTAAACACCGTTTGATCTCTTGATACAAAGAGATCGACTTCTTTGGTGTTTGGATTAAAATCATAATCGGTTTTCCCGATCAAATCGTCTACAGTTGTTTCATACCAATTCGCAACAGCTTGATTTGCAATTGCGAACCGTCCATTTTTATCTCGAACAAATATATTTTCCGGAACAGTATCAATTACTTTTTGTAAAAAGACAGTGTATTTATATGTATCCAATTCTGAAATTCTTTTATTTTGAAGATCATAGACAACACTAAAAACAAACTTTTTATTATCGTATTCTACCAGTTTAATACAACAGCCCATCAAAAAACAAGATCCATTTTTGTGTCGGATTCTAAATTCAAATGACTCCTTTTGATTAACTTTCAAAGATTTGATTAATTCGTTAATCATGATAAGGTCTTCGGGAGGAAATATTGTCTGATAGAGCGCAGGATCTTTTTCAAATTCAGAAACAGAATATCCAGTAATTTCATACAATTCTGGACTTATGTATATAAACTGCAATTCCGGCCAAGTTGCAATCCATATTGTTTCAATAAAATCGTATACCACGTCTTGATACTTCATAAAATTGCTCCTTTGATTTGAAGACTCGTTATGATGGAACCATGACGGGTTTTGATCGCTCTGCCCCTACCCCGTATGGTTTGCACACGATTCCCGCGCTCATGCCCGGAATCTGCCATTGATTCATCCGTTGAACAATAGCGTGCTTGGAATCCGCGAGGATGTGCTCTTGAGTTGTGGGATGGTCATAAGCCGATTTACCAGAAGCCACACTACAGACAACCATAAGCCCCAGCATCTCGATCAAGACCAGATTGCCCTTCATTATTTCTCCTTTCGATCTGGTATTTTTTGCTCTTCTAGTGTACCATATTCCTCCCAAGATATACCACACGGTTTTTGATGGATCACAAGTATGCGCGTGAACATACGCCCATCGGTTTGATTCCTGTCCTCCTTCGAAAGGTTCTATGCTTACCTTATTGGTTTAGGATAATCGGCTAGAGGACAGTTTTCTGTGGGCCATCACCATGCCCAGTCCCAACATGGAAAATACGAAAAAAACCAGAATCACGAACAAGAATACCCTGCCATATGATCCGATTCCTTGTTCAGCCGATGGGTTGAAAAACCAGTAGGGGTAGAATCCGGTGAGTGCGCCTCGGATCATGGATACCAGCGCGTAAAGTCCGGGATAGATGAACCATTTCAGTGGGTCTTTCCACTGATACGGTCGCGAAGGGCGATGGAAAAAGAAGAATACAATCCGGAAGGGGTATGCGCTTGAGACAAGAAGATTTGGTAAATGATGCCTGTAATGGGAATCCGTAACGCCACCCCTCCTAGGAAGAAGTCTGCCCAAGGGGTAGGCTTTTCTCTCTGAAATCGTTGGATCATAAATCATGCCATCAGAAGGCCGACGAAGAGATTCGTTTGAATCGTGTAGTAGCTGGATGTCTGCAACCGGCCAAAAAAAAATTGGGGACAACCGACAATTGAAGACCCAAGTCAGTAAACGCGGCAATTCCCATTCCGAATTGATAGAAACCCATGTTTTGCATCCGTTCATGACCCAATAAAACCCTCCGATTATTGCATATCTTGCTTTTCCCACCCCCACCCAGAACAG
>Ga0334886_1003835_pt1 | contig 12982 bp, 13 predicted proteins | sample GraSluR1_MG_9_FD_207232 | JGI IMG/M metagenome (GOLD analysis project Ga0334886, IMG submission 207232) | Sludge microbial communities from methane-producing bioreactor in Wageningen University, Netherlands - Granular Sludge_27_06-R1 | ecosystem: Engineered > Bioreactor > Anaerobic >...
TTTCACCTTTTTTAATTTTATTGTCAATATTTTCGGCAGTTTTAAGGGCTTTTTCTTTATTTATATCCAAAAAAGCATTAATATTAGGATTAATTTTGTCTATTTTCTTAATAAAATTATTTACATTCTCTGAAGCAGTTAAATCATGATTTTTAATTGATTTTGATTTTTTTATAGTGTCCATAATTACACCCGACAATTTTTAGATAAGAATATTCTACAATGAATTATTATGACATTTGATAAAAGTACAATTTCCATATTAAAACCGATATGACTAGCATATAACCATGTCTGGATATAACCATAATATATCATGGTTCCTTTAGTATTTAATTATCTATTATTACAAAATTATGTCAAATAACATTTTTCCCATTAGTAAAACTAACATTCAATAATGGTTTAATTGAACAAAAGAGTTATATTTAAACCCCCAAATAAATATAAAGTAACTATCAATACTGGTTGATGGATTAAATATATGATTAATGAGTTTCGTCCTAAAAAACTAAATAGTCGAATGATCCCGGTTTTTGATAGATCCGGCAAAAAAAATCTTCGCTTGTAGTTCCTATAAAAAATATTTCCTAAAAACAAACCTATGGAAACCACACCTAACCATGGCAAAAGAGGAAAATAATCAACAGTATTCAAAGTTGAAGGTATGAAACCAATCCACGCTAAAAAATAGAAATTAAACCTAAAATAGCTTAAGATAATACCAGAACCTATAAAAATCGTTCCTAAAACTAAATTGAGATATTTATAGTTAATAAAGGGGTACTCTAAAATTATGGCCAAACCAATGAAATGAAGAACTCCAAATATAATAAACTCTTCTCTAATAAAAATCCAAGTGATCAAAGTTATTATCATACCATAAAAGAATATTTTCAAACCTCTTTTAAGATATTTGATAAACAACGATTTTTTTTCATAATCAATACCTATTAATCTGTTTCTAGAATAACTGAGAGTTAAAGAGATTCCCACCAATAGTATGAATATGCCTGCATCAATTCTTGCAAACCACCATAAAAATCCTGAACTTAAATTAAAATTATAAATATTAAAATAGTTTAAATCAAACAAAAAATGGTATGCTACCATCAATACTATTGCAATACCCCTTAAAGAATCAATTTCCCAGAATCTTTTTTTTAAATTTTTATTCATTTCTAAAACCCTTTATATTCCTGGAAATATTTTATAATAAAGATTATTAAGATGTACTATATTCGTATATAAGAAATAATTTTGTCAGTTAGCAATACTGGAACCAATTTAGGAAAAAAGCATTAAATGCAAATGATTAGAGATTAATATTGATTAGATTTATATTTCCCATCATTTTAACATAAGTTTTAACTTTTGAAAACTTAAATATCATTATCAATTTATAGGAGGCATTAGCAGACTGGAAGATACGAATAGAACATATTTACAAACATAAAATCAAAGCCAACAACAAAATCAGACCAAATATCAAAATCAAAGCAGATTGTACTAACAATTGTAACCAATTACAAAACCAATATTGAATCAGAGCCCAGACAAAAAAATCAGGCACAAAATAGGAACAGAAATAGAGTTAATTCATCTAAATTATTTTAATTTTGAAAAAAATTTTTTATTGCTAATAAACTTTAAAATGAAAGTTAAATCTAAATAAGATTGTTTAAACCATGAATTTATTTACTACTTTTCTAACTGCCTTTGTTTTGGCAAGAACAGAAACTCTGTCTCCCCTTTTTAAAACCATGTCTGGTTTAGGAATAACAATGTCTTCATTTTCGTGCATGGCACATATCATGTAATCTTCAGTAGGGTTAATTTCACCAATTTTTTTCCCTACTACCTGTTTATTAGCAACAGTAATGTCGATAATTTCCGCATCGCCTTTTCCTAAAACAACCAGATCAGCCACTTTAGGCCTTATTATGACTTTTTCCAGATAACTTGCTGCTGTAAGTTCTGGACTAACCACCGCGTCTACTCCAATCTTCAAAAAAACTTTTTCGTGATTAGGATCAGTAACTCGGGCAATAATCTTTTTAAGGTCATAATCGTTGGCCATTATACAAGCTAAAATGTTTGATTCATCATTACCCGTAGCTGCGACAAAAACATCAGCGTCACCAATATTAGCCTCGTCCAATATTTTTTTATCAGAACCGTTTCCACATATGACCAGAGCATCCAATTCCGAAGCTAAATCTCCACATAAAACATCATCAGATTCAATAAGAGTTATGTCATGTCCCCCCATAACCAGTGCCTTGGCCAGGTTCAATCCAACTCTTCCTCCACCCATAATAACTACATACATTTAAGCACCTGCAAATCCATTTTAAGAAATGATCTTTATAAAATTATTAATGGAAATATTCGAAAAATCGATTAATGTTAAAGAGCCTTTCTATATAAATTTTTGCAAAATTATAATTTCATTCATTTACCAAACCATAATAAGACCCTGTTTAATATTTTAATTTTGTAATATATTTTATCTAGAACATGATACAACTTGAATTTTATAATAAAATAAATGAATTTTAAGACAAACCATAAGCTAAATATAATTTTTTCTTCCATTATAATGGTAAATAGATTTTTATAATCAATATTCACTGTTAAAACTGGTGTTTTTAATGATTAAATTTAGTAAAATCGTTTGAATTACTAAATAAAAGTATTGAATATAAGTTTTTATGAATCCCTCATTAACATTGTGGGGAATTAGCATATTTATTCTATTAAAAACGAGTTTAATATTTAAAAAAGGTATATGTTGCTTTTTAATAGATAAATAACAAATTTTCTGAATCTAATTCTAACAAGAATAAAAAGGGGTCTTCATATAATTTAAATTGTAATTTTACTCTAGATGCTCATATCCTCTGATAAATGATGATAAAACAAAACAATTTAAACTGTTTTTACATAAAAAAATTCGTTAAAAAAGGATATTTTTGCAAAAAAGATATAGAGATAAACACTTCCATTTACTCCCATATAATTCGTTTTAAAAGTGTTTTAAACCAAAAAATAAGTTTTAAAAAAGTTTTTTTATGGAAAATAAATGAAAAACTTTAAATACTCTCAAATTAATTTTATTTCCAGTCCTAAACAAGTGATCATCCACCTAAAAAAAGATATTAAAAAATTGAAAATATCCGGTGAAACATGAATTGAAGATCCTTGTATTGGGTTGGAGGCGGTAAAATTACGCGGCGATTATTATTAGCAATTTTTTTAGTAGCTAGCGTTATGGCAATTTGTGTCACTAGTGTCAGTGCAACAGAAGAAAATCAAACCATAGAAACTACGAATAATACTACAGATAATGACCTTGAAGAAAGTGTGGTAAATACAACCAATCAAACAAACAAAACCAACACCACAATAGAAGATCCCCTAGTCAAAGTAAAGTATAGTTATACTGTGAAAACGGCTTATAAAGAAAAATATAAGAGTTATTATAAATCATGGTATAAAAAATGGTATAAAAAACCATACAAACGAAGTTACAAGCGATGGTATAAATCTTATGGACGTTGGAAATACTATTGGAAATCTTCCTATAGCTACAAGTGGACCTATAAATGGACTTACACGTTAAAATACAAATGGAAATATAGAACAGCATACAAATATCAGACTAAATACGCTTATAAATACGTAAAACAATCAGAACTTGATAAACAAACCAGTCAAACTAACAGTTCACTTCAACAATACTTAAACCCCACTAACAATTGCCAATCAACTGATTCTAGGATAAAAGCTCTGGCAAAATCTATAACCAAAGGATTAACTTCTAACTATGATAAAGCTAATGCTTTATTTAAATGGGTCAGAGACAAAGTCAGTTACACTTTTTACTACAACACTAAATACGGTGCCATCAAAACTATGGAACGTAAGAATGCCAATTGTATAGACCAGAGTCATCTACTGATAGCTCTTGCTAGAGCCTCAGGGATACCAGCGAAATATGCTCATGCACAGTGCAAATTCACCAGTATGACAGTGGGACACATTTGGGCTGAACTTTATGTAAATGGAAGATGGATCACAGCTGATCCAACTAGCTCTAGAAATACTTTTGGAACACAAAACAACTGTAAAATCTTGTATTGGAAAGGTAGATACGCTCAATTACCTTTCTAAATTTATTTTTTTAAAAGAGAATTTCCTTCAAAAAAGTTTAATTGATTAGATTGAGTTTTTTAATTAGAAAAATGAAATTTTAATTCCATTTTTTATTTTATAACATTAAAAAGTAATTTTTATATTTTTTAAATAGTTTTAAATGTTTATAGTTAAAATAATTTGTTTATAATAATTTTAAAAAAATTTTCATAAGTATTATATCTGCATAAGATCAATATAGGTTTACGTCAAAGAATGAAAATTTTAGTTTTTATTTAAATGCTGATATAGATTTATTTTTTGATTAACTTATTGAAGATTAACTGGAGATGTTATTATAATTGAATTAGATGAATTTTTAGAAGATGCTGGAGTATTAAACACAGTTAAATCTATGGAAGATATTATTAATAATTCTGAAGATGAATTAAGTAAATTAAAGTCTTTAAAAGTCAAAAACGATGATATAGTTTTAAACACAGCAGACAAGATTATAAAACTTAAAGAGAAATTACTGGAAAAAGAAAATGACTCTGAAATGGAAAAACTCTTAAAAAATCTGGAAACAGAAATTGATGAGCTAAAACAGAATAAAGAAGATGTTGAAAAGCGAATCGTCCAGAAAAAAGATGAAATAGACACTGCTAACAAAGAAAAAGATGAAATTGTCAAAAAAAGCCTTATTAAATTACACGAAGACCTCAAAAGAGAGTATAAAGATGCAGATAGTGATAGAGCCAAATATATGGAAATGTATCGTGAAATGAAAGATAAGATGAGTGCTCTTGATAAAAAGATAATGTACTTAAAGCTGATGGTTTCTAAAAACTATGATCTAAGATTATTATAATCCTATTTTAAAAAAGCCTTTATTTAAACATATAAGTATGAATTAAGTGAAATTACATCTTCCTTTAAATCATTATTGTGAATGTTTAATAAATAATTTACAATTTAAGTTAATTTGGTATCAAACTATAAAAAAAGAGTTTCGATAACATTTACAAAACTTTATGAGTTTTTTTTGAGTTTAGAATTCTACTTTCTTAATTTTAATCAACATTTCTCCATTTGTGAATTAACGTGCACTACTAGTAAAATTAAAATAGTATATCTGTATATGGATACATGAGAATATCAGTATATCTATCAATCTTTGAGGTGCATGAATGCCGGCAACAATTGTGTTAAAACAGAGCGAAATAAAAAAAATGGCTAAAATGGATGAAATAATAGAATCTGTTGAAACTGGGTATTTGGAGCATGCCCGGCGTAGGGTGCAGATGCCTGCCAAAAAATATCTTTATTATAGAAAACATAATGGGGATTTGCGGATAATGCCCTGTTACCTTAGAAATATGGACCAATCTGGGGTAAAAAATGTTAATGTACACCCAGACAATCCACAAAATCATGGCCTTCCCACAGTAATGGGATTAATTGAATTAGTTGAACCAAAAACAGGTTTTCCAGTAGCATTAATGGATGGAACCTGGATAACCAACATGAGAACTGGTGCCGCCGGGGGTATTGCAACCAAATATCTGGCCCGTGACAATTCTGAAACAATTGGACTGGTGGGGGCAGGTAAACAAGCTGAAACACAAATAATGGCTCTAAACGAAGTTATGGATATCAAAAATGCCAAGGTATTCTGTCGAACCTGTGCATCCCGTACCAGATTTGCTAAAATGATATCCGAAAAATTTGGATTTCCTGTAAAAGCAGTGGATTCTGCAAAAGAGGCCGTTACTAATGTTGACGTGGTGGTAACCAGTACCCCTGTAAAAGTTCCGGTTATAAAATCGAAATGGATAAGAGAAGGAACACATATAAATGCCATGGGTGCTGATGCTCCTGAAAAACAAGAACTTGAAACCAGTTTAACTCTTAGATCAAAAGTAGTAATAGACTGCTGGGAACAGGCTAGCCACAGTGGTGAAATAAATATACCCGTATCCACAGGACAAATTAAAAGAGAGGATATACAAGCTAGAATTGGGGATGTTATCGCCGGAAAAAGTCCAGGAAGACAGTCCGATGAAGAAATAACAATTTTTGATTCTACTGGGCTTGCTGTTCAAGATATAACAACCGCTTGGATGATCTATGAAAAAGCATTGAAAGAAGGAAAGGGCCAAAAAATCAACTTCCTCGATTAATACTCTAAAATTCTCTTTAAAGAAAATAATAACTTCAAAATTTTATATTTTAATATATTCCTATTTTTTCATGAATTGAACCAATATTAAAGATTTTAAATACTTAATTGTTTTATATTAACTTTATTTTAACATAATCTACTGTATTAAATAAGGAAAAAAATTTCCTTCAATAAATTTATACCCATTGAAACATAATCTCATACTGGTGGTTCAATGTACCAAAATAAAGTATATGTAACAGATTTAATTAACAAGATGGGCCATATTTCCGAACGTTTCCGATTATTAAGCAGGACAAAATCATTTAGAAAAGAAAAAGTGGAAACCATTGACTATCACCTCACAGAAATAATGAAAATCTTAAATGAATGTAACTAACCCCATAAATCGATTTATAAGTCCAAATCCATGTAATTTTTTACAATTATCGTGATTTAATTGTTGGAATTAATATTTTTTGTATTAACCTCATTTGCAGCAGGACTATCTGGAGCACTGGTTCCTGGGCCTATGCTAACGGTGACCATCTCCGATTCTTTGAAAAAAGGATATTTGGCCGGCCCAATGGTTGTTTCCGGGCATATTATTGCAGAAATAGTTTTGATAATCCTAATTATCGGCGGATTGCGTTGGTTAATAGATTCTCCTATGGCTGCGCTGGTTATAGGAGTATTGGGAGGTTTTGTATTGATGTTCATGGGTTACAATCTCTTCAAGACAGATCCTGATTCATATGAACCTGAAGAAGAATTGAAAAGTAATCACAGTTCAATCGCCGATGGTATTATCACCAGCATATCTAATCCCTACTTTTTCATCTGGTGGGCCACCATAGGATTTGCATTCATGTTTAAAGGACTTGAAATCGCAGGAATAGTTGGACTTCTTGGATTTTTAGTGGGCCACTGGTCTGCTGATCTATCATGGTACAGTATGGTGTCGTTTTTTACCAGTAAAGGATCTCGAATAATGAATAAACATTCATACACCTGGATAATGAGGATATGTGGTGTATTTTTAGTAGCTCTTGGTTTATACTTCATAACAAGCGTTACTATCCTTAAATAATCCTAAATATTCCTTTAAAATGATATGATAACAAATCAATATAGCGGATTTAAGTAGAGGTTATATAATTATATATTGTTTAGACGATCTAACTACTATTATATCTGAATGTGAATAAAATGACTCCTAAGGCAGTTGTATTTGATAACTCTGGAACTTTGATTGAAAGGTATCGGGCCCTGAAAAATATTAAGAACGGCCAGATATGTGACTACGTCAGTTCAATTGATGTTGTGGATTATGATTCCAAGAGAGCGCTGGTAGTCCTGCAAACCGACCCATCTAAATGTATCATCAACGCCATACCAACTCAGACCATATATCAATTCATTACCCGCAACAATATAAAATTCGATGTAAGTTATTCTGCAGCAGATATAAAAAAAGACAGTGTTTTAAAGGCAATAAAAGATGATAAAACCACAGTACAAGATGTTAAGGATACTATTAATGCAGTTATTGAAAAAAAGTTCAATGTACAAATATGCAGTGGTTCCGGTTTTATAGTCAATATCAAAAAAGGTAAAATCGAATTTACCATAACTGCAGGGGGTAAATTATTCCCTGAAGTTACAGATGTTATTCGGAGACTTGAAACAAGAGGCATTGATATATATGTTGCCTCTGGAGATCGTAAAAAATCCCTTGAAGAACTGGCCCGGTTTATAGATATTCCACTGGAAAATGTGTTCAGTACAGCTGATTCCCGACGAAAAAAAGAAATTGTAAGGGAATTAAAAAAGAAATATAAAGTTATGATGGTTGGGAATAGTGCCAATGACATACTGGCCCTAGAAGAAGCAGATATTGGAGTTTTAACTTTACAACAGGAAGAAAATACCCCTCAAAAAGTCTTTGATGCTGCTGATGTGGTGGTTAATAACATAAAAGAAGTTCTGGATATTGATTTTTGATAAAGCCCTCAAATATTCCTAATTTTATAATCTCAATTAATTGATTTTAGCTTAAAAACATCCGAATGTATCAAATATTTTTAATAACAAAAATTAAGTAGATTTAAGTTTATTAATCCATTTATGGTCAATTTTCAGTATTATACTTTCTTAAATGTAATGTTTCAAAATTTAAAACTCTTAAAAATAGTAAAATCTTCCCAAAACCGCATTAACTACTTTCATCGAATAATAAATAAATTATAGGTATGAATAATCTAAATTTAGAAATTATCCACCTAAATCATGAATCAGACATTTTAAATAATCCTTTAAAAATGTAAATCAACAAGTAGGCTAAAGAACTATAGCTAGGTATTATAAATACTAAAATAATTGCAAAAACAGCTGCAACAGGAAGAACTATATTTATTCTTTTTACATGTTCAATTTTTTCTGGAGTAACTGATTCCTCCAATAAACCCCGACTTACCGCGTATCTCCAGTTTAAATTAAAAAATATTCCTATCAGTAAAAAATTGATTTGAAAAAACAGTTCTGAAATCTCAAATTCACCATATTCTCCTACAAGTGACGTGGAAAAGGGTACCAGTGCCACAAACATCAGCCAGAAAATATTAATCCATAAAAGAGTAGTATCTGATTTTTTTATAAGATAGAACTGCTGATGATTAACCCTCCAAAATATGGCCAGCAAAACAAAACTTAAACCATAAGTAAATATTTTAGGCCATAAATTAACTAAAGCATTCCATATGGCAGCATTAGAAACTACACCAGTGATTTGAGGAATATCAAGATTTAAAACCAATAAAGTCATTGAAATAGCAAATATGCCGTCAACCAGAGTTTCTATGCGCTGAGTTGTCATCCAAACGTCCCTATTTCTCTGTTCCATGTTTTTATTATCTCCTCTATTATCCATTTACTGATTAAGAAGTTTAATAGAATATGCTTTGAAAACTTGATTACTTGTAATATTTTAAAATTCAATTATAAAGTTATCTAATTCACTAATTTTATTTATTTTATTTTTCCATCACATTTATTTTACGGGTATCTACTTTCATGGATTTAATCTGACTTTCAGCTGATATTTTAAAGCTATAGGGCAGAATAGTAGATTTCATCCATGGATTTTTACTGTTTAATGAAGCAATATTATCTGCTGCAACTTTGTTCCACAATCCTAGCCATCCCTGCTGCAGTTGATTTAAAGAGGATAAATCTCCAATTCCCAGATGTTCGCCCCATAATTCATTTCTGATTTTAAGAACATGGTTATCATTATCACAGTCCATTAAAAATGCATTTATTTCCATATTCAGATGTTTTTCTGGATCTACAGCTATTCCAAATTCATCAGCCGAATTTAAAGAAGATCCATCCAGATTAGCCGTTCCGACAGTGGCCCATTTATCATCAGCTATTGCTACTTTACTGTGAACATAAATTGGCTGAACATGGAGTTTTTCAGAATTTGGATTACTACTGACAATTTTAGATGCCCAGAGGGTAAAAACTCCTATTTGAGGATGTTCCAGTATTTCTTTATCTGTATCAACTCCTAATACCTGTAAATTTTCGTTTTGTTGATGTCTGTAAGTAGGTATGTCTGGATCCTGATTGGTAACCATTATTAGTTGTAGTTGAGGATTTTTTTCCAATGCTTTCTTTAAGGCCTTTGCAAGGAGACGGTTGGTGAAGTACTGATTTTCAATATAAATGTATTCCCTAGCCTCACCTATAGCCCGACGATAACCCTCTAAAATACCTCTTTCACTATTTTTATTTAATGTGCCAGGAGTAATGGATCGAGCCACTTGCATTATACTTTTTACAGGTTCTTTGGTATTTGAAGAAGGTTTAGAATTAAGAACTAATTTATCTTGTCCGTGGAAGTATTCATCTGAAAGGTAATTCCACATTTCCATGAAATATTCTTCTATATAGACAGCAGCTTCACCTTTTATATTTATAGAAACATCGTGTACTGGGTGAGATTCATCTCTTCGGGTATCATTGATCAAATGCTGGGAAGTATCCCAGTAATCCTGCCTGAAGGGAGATCCAATTATGAATGAGTCTTTACCATCCACCACCAGGATCTTAGCATGCATCACATGAGGACCAGATGTGGGAAATCGCCTGACATTTACATTCGTATCCTTGAATTTGGAGAATATATCAGCATAATTGTCTGGAATTACCGCATTTTCATTTAAGATTATTCTAATTTTAACTTCGCGTTCTTCTGCTCTTTTTAGCAGATCTACCATCAGGCATTCTGTGTTCTCCTGCTTACCATCCAATAAAAAAATTGGAATAAAATCTGGAAAAAATTCAAATTGAGTTAGATAAATGTAGGATTTGGCCTTATTAATAGCATCTACAATATATTTCAAGGAATTATCATTATCTACAAGAACTTCTGATTGATGATTTCTGATTAATCGTGATTTTTTGTTATCATTAAGGGTAATAAACCATCCATGAATCCATGAACTGTCTAATATTATTTCATCAATATTTAAAAAGGTTTTTTCAATATCTTTATAAGTATCGGTTCTATATAGTTCAAATACTCCTAGATAATCTTTTATTATGATCTGGATATCTGGTCTTTTATCTATTATCTTCAAGTATTTTTGGGGAGGATAACGTATGTTGAAATATCCGTCTTTATCTGTTAAAGTACTGCCAATGAATTCGTCTGGGCCAAAATCCCTGTCCCATGCCATCACTACCAAACCTTGGATGGTATTACCTTTTTCATTTATTATTCTACCTTTTATCCCTATATTTTGACCTTCTATTTTTATGGTGCCTACGTCAAGGACATCATCAGTTATATTCCCCATTAACGGGGAGGTGAAAAGTAGTTCAGAATCTATATATATCTCCAGTTTAAGGTTTGGCTTGTTATCATCATAAAAATCTTTAAAATCTTCTTCATGAAATTTAATCTTGAATTTCCCATCATTATCCGTTATTCTTTCTTCTAATTTATTGTCAGGTAAAAAAATATTGGTATCTACATTTACCCTGACTTCCAAATATGGAATAGGATTATCGTCTTCATCCACTAAACGGCCTAATACACACCCATTAACCATTTTAATACCCCAATGGGTTAATCATTAAGAAAGGATATATTTTGAAAACATTATTGTGAATTTATAAATTTAATCATTTCAACAGTTATATTTTAACCATATCATAATCCATACTGCCTAAACCGATCTTTTGAGCATGTTTTAATTGAATCCAACCATCCACATCTGGCCATGTTCCCCGGAATTTATCTTCACCTTCATCTAAGTTAGTTTGAATTTCAGATCCTCTCAAACCTCTCTCTTTATTGACCAGATGGTAACTGGCTGTATCCAGTGCCACCGGATCCTTGGAAGCTAAAATTCCTATATCCTGTACAATGTGAGCGTCGCTGAATGCTTCACAATCACAATCTGGAGTTATATTCATTAAAAAATTGAAGTATCCAATTTTATTTGGTTTATTTTTCACTGCACCATATGCATATTCCATCATCCTTTCCATGAACTCAGGTAAACTATCCCAATCCATATCAATAGCAGAAAAAGGACATTCTGCCATGCAAAGGTTACAGGCAATACATAATTCCATGTCTATTACTGCCCTCTCCTTTCCCAATGAAATAGCTTTTAGGGGGCATAGCAGTACACAAGTCCCACAGAGATTGCAATTTTCATTTATAAGGGGTTTAGAACATTCATGTTGATCAATCTTGCCCGTAGCACTGGCACATCCCATAGCCAGATTTTTCAGTGCCCCACCAAAACCGCACATAGGATGGCCCTTGAAGTGGGAGAGTACCACCATGGACTGTGCTTCTTCAATCTCTCCAGCTATTTTGACCTTTTTAAAATGCTCCTTATCAATTTCCACTTCCCGATAATTGTTTCCCATTAATCCATCTGCAATTACAAGGGGTGCACCAACCACAGCATAGTCAAATCCATGCTTAATAGCTGTTTGAATATGACTGACTGCCTGGTGTCTGCTACCAAAGTAAAGAGTATTAGTATCAGTTATAAAAGGTTCGGCACCTAATTTATGTAACTCATCTGCAATAATCCGGACAAAAACTGGGTTTAAAAAGGAATCGTTACCTTCTTCTCCAAAATGGAGTTTTATTGCTGTTAAATCTCCTTCGTCAAAAATTCCATCCATTTTAGAAGCTTCAAAAAGATTGATTATCTTATTTAACTTGTTTTCATGACTACTTCTTGATCTAAAATCAGAAAAATATACTACGGACCTCATTGTATCCCCTTTTTAATTGGATTAATTCATCAATTTTAAATCTATTTGATCTGTGATTATGTTATTAATATGAATCTAAACCTAAAAATTTTTTTCCAAAATAAAACAGATTAATTTTGATTCAGATTTATCAAAACTTCTCTACTTTTTAAGATGTTATTATAATCATTTAATTCAATTATAACATTTTCAAGACCTTTTAATAGATTTAAATTTAAATTACCTTCACCTAAGCTCAAATGTTGGTCTTTTTCGCCGTTGTTATCGCTCACGTGGTAATACAGAATATTATCCATCTTAAAAAAGGAATCAGTATTTTTGGATGTGTTGGCATGGCCTACATCCAGTGTGGCGTAACATTCACATGTTTCT
>Ga0334886_1003858_pt1 | contig 12895 bp, 9 predicted proteins | sample GraSluR1_MG_9_FD_207232 | JGI IMG/M metagenome (GOLD analysis project Ga0334886, IMG submission 207232) | Sludge microbial communities from methane-producing bioreactor in Wageningen University, Netherlands - Granular Sludge_27_06-R1 | ecosystem: Engineered > Bioreactor > Anaerobic > Unclassified...
ATTGATCATCCTTTTTATGACGGTCAGGAACAAAATTAGTATGGTCTTCAATCCGGTTGATGATTGGAAGCACATTATCTTGTTCTTCCTCTTCTTCAGGCATACTGAACCCAAAAACTTTTTCCGGGCCGATGTAATTGGATGGGGGTAGTATATTAACAATGAAATCCCTTGGAAATAGATTATCTTCTTCAAGTGGAATAAAAATGTTTGCAAATGGAGTAGCTGTATATCCCACATAACCACTTTTACCAAACAATCCTAATATGCGTGTGATCCAATCATTAATTGTGCTTCTCCGTTCCGGGTCATTGGAAATGTTAATCGAAGCATTGTCAGCTTCATCATCAATCAGTAGCAAAGATTTGTTTCGTATGATTCGCTGATCTTCTGAATCACCATCCGTTTGCGCTGATAACCATTGATGGAGCCTCCTCAAAACATGCGGGTTTTTCTTTATCACTGCAATAATTGGCTCATTGGTGTTAAAATTCAGACCTAACGCATTTGCTGCACCCTGAGTGAAATCTCCGTTGTCAAGACTTGAGGTTAGGGAATGAGCAATTCCTGAACCAGCGATTCTCCCAACACCGATTCTGATTGTATTTTGATTAAACGCCCGTGAGTGTTGAGTATCAAACCCCAGGAAACCTTCATCAAGCCTTAATTGTGTTTGACTTCTCAGGTTATTATGAATCCCCGCCAGAACTACAATAAGTTTAAAACCAACATCAGCAGCCTTGCAGATTAAACCAGTATAATTTGATGTTTTTCCAGACTGAACCTGACCTACAACCAACCCTTTCTTATCAACCTGAATATTTTCTGTGGGGTCAAATAAGCCATCCAGAATTCTGTCCGTCAGGCGATCCAGTTTATTGATTGTTTCGGGTGGAAAGTTCTTTTCTACTTGCAGGAAATCTCTATATCTCGGCCAGAATTTCCAGTCAATGGCTGATTTTTTCGTGTTGAGCCATGGAATATGCCTTTCTTCCTGTTCGATTATTCTGTAATCTTCAACACGAACGCGATAAAGTGATTCAATTTCACGTATAAGCTCGTCCCTGTTCAGATCTTTGTACATTTCAATATTCAGGACGGTATTGACTGCATTTTCAATCTGTTCCCGACTCACGGAGCCTGACGATGGCAATAATGTCCGTATGGTTCGTATAGCATTTTGATGCATAGGCATTACTTTAAATGTTCGATATATTCAGGGTAAAAATTAAAAGGCTCAATATTCATTATCAGCGCTTTCGCCTGTTCATCGGTTTTGCCCTCTTTTTTCATATTTGCATACATTGCAGCCATAGTTGCTAAAATGGCGTCATGTCCCTTACCTTCAAAAGGCTGACCATGTGGCTTTTCGTTTTCGCTTTCCTGAAGTGTGATCAGGGGAACCGGGACGGTTTCCTCGATAAACTGTAGTAATTGTTCAAACCTGGAAGTATCCGTATCTAAACTTTCCTTTAGCTCTTTGATTAAAGGGTGGTTTCGGTTAAGCTTATAGAACCGCTTGCCATGCCTTGTTCTTTCTTCCCAAAAAGGGAAGTACTCATCTTTGACCAGCTTTCTTTTTACAATTTTACCCTTATGTCTGTATACCTCCACTGCTTGTGCACGAACATCTTTCGCAATTGAAAGGATAGTTTCCTTTAATCTTGAAGGTGGTCTGGCAACAGACTTTCTAATATCAATTTGCCATTCTTCGTCCAGATCATTAGTCAGGTCTATTCGAACACGGCATAAATCGTAGTGCACTTCCTTTTTAAACATTCCAAGCCAGTCACCTGAGACGAGCAACCGCTTATTCCTGTAAACATAAAAGCCCTGATGTGCTGTCCAGCTATCTTGTGGACCCTTCCCATATAAGTATTGTTCAGCAGAAAGCTTTGACCGGTGTGGAAGTACAAAACCCTTTATTCTGACTTTACCGTTTTCAAAGGCAGATTCTGGTTTGGTTTGTAATCCATCTGAACCGATCATAAAAGGATTCCACGATTCAATCTTTCGACCTCTAAAGAAAATATTCAGTCCATCATCTATAAACCGGTGAAAGACCATTCCGAGATGTCTTTTTATCATTTCCATTGTGGCAAGGAACTGTGATTTGGACTGCTCATTGTCAGCGCGGGTATTTGATGTAAGTCGATCAATATCCCACCATACCACAGTTGTTCCATGCTTCAGCTCTTTCAGTTTTTGCAGATAACTTTCTTCAGCAGGGCAAAATTTAATCAGTGACCAGCTTTTTTGCTGATTCACATAGTCTAAGTCCCAGGACCAATAAACAGGCTGATATTGCTCCTTCAAAGACAGAACTGCAAACTTTCGGCACTGTGAAAAGGAAGCTGTTTTTAGTCCGAGTCCAAAACGTCCCAGATCATGTTCTTTACGTATTTCCAAAGGGCTTGTACTGCCGGGCTTCATGGCCTGTACAAGTTCCTCATTGTTCATCCCATGACCATCATCAGTAACTGACAGAATAGTTGAAGGACCATTCCATTCATAATCAATCCAGATATTTTGAGCATTCGCAGTTATGGAGTTATCAATAATATCCGCAACAGCCGTTTCAATAGAATAGCCTATCGCCCGGAAAGTTTCGATCATTGAACTGGCTTCCGGTGGAGCCTGGGTGGTCTCTATGTTTGAATAGTCAATCATTTACAAACTGATTTTCAGAAACACTCCATTGAATCTGAATGGTCGATACAATATTCTTTTTTGCCTCAAGCTTTTCAGCCGGATTTGAAATAAAGCGAATTGTGGGATGTTGATTAACATCCGTAACTATTGCCAGTATGTATTCGTCTTTTAGTCGAAGTGCTGTTTCCCATTCCTTATTTGTGAACAATACCCCGCCATTTTCATTGGCAAGCCCTTTGACTTCCACGAAAAATGTTTTTGAATTCCTTATCTCAAAATCGTATCCACATCCAAGATCTCTGGTATCAATCAATTCCCCTTTTACAGGTTTATTATGAGTAGCATGATATTCTTGAAAAAACTCTTCTGCCTTTCTACCGGTGGGACCTCTGAGGATAAATTGTGAGCTTTTGCTTGATTTTTCCTCGGTAACTACTTTAACTAATTCATTAAATTTTTCCGAATCTTCCTGTATTTGGCCTGAGAGGATATCTAATACTATCCCTCTCAATTCTGGTTCATTTAGTTGTTCCATGGCCTTTACCACACGAACCCTGCTTGGACTCATCGGACGCTGATACCATCCGGCACGATGACCATGAATTGGATCAAACTCATCCCTCCAGTTTTTTACTGAATGTCTCTTTACGTTTAATCGGCTTGCAATATCACCAAAAGCTTCATTCCAGGTGGTGTAACCCAAATTATGCAGACCATTCTCATTAAACCTTGAAAGGTAATATGAAACATAAAGGGTGAGTTTGTGATTTTCTTCCATGGTTATTCGATCATCAGTTTATAACTATCTTTAACTCTAATTGCTGTTTTTATTGGCGCCTCTATTTCATTTTTGTTTAGTATTTTGATCAGTTTATTAAAATCACTTTTTTGCATCTTTTCCCCTATTATAATTGATTTAATTGCTGATTTTGGATACTTAAAAGGATGGCCTGATTTATCCTTTTTATCAGTATGATAAATAAGCCTAACTTCTTCTTCATATTGCCATTCTTTTGGTTTATAGCATAATATTTTAAAGTACAAATCGAAGAGTAGCTGACGTGCATCTTTGAGAGCCGCATGGTATTCAGGGAGTAATTTATCAGGAGCATAGTCCGGAATGTGTTGAATTTTACTATTTTCTTCTCCAATGGCCATTTCATGATACCAAAACTGATCTTTAGCCACTTCATAAAGCATTGTATCCACTAAAGGAGGTTTTTCTGTATACATAACATCAAATACATCCGCATCAATTGAACCCGGTTTCAATAATTCTGATCTGTCGAATTCAAGACAAAACCCTCTCAGACCATCTGCATAATGAGACCACATAAGAAGATTATCCGGCCTTTTACAAAAACAGGAAATCCTTGCGCTTTCTATGTAGTAACTCACCTTCATCGAATAAGGATTATCGAACTCACTACAGTATTCAAAATATTCTTCCCGGTTGTAAGGACCAGGGTCATATCCCCAGGTTGCAACAATATTATCATACCTTTCTTTTTCCTTATCGGGGTCTGGTATTCCTGTTTTCTCTATACACCAGCATTCAAAGGGATCATTAAAGAAATCATAGTAGTTACCCCATAACTGCCCTTTTTTCAGATTATCTAATGTGTAGTTATTAAATTTTAAAAACTTAAACATATTTTTAAATTATGGTGGTTATGCCCGGCCTGTTTATATGACCGGAAAGACCAGTAATAATATCTAATAACAACTCTCTTTTAATTCTAAACCATGGTTTTCCACGAACTTCAACATCTGAGACATCTAATGCTTTAAAGAGTAGGTAGTTAAAAACTAAGGAGTATTTTTTATCTTCAATGATAATTTTTGGAGACTCCTTGTAAAATGGTCCCGGTTTAGGTTTTTTAGACGAAACAGGGTAGACTATGCCAGAAAGAAGCCTGGATTTCTTCCATTTCTTATTTGCATAATCACATATTGGTGAAACTTCCAGTTCAATAAAATGGTAGTTCGAAACATCTTCCGGGACAGATTCGAAATAAGATTTAAGGTACTCTTTCTTCTTATCATCTGTTACTTTCCTCTTATAAATATTGCCCGGTGTATGGATGTTGTGAACATCAAATTCACAATGAAGTTTAGTGTTGATTATGTCGGGAATTTCTGAATAACGATTAACTAAATCTTCGATCATGTGTTTTTCTTCTCCTTCAAGATCATTTGATACGGAATTAATTTTATCTAATTTAATCCCTTCTTTGCCGTTAAATACTTCATCATTCTTTAATAGTCTTACTTTTGGAATTCCTTTATCATTTGTATAAATATCGATGCTGTATTGATCATCATTAATTTTGCCTGAGATTGAAAAGGGAAATTCAAGTTTAATGTAATTAGGTAATTTAAACCTACGTATTTCATATTCAAGTTCATCAGCGAACGATCCTGAGAAAGTTGTCATTGATTCTTTAAGGAACAAAGTATCTGGAAGTTCATTTTTGCCGGTTCTTGCCTGCCCGAGCCTCCTAAGAACATCTTGCATATTCATTTCCCATAAATCAGTATATTCAATTGTGGAACACACCGTATTCACTGTTTGGTATCCAGCTTTACGTATAAGATTCTCCCATATCACGAACAGATGAAATACACCTGCCTTCTTCAAACCTTCCTCAATGTTTTGTTCTATTAATTTAAGAGCATCAGGTTTGATTCTGTACTCGGATTCTTCATCAGGCATCCAATTTCTATTGATACTTTCTTCCACAAGCTTTAAATCAGAACTTTCAAGAGTGCTCATTTTAAGCTGCTCCATTACTTTTTCCCTGAATTCTGTGAGCTTATCGTCTTTGGTAACCTGTTCAATACATTTTGATTTTTCCAATTCTACGATAAGAATTGGTACCACATTATTTTCTTTTTTGCTTACTTCACGTTTAACTTCATCCGCATAAAAACTTTCTTTTAAACTCCAGATTAATAATATGTATGGTCCATTTTTAAGGGGAATTATTTTCTGAAGAATCTGGACCAATCTCGTAGCAATAGTATGTGCGTCATTATCAGTATCAATTAGTTGTAGATCAGCAATAACTAGTCGTGTCCCTTCAAGATGAGTTTTTGGTAAACACTCTTCTTTGCCAGTATAAAACGTGGTTGACAACCCACTTCCAGACAATGCATTGATAAGAGGTAATGCCTGATTAATTTTATCATCTATGATCACTATTGATCCATTTTCAGGTAAAATCATAATTTCATTTTTTTTCGATTTTAAATGCGAGCGCCACCAGCGCACCTGACCTAAATTCTTCTGGAATAGTAAACTGATCTGGTTCAGGAAAGAGCAATTCACCACCATGACTGTTCATTATTTCGTAAGCAATATGAAGCCCAATACCAATTCCGCTCTCCTTATTGGATATGAATGGTTTTATTACCTCCTCAGATGGTAGTGTAAAGCCAGGGCCATTATCTGCAATTATTATTGTACAATACCCTGGCAATTCATCGGTGATTTCAGTCCATATCTTTTTATGTTGAACTTTTCCATAATTCAACCACCAGATAGAATTGTCAATGATGTTAATGATGGTGCCAATTATTAAATTATCAGAGCATTTTATTTTGGTAGTGAAGTCCTTTTCTTCATCCCATGCTTTTATTACTTCAATTTCATGTGCATTTAACCTAAACTCAACATTCCATAGTGCTTGTCGTATAACTTGTTTAAGATCAGATTCATTTCTTGACCTTCTTCTTATCAAGCCACTATAACCATCAATTAATTTACCCATGTGCCATGTTAGGGATTTAATCTTTTCGCCATCAGCATCGGATTGTTTGCCGTCCTCTACAATGTAGAGCATTTCCTGGATGATTTTTTCAATCTCGTGGATCACGATACTAAGGCTCAGGCCTGCACTGGCACTGCGGATATAAACTTCACTAATGGTCCTGTAGTCATTTGAAATCTCAGAAATCATTCCGAGAATATCTGTTTTAACATCGCTATCTGGAAGATCAGTTTTAACCTTTTCTTCAAGAATTGCCAGGTTATCTACAACTGGCACTTTATTATTAGACTTGCCAAAATGGCTGCGAATTTTGTCTTTATCAATATTCCGTTGGGCTACAATCCGGTTTAACGTGAATCGGATAGCACTATAAAATGTCCGAAAGGCATCATTTTCAATAAAACCTTCACGGTTAGTTTTTTCAACCAGGTCTTTGCTTGCAAGACGGTTAAGTGATATAGCACCAATTACTATGTTATTACTAATTCTTGCTGCTGGAAGGTTAACTCTTTCCAAATCCAAGCTAAGCCAGTCATTACCCGGTTCTCCATAATCATAAACCCTTACGCCATCTCTATAAACTCTAATTCCACCGTTGTCTTTTAGGTATGCTTTGAATCCTCTTTTATCCTGTATTCCTCCCAGAGAGAGTATATTGGTGTCTAAGTCAAAAATGAGCATCCTGATCCTTACTTCACCAATATTGTGCTCAGAAAGATCAATGTCTTTCATAACTTTTTTTTCTTCCTTATCATCATATTCTTTCTGCATCATTTCAATGTCAGTTGCAGAGTATTCTCGTTCTTTTAGACCCCTCAGTGTTGCCCATGGCTTGAATTCGTATTTAAGCTGTACAATTTTGTTTTCCCGCAAAACTGCCTCCGCAGTATATAATGCACTGTCCTTTATATCTTTAAATGATAGTAGTCCTTCTAACCAGCGTGGATTATCCGTTTTGAAGACAACCCGAAATGTATTATTTGATTCGAATGGAGAATTGAGTGAATTAATGGCTCTATATAAACTGCGCACTCCTCCGCGAGTCCATTTATTCCTAAGACCCCTAATGATTATTTTGGTGCCCGTATTACCTCCTGTAAATTCTTCAGGATTCCTTTCAGATAAGTTTATAGGAACTTTAGCCAGCATATCATCATTGTCAAAATCCTCCCATTTAATTTTCAGGTGTGCTTCTTTGGCTCCTTCTTTTTTTGAAATTAACTCGATTTCTTCTCCAAGTTTATGAGCACCGAAGCGGCCAATACCTTTCTCTCCTAAAGGCACTCGGTTACATGGACTAATAAAATCTTCTGATTCAATCTGATTCTTTTTATGCGTGGTCCCGGGGGTTAACCAAACATCCCGAATTAGATCATAATCCATTCCAAAACCATCATCTTCTATAATAATAACCCCAGCTTTAGGGTTATCAAGTTTTTTTAGTCTGATAGTCACTTTATTAGCACAAGCGTCATACGAGTTTTTGATTAGCTCTAATACCGCAATGTTTTCACTACGGATAAGCTGATCTCCCAATTGAAGTATTATCCTGGCTTTGGGATTAAACTGAACATCATTTTTATCTATCATATAACTAATGTATCTCTATCTAATGTAATATTTTTACTCGAGTAAATTTTTTTAAATACCTTAAGAACAACCTTAGCAATTTTATTGGCCAATAATGGCGGTACAGCATTTCCAACCTGCACAAACTGCGCTGTTCTTGGTCCACAGAAAAAGTAATCATCTGGGAAAGTTTGAATCCTTGCCGCTTCACGAACCGTCAAACTTCTGCATTGCGCAGGATCTGGGTGAATGTAATAATGACCGTCTTTCGAAATATGGCTCGTAATTGTTTTGCTGGGAGCATTTGCAAGCTGTACACGGAAACGGTCTGCAAACTTCTTTTCCTTAACATTTTTATGCGCTGGCAGCAGGTCTTCCGGGAAATCTTCAAGTTTAGGAGACTTTCCCCGCACTTTCCCAAAGCATGAGACAAAAAGATACCTGAGCAAATCACTTTCCATGTGCCCTCTGGATTGATGGTTACATGCTCCCTTTAGGTTTTCATTGAGAAACCAGTGTGGTTCATAGTCAGTATCTATGGAGTCAGGGACAAATTCGGCTCCAATACTCCCCGGAGCGTTATTTAAGCCTTGCAAATGAGTTTTAATCTCCTCCCTTATATCTTGATCTATCTCCTTTAATATTCCATTGTTTCGGAGGGCTTTTAAAGTTGATGTCCAGTTGGCTCGAGAGTCCTTAATTTTAGAAAGGCCGCTTCTGAGCTTTGGTAGTCCATTCAGTACCTGCTCCACCCCAACTTCTTTTTCTTCCGGTAATATTCCGGGTTCTTCAACATCAAGATTATTTCTGATTCCCAAAAGAATAACCCGGTGCCTGGTCTGTGGAATGCCATGTTTTTCAGAATAGATCAGAAAATCTTCAGGTCTGAAAACAGGGTTGTTGTCAGCATCAAAACTTCCTGGCTTTGCTACCAGTGAAAAAATTCTATACCCCGGACACTTTAGGGAAACTCCATTGCTCCCGTATTCTGACCGATGAGCTTTTACAGGATCGGATAAGTCATTAATAATGTTCTCAAAAACAGAGTCTGATTTTGTTCTGGCAGATAGTAGTCCTTTGACATTCTCCATCACGAAAACAGCCGGATTATGCAACGCCAGTATTCTCAGGTATTGTTTGTATAAACCTACACGGACATCTTTCTTTTCGTCAAGTAGTCTATCCCTTCTCCGCGACCTTCCCACTACAGAATATGCCTGACACGGTGGCCCACCAATTAACAACCAATCGTCTTTGCCATTGAGTGCATTTGAAATCCTCTGATCCACCTCCTCATTTGATACTGCTTTATCGTCTTCTCCCAACTGTGCTTTCCAGGCTTCTATTTTGGCATCTGCAGCTTGTTTAGGATGTGCTTTATAAAGATCGTCAACAGCAATTCTACCCTGAACAAAGTCATAATACTCAGGAGGGACTTGCCCAGGTGGAAATTGGCGATAGAAACTTCTCAAAGTAAGTGTCTGATGTGCAAAATATTCCTTCTCTATGGAGAGAGATATTTTGAATGCTCTCTTTTTTGATTCCGGTTCAATAAGGGAACTAAAACCTTCACCCAAACCTCCTGGGCCTGCAAATATGTCAATTATTGGTATTTCCACTCTTCAATTTGTTTAATACATTACTCAAGGTTTCTTCTCTTGTAGCTGAGTTCTTTCTTTTTGGTTCCAGTTCACATTCCGCCCATATCACGATTACATTCCAACCCATTTCTTTCCATTTAGCTACTTTTCTTTTGTCTCTCTCTACTGCAGATTCTCTTCTCGAAGTGATTTTTTCTGATTGTGTTGTAATCTTGTCTCCATACTTACATTCAGAGTGCAGATGCCAGAAACAACCTCGTATGTCAATGATAGTATTGTATTTTTTCAGGACGATATCCGGTTTTCCGGGTAGTTTTTTATCGTACAGACTATACCGAAAGCCACTTGCATGTAAGAATTTCCGAACAAGGATTTCAGGTTTGGTATCCTTGCCTTTGATTTGACTCATGTTGTAACTTCTGGTTTCTATGTCGTGTACGTCTGTCATTCAGTTTATCTCTTTTTTGTGCGTTGGCAAAATTGCACTCTTTTGCAAAGCTTGGGTTGTGTGTTGGCTCGTGCGGCTTTGCAAATGTGTGCAATGTGCGCTGGCAGAAATTTTCAAAAATGCGAAGCGGGGGCTTTTTCTTTTTTCTTCTTTGTCAGTCGTCCTTGTCCGGTTGCATTGTCTTTCATGTCGAGTTAGTCCGATGATATAGTCGGTCTGTGATACGATATGTCTGTCTTTACTCGTCATTGTCAATGTGTCCGTTGTCTTTTTTGCATGTGCCCTAACGTTACTGCAGTGACCATTGGCGTTTATATCCCTGATACCCTAAGCCTGCTTTTCCGCAAACCCGGCAAAATCCTTGCACCGGGTAAAGCTATGAAAAAATGCTTTTGCTACGCTAATCACGCTTAGGAGAAATCCTCGGGAGATTGAAGATTACTTGATTGAAGATTAATTGATTTGAGATGTTTGACTGATAGCAGTTGGGGGTGGTTTTTTGATGCAAGAGCATACAGCATACAGCAAGAGTGAAAATCTGTATGCTCTTGCTCTAAGCTCTTGCTGAGTCTTTCCTACCTCCCCCCCTTATGACTTATTGCTCAAGATTGTGTTCTGAAACCAAACGCTTTGGACTGCGACGGACATCTTTCATTGAACCCCCTATACATTATAAGGTTTTTTTGTACTTTCGGCCATCAACAGCAATAGCCCGATTATGAAAAAAACCCTACCCCTCCTGCTCGGATTTCTGGTCCTTGCATTCTGTGTTTCCGCACAATCCAGCCACAGGACGAGAGCCTCTGTAAACCCCCTGAAAGACTATGCCGTGGCGCGCCCCGCGGCCGGAGATATGCTGCCTGCAGCACAAAAACCTGCCAACCCCAGTGTGCAATCCAAGCTCACCATCAACGAGGAACTCATTGGCGAAACCCGCTATGATCTGCAGACGAATACCAGTACGCAAAACCGTTTCTGGGTGTTTGACGACGGCACCGCCGGAGCTACCTGGACAATGGGGATGAACGACCCGGGCTACGCAGACCGCGGTACGGGCTACAACTATTTCGATGGAACCAGCTGGAGCGCCCTCCCCACCACCCGCATTGAATCGGTCAGAACCGGATGGCCCTCCTATGCGCCTTATGGCACCAACGGAGAGATCATCGTTTCCCATAACTTCACCCCGGTGAGCGGCGGACTGGTCCTTTCCATTCGCCAGAATAAAGGGACGGGAACCTGGACTGAACTTGCCTTCCAGGGACCCGCTTCTCATCCTGATGTCGCCTGGCCCCGTATGGTTACCGGAGGCACCGACTATGGCACCATCCATATGATCTATGTGACCAAATCCACCGTGAACGGCGGAAGTCCGTACAACGGAATGGAAGGCGCCATCCTCTACTCCCGTTCTTCCGACGGGGGAGTGACCTGGAGCCCTAAAGATCAGCAGCTCACAGGAATGAGTTCGACCGAATATTATGGCTTCCCAGCCGACGGCTATACCTGGGCCCCGCCCAAAGGGGATACCCTTGCCTTTGTCGTCTCCGACAGCTGGTCTGACCTCTTTATGATGAAATCTACGGATAACGGGACTACCTGGACCAAGACCGTAATCTGGGAGCATCCCTACCCCCTCTTCAATACCAGCACCCCGACGGTAACAGACACCTTCTACTGCCCCGATGGGGCCACCAGCCTGGCTTTCGACAGCCAGGGCAAGGTGCACCTCTGCTTCGGGGTGAACAGGGCACACAGCGATGGCGTGGGCACTTTCTACTTCCCCTTTGTGGATGGCATCGGCTATTGGAATGAGGATATGCCTCCCTTCAGCTCCCCCAATTTCAAATATACGCTCCACCCCGACAGCCTTTACTCCAGCGGTCATCTTGTAGCCTGGGTGCAGGATGTGAATATGAACGACACCCTTGATTTCCTTCCCGGCGGCATCGAAGTAATCGGGACATACTTCCTGGGCCTGAGCAGTATGCCCAATATCCTTATCGACGGAGATGACAACATCGCCCTGGTCTATGCCTCGGTGACGGAAGGGAAAGACAATGGAACCCAGAATTTCAGGCATATCTGGTCCACCTACAAAGAATTCACTGAGCCCGCCTGGTCAGAAGTATTCACCGACCTCACAGGCTCTATCATCCATAATTTCGATGAATGTGTGTATCCCACCTTTGCCCCGAATTCCTGGAAAATGGCCTATCCATATGCTCAGATCATCTACCAATCGGATGAGGAACCAGGGCTTTCTGTAAGGGGAGATGAAGATGCCCCCACCGACAATGATATCACCTGGTTGGGTTTTGCGTATGCATACATAAACGCACTGCCGGAAATAGCACCGACTGGGATGGAACTACAGGGGCCTTACCCGAATCCTGCAGCGGGAAGCACAAGCCTTGGGCTGGAACTCCGGGCGAACAGCGATATTCAGATTGATATCCTCAGCCTGACAGGGCAGCGCGTCTATGCAGAAAGACATCCTGCGCTGAAGACTGGTACGCATAAGCTGTCGCTCCATCTGGACGGCATCGCACCCGGCTTGTATCTGTTGAATATCACCAACGGAGAGAAACAACTCAGCCGTAAGCTGATCATTCAATAATTACAGAAAGCACGAAAATGCACCTTACTTTTCACGGGGCTGCCGGAGAGGTTACCGGCAGCAAGCACCTTATTACCACGGACAATGGCATTCGCATCCTGCTTGATTGCGGGATGTTCCAGGGGAAGGGACAACAAACCGATGAGATGAACCGCGACCTGGGTTTCGACCCGGCTTCCATCGATTACCTGATTTTGTCGCACGCCCACATTGATCATTCCGGGCTGATCCC
>Ga0334886_1003860_pt1 | contig 12868 bp, 10 predicted proteins | sample GraSluR1_MG_9_FD_207232 | JGI IMG/M metagenome (GOLD analysis project Ga0334886, IMG submission 207232) | Sludge microbial communities from methane-producing bioreactor in Wageningen University, Netherlands - Granular Sludge_27_06-R1 | ecosystem: Engineered > Bioreactor > Anaerobic >...
TACCTATAAAGGCAAAATTTCTCCATTTCCTTGGTTCGAGCGATCATGGAGATTATCAAGCAATGTTTATACTAGAATACGCAGACGGATCAAAAGAATCTGTTCCGATTGGGTTTTCTGACTGGTGCGGACAAGCAGTCTATGGAGAAGAAATCGGCATCGAATTTCCCTTTCGATACCTATCGAATCATCAAAAAGAATGGATCCGGCCGAAACTGTTCATCCATACGATTCGGTTGAAGGATCAAGATCTCGTATCGGTGACATTTCCAACAGTAAAAACCATGCATATATTTGGACTAACAGTTGAATAGGCAGAAGATCCGTTGCATATTCGGAGAAGAGTACTCACTATATGAAAGAAGATCAAAGATCATTTTCTTGGCTATCAGAGTTTGAAGAATCCAATAATGCTCAGATACGCTCGGCTTTTCAGGAGATTGACCGGAAAGCCTTTATTCCTGAGCAGTATCATTCCTTCGCGGAAGAGGATGAGGTAATTCCTACCTGGACAAAAGGCTTCCGGACGATCAGTACGAACTCCCAGCCTTCGCTTGTCGCCAAAATGATTCAATGGTTGGATGTGCAGTCTACCCATCATGTGCTTGAAATAGGCACGGGAACAGGTTACTTGACGGCTTTGTTGGCACATATTACAAAAAAAGGTCAGATTACTTCCATTGAGTATGTGGAAGAGCTCACTCAAGAAGCAAAAAAAAACCTGAATCGATATTCATTCCAAAATGTGCGACTATTCTCGGGCGACGGGTATTATGGGTTCCCCAATCATGCTCCCTACGATCGGATTATTTCCAGCGTCGCAATCGGCAATGTTCCAAGCCATTTCTTCCATCAACTGAAAACAGGAGGAAAGCTTATTCTCCCATTGATCGTGAGCAAAGGGTATACACCCGTCTTTCTTTTCAGGAAAGTTTCTGCTTCAAAGCTAAAAGGAATAATGAAGACCGGGGCCGTCTTTATCGCAATGGATAATCATGATGTTCCATGGTTGCGCCATCATCCTCCGGAAGAGGAAGGGATTGAGATCGAGTTTTGATAAGATTGATCAGTCAGCAAAGGAAATCGTTCGATTGTCCAATGAACTGATTTGAATCAGACCCAAAACAGGGGCTTGAAATTCTTTTTCTAGCAAATCCCTGCCCCCTTCGAACGTTTTTTCTATGACGGTGCAAATTCCAACCAGGTTGGATTGGAAAGCTCGGACAATCTTCCCTAGAGCTGCGATTGTTTGTCCTGAAGCCAGAAAATCATCAACTATTAATACCTGGTCGTCTTTTCTGATCATCTCTTCGGATACATATAGAGTGACAAGTTCGTTCTTTGTGTGCGAAGGGGCTTTCTCCATCCGAAATGAAGTCATGGTGATGGGTTTCTTTTTCCTTGCAAATACCAAAGGCGCATTAAATGCGACCGCTGCTCCAAAAGCAGGAGCAATACCTGAACTTTCTACCGTCAAGATCTTTGTTACTTTCTGCTCAAAGGCCGATTTCATACACCTTCCGATCCAAAGCATTGTCTCTGGATGAACCTGATGGTTTAAAAAAGCGTCCACTTTTAAGATGTTGTTATCCAGCACTTTCCCATACGCGCGAATCAGTGTCTTCAGTTCTTGGCTGCAGTGGATCTGTTTGCTGTGATGAGAACGCAAAACGATGCCCTCCTTAGGAAGAGAAATAATTAAGGAAAAAATTAATTCAAAATAATGAGCGGTCCAGGGGAACCGCTTCGGTTTCATTCGTCTGTCTTATCCAATTCTTCCCGATCCAGGGTAAGGAACACCTCTATTATGGAGGGATCAAACTGGGTGCCTGAATTTCGTACCATCTCTTCTTTTGCTTCGTCGATACTAAATGGTTTGCGGTATGACCGTTCGCTTGTCATTGCATCGAATGCGTCCGCAACAGAGATAATCCGCGAAGCCAAAGGGATTTCAATACCTGAAATCTCATCTGGGTACCCTTTCCCATCCCATCGTTCATGGTGGAAAAGAACATACCGAGAAACAGGTCGCAAAGAATCGGATGTTTGCAGTACCTTTGCGCCCCATACTGGATGCATTTTGATCATTTCATACTCATCGGCAGTCAGTTTTGATTCTTTGTTCAAAACCTGCGTGGGAACGAGAAGTTTTCCAATATCGTGCACCAACCCCGCCCAATAAATCGCATTGATTTCATGCGACGGTAAGTGAAGTTTCTCAGCAATAAGCGCAGAAAGATAAGCGACCTTTTCGGAGTGGCCTTTTGTGTATAAGTCATATAGTTCCAAAATGGCAATCATCGATAGGAGCAGCTCTTTCTGGAATCGTCCCTGTTGAATAATAAACCGTTGCATGGCCAAAAAAGCGGAAGCGATATTTGCAAATCCTTCCGCGATACGCAAATCCTCCTCAGTGAAGATCGTTGTTCCGTTTTCAGCTATGTCCAAAGCAATGTCTCCAAAATCCTCTTCTCCAATTCGGAAGGGGACGATGATGGAAGAGCGGATTGGCAATATGGCTTGCGCCAGCGCTTTGTGGATTTCCGGCCTCATAAAGGGAAGGTTTTCTGTCATTAGGTTGTCGATTTTGGTTGGTTTGTCGACTTTTATTAAGTCCGTTTTGAATAAGTCCAGTTTCTTAAGGTTGTCTATGTTATGTCCGATCGCGTGAACAAAGCGCCGCTTCTCCCCCTCAAAAACCGACAGGCTTCCATAGTCTGCATGATCTACAAAGTTAATGATTAGTTCCAACAAATCTGTGAGAAAACTGTCGGGTTTTCCTAATGCTGATTCAGAGATTTTTGAAGAAATTTGGATAATTTTTTCGAATCCATCGGCCAGATGTTCGAATTTTTGATAGAGCTTTTCCAATTCCAGATTTTGAGCAATCAGTTGTTCATTGATCGCCTCAGTTTCTTCTTTCGCTTGCGCCAGTTCAAACTCTGTGTGCTTAAGGTCGGTAATGTCCTGGCTAGTCCCAACAAGTTTTTGCGGCATTCCCATAGAATCAAAAACGACTTGAGCCTGCTCCAGAATGTGACGGACATCACCTGAAGGCAAAACAATGCGGTGTTGGATATGATACGGTTTGCCTTCAAGGGCTAAACTCAAGTGTTCTTCGAGAATACTTCTGTCATCGGGGTGGATGGATCGAAAAAACAGACTTGATGTCCGTACCTGCAGATCGGATTTGTACCCAAAGATCCGATAAAGCTCTTCGGACCAATAGTCTTGATCACCCACCAGGTCCCATTCAAAATATCCGTAATGACCAATTCTTTCTCCTTCTTTAAGTCTGCTCTCGTTTTGACGAGTCAATTGCTGGTGGTTTTCTATGGATGAAAGCAAATCGTTGACCGCGAATGATAGATAGGCAATTTCATCTTTTCCCACGATTTGAATCCGTTTGCCGAACTGACGATCTTCTTGAACCTCTTGCAGGAGAGAACTCAGAAGGGAAATCTTGGACAAAAACCCCTTATTGAGAAACCAAAAGATCAAAGCACATAGGATGGAAAGCGAAATGGCTGTAAAGACCAAAAGACGCCGATGGGCAAAGAGTCCTTTTTGGTATAAACTTCGATATAGATTAAGCTCGATAATCAGATCGTTTGCAGGGATTTCTGTTTGAATAGAGCGGAATACACGCATCTGATGATCGTTATCAACCTTGATTCTTGACTCGTTTTTTTGAATATCTGACAAAAGCCAGGGGACAGACGAGACAGCAGCAGTATGGGCTAGGATTTGGAAATCATATCCTCCAAGCAACCGTTGCATTCGGGTTTGTGTTTGCTCATCGATGTACCGACCCCATGCGATCCATCCTGTAGAAGGGCCCTCATGCTCACTTGTCAGAACCTGCTGAATGGAAAAAACCATCGGAGGATTAAAAGCGACGATTCCGAAGATGCTTTCGTCTTCCAATACTTTGTCAATGAACAATGGGGACTGAATAAAATCCCAAATTAATCCTGGGATTGGATCACGCAAGAACGTATCGGGTTGAAAGTGGTCATAGTGTACAATTTCCATCTCGGTGTCAAAAAAAACCATCAAGTGGATGTTTTGCTCTTCAAAGGACCGCAATCCTAGATTCCGATCAATATATTCCTGGGAAGGGTCTTCTAAAAATGAATAAGTTTCATCCCAATTTGACCATTCAAACACAAGATTGTCTAAAGTTTGGATCTCATGGCGGATGATGTATTCTAGTTGCTCGATGATTTGGGTGGATTGGTTCTCTTCGGAAGCAGCAAAACTGAGCAAGGTCGTATATGTGGAAAAGACCCACAATACCAATAGAATAGCTAGGATCAGCGACAACAACATCCATAAAGCCTTCTTCTTGATGGACATAATCACCTTTCTTTCAAAAAAGGTATACCAGTACTTTTCAACACCATCAAATTAGAGCGCTGTTTGTAGAATTTTGAGAACATCTTGTTTATGAAGGGGCATGAATGAGCCTAACGGACCATGCTCGGTGCATTTTTGAGCCATTTCTTCCAATCGAGAGGCGTCGATTCCTGCTTCTGTAAGAGAAACAGGCATTCCAATCTCAGAAAAAAACTGTTTGGTCCGAGCAATCCCTTCATGGATCATATTCGTTTTGCTGAAAAAGTCTGGTGCCACATCCCATACCCGATAAGCATATTGCATAAACCGTTCGGGTACTACTTGATAGACGTACTTCATCCATGCCGGGAAAATAATGGCCAAGCCCGCCCCATGCGTGATATCGTAAATTCCACTCAGTTCATGTTCAATACCGTGAGTGGCCCAATCCGAAATCCTTCCGGTACCCAAAATACCATTGTGTGCTATGGTTCCTGACCACATAATTTCAGCGCGGGCATCGTAATTATTCGGTTCTTTCAATGCTTTTGGGGCATTGCGGATGATACACTTCAATGTAGCTTCGCAAAGCCTGTCTGTTAAGTCTACATTGGGTTCTGTGGTAAAGTAGCGCTCAAGGATGTGAGCCATCATATCTGTTATTCCCGCAGCAGTTTGATAAGGAGGGAGGGTGTAGGTCAATTCGGGATTCATGATCGAAAATACTGGTCTCAATAGATTGCTTCCGATGGCCCTTTTGTACCATCCTTCTTCTTTTGTGATTACTGAAGAATCGCTGGATTCGCTTCCCGCAGCTGGAATCGTTAAAACTACTCCAAGCTTAAGGGCTTTTTCAATTCTTTTACCCGCAAAGAAATCCCACACATCTCCGGGGTATGGAACCCCAGCAGCGATTGCTTTGGCTGAATCAATGGGGCTTCCGCCTCCAATTGCAAGAATAAAATCAATCTTGTGCTCACGGCAGAGTTCGATGCCTTTTTTTACCATTGAGAGTCTGGGGTTGGGTTGAACCCCTGCCAATTCAACAAACCCTATCTGTGATTCTCTTAGGCTTTGAACGATTTGGTCATATAACCCGGTTTTCTTTATGGAACCAGAACCGTAGTGAAGTAACACTTTGTTTGTGTGCCTGCTGACTTCTTTGCCTACTTGTGTATGAGTCCCTGCTCCAAAAAGGATTCGAGTAGCATTTTGGAAAATAAAATTTTGCATTGTATACCTCCTTCTGTATTATAATTGGCGATGTAACACTTTTGCAAGCTCAGGAACAATTTGAATGGAAACCGCTTCCCCTTGAGAAGGGATCTTCTTCTGAGCTGGATTATCGATCTGGACAAGGATTTCTCCCGTTGATGTGGAAACATAGGATTCAACGCTATGACCAAGGTAAATATTAGTGATGATTGTTCCGTCAATGATTCCTTGCCCGGGTTGAGCAAGAACCATAGATTCCGGTCTACACATAATTACAGCTGAATCGCCAGGGAGAATCTGGGGGTCGAATCGCTGGATCGTGATTTTCTTCCCTAATGATTCAACTGTGCAGGCATCTCGCACTTCAAGAACATTGGCTTGGAAGAAAGCTACTTTCCCGATAAACCCTGCAACGAATTGAGAAATAGGTTCTTCATATATTTGTGCGGGGGGTCCGATCTGGACAATTTTCCCGTCATTCATTACTACAACCCGGTCCGAAAGGCTCATCGCTTCAACTCGATCGTGAGTCACATATACGGTCGTAATGTTCAAGGATTGCTGAATCCTCCGGATTTCAACGCGCATTTGTTCGCGTAGGAGCGCATCTAAATTTGATAAGGGTTCGTCCAGGAGGAGAACTGACGGTTCAACGACCAAAGAACGCGCAAGTGCTACCCGCTGTTGCTGTCCTCCTGAAAGGCGAGATGGTGCTCGATGAGAAAGGTGACTAAGCCCCACGATCTCCAAAACCTTGTGCACCCGTTCCTTGAGCTGCGCGCTAGGAATCTTCCGGATCTTAAGACCGTAAGCTACATTCTGAAAGACATCCATATGGGGAAAAAGACCATAACTTTGAAAAACCATAGCCGTATCCCGTTGATTAGGAGGCAATTGCGTTACCTCACTGGATCCAATCATAATCGTGCCTTTGGTAGGTATTTCGAACCCGGCAATCATCCGAAGCGTTGTGGTTTTCCCGCAACCCGACGGACCAAGCAGGGTAACCAATTCGCCGGGTTGGATTTCAAAATCTGCATTATCAACGGCAAGGACCTCTTTTTTCGATTGGGGGTCTTTAAATATCTTTGTAATGTTGATCAACTGGATATTCGAAGCTTTTTTTGTCAAAGCCACACCTCACTTGCTCGAAATAGTCTTCCGAAGATTCTTGTTTTCTCTCACCAATAAACGCATCAGGCCGAAAACGCCCAAAACAATTGCGATGAGTGTGGTGGCAAGAACGCTAGCCAAACCAAAACGCAAATTTTCAGAGAAGTTATATATTTGCACAGTAATGTGATACCAACGCGCCGATATCAGAAAGATCACAGCGCTAACAGCGGTCATAGACCGGACAAAGGTATAAGACATACTTGAAATAAAGGCAGGCCTAATCAAAGGCAATACAATGGTTCGAAACACAGTGGGAACGCTTGCTCCCAAATCTTGCGCCGCTTCTTCTATGGCTGGGTCAATCTGTCGGAGCGTTGCGACTCCTCCTTCCACCCCAACAGGCAATTCACGGATTACATAGTTGATGACAATGATGGCTGCTGTTCCAACCAGAATAAAGGGGGCTTTGTTGAAAGCAAGAATAAAGCTTATCCCGATCAAGGTCCCGGGAATTGCAAAAGGGGTAAGTATGAGCATCTCCAACAGTCTTTTACCCCAAAACTTTTTCCGAACAATTACCAATGCGGCCAACATAGCCAAAATACCCGCGATTGGCGTTGCTGCCGCTGATAAAGTAAAAGTGTCTAAAAGCGCCTTACCACCTCGTTCCAGAGCTTCTCGGAAATTGTCAAGTGTAAATGTATAATCGATTCCCCAGCTTTTTACGAAACAACCTGCCACAATGGTTCCATACAAACTGACTAAAAATACGCAAATAACCGAGATCAAACCGACAAGTACGACTTTTACCGGTTTTGAAACCAGATCGTTCAATCGCGAGGAAGGTTTCCCCGTTACGGTCACATACGATTTTCTACTGACGACAAATCGTTGAACCAGAAATGCAGTTAATGTAGGCAAAAGCAACAACAAGGAAAGGGCCGCCCCGTTTCCAAGTCGGTTCATTCCAGTTACTTCCAAATACGCTTCTACAGAAAGGACCCGGTAGCTGCCTGCTAGAAGCAGTGGATTGGCAAAATCAGCAAGAGAGTTGGTGAATACAAGAAGCCAAGAGCTGAGAATCCCTGGAACAGCCAAAGGCAAAGTGATGGTTCGAAAGGTTTGAAACCGGGATGCACGAAGATTCATTGCGGCGTCTTCCAGGGTAGAGTCAATGGCTTGAAGAACCCCGACCATTGTTAAGAAAGCGATTGGAAACATACCCATCGTTTGAACGATCGTCAATCCGCCAAGCCCATATATACTGAAATCTTGCCAGCCAAAAAGCTGTCTTGTAATCAACCCATTATTTCCGAATAAGAGGATAATCGAAAGAGTTAGGGAGAAGGGAGGAGAAATGATTGGGAGCGTGGCCATCGCAGTCAGCATTTTTTTCCCAGGTACGGTCGTTCGTGTGATCACAAAAGCAAATAAAAACCCCACCAATGTGGATGCTGTTGCAGTGAATATGCCAAGTTGAATGCTTCCCCAAAGCGCTCTCAAGTATTGATTGTTTTGAAGGACCCGAATCCAATTGTTCAAGGTGAATCCATCCAGGCCTGTGAAGGTTAGGCGAACTGCTTCCACAAGAGGATAGGCAACAAATAAAGCAACGATGCCAAAAAGCCCCAAGATGATAAATCCAAGAACAGAATCCCGTGAAAAGCGAATTAGCGAAAAGACAATAGCAAATCCTCCCCAAACTAGAAGGATTAGTATAAGGATCAACCCCTGATACTCTTTTCGAGAACCGGTATCGAAGGCAAAAAAAGCGATTCCAATCATATCATAAAAAGAATAATCCATAATGGGTGAAACAATCAATTGGACTTCGCGATCACGGATTTTGTATGAAAGAGGCGAGAAGTAGGTTTCTTCATAGAAGGCATGATCAATTGCTCTCTGAAAATCCCGTGAGTTTTCTTGAGCCAAAAAAAGGTCTTTCATTGATTCTGAGGAATGCAGGAATTTGAGTTCATCAAATCCCGGCACACCGTGGATTATTGTGATCGACAGATCAGTATGCCTTGTCCGAAGGGACTTCATCCACGCCTCAATTGCATCATATTCATGAGGTGCTGATTGAGAAAGAAGTGTAGCCGTATCGAACAGGTGTTCTCGGTATAATCGATCAAACGAGCTTTGAATGGTCTGATTCAACCATAATGCAATACTTAGCGCAATACCAAGGGTTAATGCCCACGCGATTGCCTTTTTCTTCGTAAACACGCCTGTTTCCTCCGGATCCATAGGGTACCTAATTGTACCATATCAAAAGCAAACCCACAACTAGATTCCTTACTTTTTTCCCGTAATTGGATGACGTTTCTTGCCTAGGGTATAGACACATTGGATCTGTAAGGTTTCTTTCTTGATTACAAGGATGTTTGCCCACCCACAGACTTTTAATTGCCCCACACCTTGATCCAACAAGCCGAAGGTTTGGCCGACATTTCGAGTGAAAGGAAGAAGCGCTTGTTCAATGGGAATCCTATGATCTCGAATCAATGAAGCAAAGCAAGGGAATAGGGTGTCTACATTCGCTATATCCAATCCAATGTATTCCTTACGGTGATCAAATTTTGGCATGCTACCCAACCCGTCCGTTGATACGAGCAGCTTTTCAATCGGAACCGATTGGTTGCGCAGATCGGCAATTTGATTTGCTGTTTCCGGACCAGCTGTGAAATCAATCGCGCCTCCTTTTTCTTGAACCCATCGCTTTCCTTCTTCCAAGATCCGTGGATCGCGAGCAATATGGGTGGGCAAGAGTTGTTGGGGAGGCAGCGTCCCATTTGACACTGCTTCAAACAGGGGAGATAGGCCTTCTTTTCCATCTCCCATGTGCAAAACAACCGTTCCGGCTTTTTTAGAAAGCATCCCAGCCCTTCGAGCATCCAAAGCCAAGCGTTGTAGTTCTGTACCCGAAATGCCTGATCCTCTATGATCGCTAACCGCAATCTCGCCAATACCCAAAACCTCGGGAATGAGCATGATGTCTTCTCCAATGTCGCCTGTGATGGTGCGGGGAGGATAATGATACGATCCAGTGAGAATATATGTTAACAAGCCTTCCTCACGGAATGCGCGGGCTTTCGCCAATAGAGAGCGATGGTCTCGAAACAAACCATCTGTTCCCAAAAGCCCAATCACTGTAGTCGTACCTGTCTGAAAAAAAGGAGAAACCGTTCCTTCTGGTGTTCGAGTGGCAAACCCTCCTTCTCCCCCCCCACCAATAATATGAACGTGTCCGTCAACGAACCCAGGAACCGCGTAACAGTCTTCGCACAATTCAACCTTAGTAACAATCTCCTCCGAGATCTGCTCTGAGAGTTTTGGACCGATTCCTAGAATCGTTTCACCCCCAATCAGGATATCTTGGATCCCAATGTCTTGAGGGGCATAGCAGTGGATATTTTTTAACAGAATCATGCTCCAGTCCTCGCTTTCTGAGGTCTATTGATACACAAACCGAACAATCAGTGTTATCCATTGGTAAAACTGTGCATTCGTTCCATTGACCTCCGCTTCTTACGGGACTTGTTGGAGTAGCCGTGTAATCCATTGAATTGCTTTAATGTCCGCTGGAAGGAAGGGGAATGATCCAATCTGATCGATGGGAACCCATAGAACCTGATCATGGGCCTTTAGCCTAAAATTGGTCGTATAAGGCGTGCACAGATAAAAGAACAGGTGCACTTTTCTTCTGGGGTATTGATAAACAGTCTGAAATGTCAAAGGACCAACAGAGACTTTGACACCCAACTCTTCATAGATCTCTCTTACTAGGGCATCTCCATTGGTTTCTCCAGGCTGTACTTTCCCCCCGGGAAACTCCCAAAAACCCGGAAAATCGGAGCCAATTGGTCTTTGAGCGATTAATACTTCTCTCTTCTTGTTTTCCATAATCGCAGCAACGACAGGTATTGATGGAGTGTCGAAGTGGTATGATCTGTCCAAATTCCTTACTTTTTGAAACGCGACAGGAATGGCGTATTGATCCATTTCTTGATCGCAGACCCATAAGCATTCCTCTTGGGTAGGTGCTTCAAAGCAATCCTGGAGTTCGATTCGATAGATATCCATGATCCACTCTTTGTGGGTGAATCGATGTTCTGCTTGTCCCAAAAAACGAAATGCGAAAATCGAGGGGGATTTCCCAAGTTGGCTCAAATAACTACGAATCAAATCACCCGGAGATTTATCTGGGGTTCGTTCAACAATAGGGTATCCCCAAAGATTCGATAGAATCCCCTCCCCTTTTCTTTTTTGTATCAGGATTTTGTTTGAGTGATAGACCATTCCAATCTCAACCCATTCAGTTTTTCTTTGCTTGGTTTGCTTTCGTACGGGAATGTCATCGATTCGTTTCTCCTGATATGCCCTACATTGGTTGATTATTGGGCATTGTCTGCACGATGGATTCTTTGGAAGACATAAGGAGGAGGCCAAATCCATACAAGCTTGGTTGAGGAATCCGGGCAACAGCCCCCTTTTTTTTGCTCGTTCCATGCACCGATTTCCATGATCGCGAATGGTTTTCTGCACCTTCGCGTTCAGGATATCTTTGTCAGAGGCAACAATTCGAGAGATAAGGCGCGCAATATTTCCGTCCAGAGCCAAATAGGGTTTTTGGAAAGCAATGCTGGAAATTGAGCTGGCCATATACTCTCCGATTCCAGGGATTTGGATTAAGTCTTCCCGAACCTGAGGGATTCTACCACCAAAACGCTCAAGCACCTTTTGACAACCTTTTTGTAAGAATTCTGCCCGTCGATAATACCCCAATCCTTGCCACCGCTTCATTATCGATTCAAGAGAAGCCATCGTAAGGATTTCCAAAGTAGGAAATGCGTCAACAAAAGGCTCGTAGTAACGTAGGACTGTTCCAACACGGGTTTGCTGAAGCATAACCTCAGAAACCCATATTCGATACGCGTCGTTGGTTTCTCTCCACGGGAGAGCCCGAGCGTTCAGGCCATACCAATGGTTCAATGGTTCAAACCAAAAACAATCCGTGTCGGAAAACGGATTGTTTATCATTCAAAGAACTCGGTTTCTGGATTGCGCAAGGTAGCACCTTTCTTATAGAGGGTATTGATGAATATAGCTAGGTCGATTCCATTCCGAACGCAATAACCCCATAACATATTCATCAAAATATTGCCCATGTCGGAAAATTTGCATGCGTAAAGTACCTTCCAACTGAAAACCCAGTTTTTGGTAAGATTTCATGGCGCGACGATTAAACTCATATACACGCAAGCATGCCTTATTCAAATTCATTTGGGAAAACATGAAATCGATCAAAGCTCCAAGCGCTTCTGTTCCATACCCTTCATTCCAGTAAGGTTTTCCGAGAAAAATACCCACAACACCCCATCGATGTGTCCACTCGATTTCATTGATCCCGCATCCTCCCATGTACCGGTTGTCTTCTTTTCGGATTATGGCAAAGTTTTTCTGGTCGGCTGCTTTCGATTGGTTCTGAAGCCATTGCCGTTCCGATTCACGCGACACGGGGTACGGGATCCCTGGACAAAGAAACTGCCGAACTTCCGGATTGTTGAATTGAGTAGTGACTTCATCTAAATCATCCATTTCATATGGTCGTAGGAAGACTCTTTTGGTCTCTAGCATGAGACACTCCTTTCTATCGTCATTCGTTACGCGAAAAGTCCCGATATATGTTCTATTAGAACCGTCTCGATTTTTTTCTGAAAGGGTTTAAGAATGAGTGGAATTTTTGCTTGAATCTCAAGAGTTTTATGATGAACAACCAATAAGCCTTGAATGGCCACACCACTGGATTCAAAGCGAAACTCAGCTTCTGTACCTCTCCATTCAAGAGATATGCTTTGAGCCTGTTCGGGGTTTTGCTCTCGCTTTTTTTTTATATACCCTTTCAATCGACAGACTGCTTCTTCTTGCGAGATCGAAAAGGGAATAGAAATGTTCATCGGTCGCCAGCATCCGTATCTGCAATGCTTTTTTGCACCTGATCGCTTTCTATGTATGGCAGAATATCGTCTAGCCCCAATTGGAAGAGCTCGTAAAACTTCTCGGTGAGGCTATATGCAAAAGGTCTTCCCGGGCTTTTGACCCTCTTTCGCTTGATCAGTCCGGTTGGAAGGAGTTCGGCGATTTGCGAGTCGCAGCTTTTTCCTCGAATCTGCTCCATTGTAGATTTGGTTACGGT
>Ga0334886_1003861_pt1 | contig 12866 bp, 10 predicted proteins | sample GraSluR1_MG_9_FD_207232 | JGI IMG/M metagenome (GOLD analysis project Ga0334886, IMG submission 207232) | Sludge microbial communities from methane-producing bioreactor in Wageningen University, Netherlands - Granular Sludge_27_06-R1 | ecosystem: Engineered > Bioreactor > Anaerobic >...
AGAGACTAAACTCACCCTCATCGACATGGCCAACAGGACGGTGACGATCTCCATGCCTGTTGAAAGAGTGGTCCCTGCGGGGCTTAAGGACGACTTCAGAACGCTCATACAGCTTGGTGCAGCCGATAAAATCGTGGGTATAAACAACTACGTCAAGGAGTACGCCTATGAGAAACCAGCCACCTATTGGGCGCCAGAACGGGATGCTGCGCCCGAGTTGGCAGGTCTTCCTGATGTCGGTGGTTATACAAATCCCAACATGGAGATAATAGCATCTCTTAAGCCGGACGTCGTCTTCGAGTATGCACCCATTCCTGATGTTGCCGACGCAATCCAGGATAAGATCGGGGTTCCCGTCGTGTGTGTTCAAAGCTTGCAGTTCGATTTTGACATGCTCAGGATAATGGGGCTGATTACAGGAACGGAGGAACGAGCAGAGGAGCTCATATCGTATGCTGACGAGAAGATCGAGGAGATAACGACAATCACCTCGGAAATACCCGAAAGCGATAGGCCTAGGGTCTATGGCATATCAGGCACTCAAGGCGTAGCGTTAGTCACAAAAACCTGGGGCCGCTACGATCCCATAAACATAGCAGGCGGCATAAATGTAGCGGAGGAGTTTGTAACCAGCAGCGGCAGCGTAATGGTCTCTAAGGAGCAGATTCTGGACTGGAACCCAGACATAATCCTGATTCACGGGATATCTCCTCCTCATGCGATATCGATAGAGGATGTCCTCTCAGATCCCGACCTGCAGACGGTTAATGCTGTGAAAAACCGGAATGTTCAATATGCAAAGTACGGCGCGATAGGATTGGACCCTGCAACATGCCTTGCTGAATGCTATTACTTTGCCAAGCTATTCCACCCAGATCTGTTCGACGATCTGGACGAGGAAGAAATCGGCGACGAGATCCTGGAGAAATTTTATGGCGTTGAGGGCCTTTATACGAACATGTTAGATCTGTCGGATCGCTATAGGTGGGAGACGTAAAGATCGACGACGCAAACACTATTTATGTTATATTTTTTAATAATTTTTTTTGGTTTTTGAACTCTCAATCATTCAGGTTATACATAAAAACAAATATAATAGCATAATATAGGATTATCTCCGAAATAGTTATATATCTTGTATGCATGCGGGCTCGCAAATTCGTAATATACGTTGCTGTATTAGGAGGGATGAAATGAGGAAATTGATTACAATATCGGTTGCGTCATTGGTGTGCGTGTCACTGGCGGTTACGTCAGGTCTTGCGTCGGAATATACATTGGAGATATTTGGAAATGCCAACATGGACGGCACCATAGATGAAGATGATATCGAATATGTGCTGGGGATCATAGAAGGAACAAATGAGGCTACAGAATTGGCAGACGCCAATTACGATGGCGAGATCGATGAAGGCGACGTAAATCAGATCGAGTTGATTATTAGGGGAGAAGAAAAGATGATGACATTCATCGATGCACAAGATAAAGCTATAACAGTAAACAAGCCGATAGATAGAATTGTAACACTTCCCCCCAGTTCATTGGATACTGTTAGGGCGATTGGGGCAGCGGAAAATGTTGTAGGTATATCTACCTTTTTGGATGAGGTGTATTTCCCAGATCTGAGCAAATTGCCCTCGGTAGGCTCCTCGTGGTTCACGCCTGATTACGAAGCCATAATCGAACTTGATCCAGATGTAGTTCTAACCCTCGGGAATTACACTCCGGGTATAGAGGATGTGATGGCTCCCGCGGGCATAACAGTAATTCGAATAGAGTTCAACGTAGTCGAATTGATACCTGCGGAAACTAAAAAACTTGGATACATTCTTGATAGAGAAGATGAGGCTACTGAGTTCGTCAACTGGTATACAGAGTGGACCGATGAGATCCGATCTAGGACTGACGAACTTCCGGAAGCTGAAAAGCCACGAGCATTTATGGGTTATCAAAATATGGCCGGTGGTAAGGGGACCTTTTGGGATTCTGCGTGCAAAACTGCTGGGGGGATAAATATTGCTGAGAATCTCGATGGTTATCGCGAAGTGGATCCTGAGTGGCTTGTAGAACAAAATCCTGATATCATCGTGAAGGCTGCAACCCTACTTACAGTAACGGAGGCATCACAGGGTTACAGAACAGATGACAGCTCGGAAATGAGAGCGTTCAGAGAAGGTCTATTGAACCAAACGGGATGGGAGGGCATTGATGCTGTGAAGAGCGGAAATGTCTACGTAGCTGCTTGGCAGATTCATCTCGGAACTCATACAATTGTGCTAACAGCTTACTTGGCAAAGTGGTTCCATCCCGAACTCTTTGAGGATATGGATCCCCGGGCCATCCATCAGGAATACCTGACCAGATTTCAGGGATTGAACTACGATGTGTATCAACACGGCGTATTTGTCTATCCTCCTTTGGAGGAGTGTTAATTGAATACTTCAACAATTTTTATGTTGGTGCTCGTGGCATTCTCTGCACCTATAGCAGTAATTCCAGTGATCGCATCTGACTACACTTTGGATATCTTTGGTAACGCCAACATGGATGCAGTCGTAGATGAGGTGGACATCGAATACGTGTGGGGGATTATTGGGGGGACTAACGAGGTCACGGAGCTGGCAGACGCCAATTATGATGGCGAGATCGACGAAGAGGATATCACGCAGATAGAGCTTATAATCGCCGGAGAAGAGACTGAGCTCACCCTCATAGATATGGCAGATAGGATAGTAACGATCTCGATGCCAATAGAGGGTGTTGTTGTTACACATCGGGAACAATATGAGCAATTGAGAGCTATTAAAGTGCCAAAGGATGTAATCCTAACAGCAGAACGGCAGATTCTAACCACGCCGGAGTATACAAGATACTTCGCAGAATATCAAAATTTGCCGGATATCGGAAGTGGCAGTAGCCCTAATGTCGAAGCGCTAATCGGGCTACAGCCAGACTTGATTCTTATGGGTTCATACGGAGAAAATTCGTCCCAACATTCAGCGGCTCTAAGCGTGTTTGAATCCGCGGGTATTCCCTTGATTTATTCGCACGAAACTGAGACGAACTTCGCTGAAAATATAAGGATGCTTGGATACGTCTTTGCAAAAAATAATGAAGCTGAAGAGTACATTGATTGGCGCGAGGATCTCGTCGACACCATTGAGGAACGGCTAGCGGCCGTTCCTGAAGAGGATAAGCGGAATGTTTACGTTGAGTGGTGGAGCCAATACACAACCAAAAATGAAGCTGCAACACGCATCGGGGCAATGGGCGGCAAGTGTATCTTCGGTGGTGAAGCCAACGCCGCTGTGAATCCCGAAGAGGTCGTAAAGCAAAATCCAGACGTTGTGATCATCATTGGAGGCGTTGGTAGTGGATATATCACAGACGACATAACGGAACTCAAAGAACTGAGAGAGGAATTCATGAATCGGGAAGAACTGAAAGAAGTAACAGCAATCAAAACCGGAGACGTCTACGTAATGAGTGTTTACATCACAGGTACCGGTCCTTATCATGGGGGGAGAGATTTCATTCAGGAGGCGTATCTTGCAAAGTGGCTCAACCCCACATACTTCGAGGATTTCGATCCAAAATATATACATCAGGAATATTTAAGGAGGTTTCAGGGACTGGACTGGGATTTGGATGAGCATGGCGTATACGTATATCACCCTATTGAACATCCTGATGGAAATTAAATTGGCTCGCAATAATCATGCTGCTGCATTAGGAGGAATCAAATGAGGAAATTGATCGCAATGTCAGTTGCGTCATTGGTGTGTATATCACTGGCTGTTATGTCGGGGCTGGCGTCGGAAGATACGAAGAACGTCTTCGGAAACGCTAACATGGATGAGATCATAGATGAAGAGGACATAGAATACGTGCGGGGGGTCATCGATGGGACGAACGAGGTTACAGAGCTTGCAGATGCCAACTACGATGGCGAGATTGATGAAGAAGACATAGCTCAGATAGAGTTAATAATCGCCGGAGAAGAGACGAAGCTTACGCTGATTGATGGTGCTGGTCGGGCTGTAACAGTACCAAAGCCTATCGAACGAGTTGTCCTTATTGGAATGCTAAATGAAGTTAAAACACTAGTTCAACTAGGAGCGTCTGATACAATAGTAGCAACAAGTACTGTAGTTACTGGTATATATGACGAACCAGGTTTTTCTAAATATTTTGACCCACTTCATAAAGCTGCACCAGAGCTTGGGGATCTTCCGAGGATCGACTATAGTGCGCCTAACTTGGAACAGATAATAGCTCTAAAACCAGATATCATTCTCTCATATGGTACATATTCAGATCCGGATGAAATCCAGATGAAGACTGATATCCCGACTATATGTATAGGTGACAGCACTGGCGGGGACCTTAGCTTATTACAGCATAGGCTCATAGGCATCTTAATGGGCAAGGAAAAAGAAGTAAATGAGTTGAGCACATACTTAGACGAGAAATTCGATGAATTGAGAGATGTTACATCGGAAATTTCGGATGACGAGAAGCCAAAGGTACTTGTTGTACATATGGGGGGGCCGGAGTCTACCAAAGATATTCGAACTGTAATGGCTCGTTATGACCCAGTAGAGATAGCTGGTGGCATAAATGTAGCCGAAGGATGTTTTGGCAACCCTTCGTCTGTGGTGGTCTCAAAGGAACAAATCCTTGCTTGGAATCCAGATATAATTCTGTTAGGCAGTTATCCTTCAAAAGAGCATCCTTACTCAGTAGAGGACGTGTTATCAGATCCTGACTTACAAACTCTTTCTGCCGTAAAAAACGAGAGTATTTATTATACAAGAGGATGTCGTATCGGTTGGGATCCAGCAACCGTCGCGGTTGAAGCTTTTTATTTTGCCAAGCTATTCCATCCAGATAAATTTGCAGATCTGGATGTCGAGGAGGTAGGTAACGAAATATTACACAGATTTTATGGGGTTGATGGCCTTTATACCGAGATGGCTGAAAAAATTGGCTTTCACACGTTTTAGTTGTAGCTTGATATGTTAGACGAAAAGGCAGCTTCCACCGGAAAGAGGCAAGAGACCCTTCGAAGTACTGCTGCTGAGAACGTGTGTGTGGGTTTGGCTGAACGCTGGTTAAGAGGTAACAAAATGAGGATTATGAGCAGTGGACTGATATTAGCGTTATGCATATCGCTGGTATTTATGCCCGCAAGCGCATCGGATTTCACGTTGCAGATCCTCGGTAATGCGAATATGAATGATACCATCGATGAGCTGGACATCGAGTACGTCCAGGGGATTATCGATGGGACCAACGATGAGACGGAGCTGGCAGATGCCAACTACGATGGCGAGATCAACGAGGAGGATATTACTCAAATAGAGCTGATCATAAGTGGGGAGGAAGAGGAGCTTACCGTCATTGATAGCGCTGGTAGGATCGTTACAGTCCCACAACCGATCGAGAGGATCGTTACTACTGCGATTCCTGTTTTGAGAAATGTGGTGATATTAGACGCTGCTGATAAAGTAGTTGGGATTGATTCGTCCACTGCTGATGGGGGAATGAAGTACTTCTGCGTGCAAGCTCATCCTGAACTTCTGGATCTTCCAACCGTAGGTACCTATCAGGAGCCTAACATGGAAGCAATTCTTAAATTAAAGCCTGATGTGATCTTTTCCTATTCAGGTTATCCAGACTCAGCCGACGCGATACAAGAGAAAATCGGCATCCCGGTGGTTTGCACTCACTATGTAGAGCCTAGTAAATTTTACATGACTAGTGACTCATTAATGCTGACGGCTGAAATCCTTGGCAAGAAAGATAGGGCTGAGTGGTTAATGTCATACGTTGGAGATAAGATAGATCGGATAACCGAAATCACAGCCGAAATCCCTGAGGAAGAAAAGCCGAAGGTTTATGCCCTTGTTTGGTATGGAATAACACAGACAATGGATTATGCCCCAGTAGAATTGGCAGGGGGCAGGAATGTGGCTAAAGAGTTCTTGCTATCGCAAGGCCTGGAGTCTGCACAAATAAATCCAGAACAAGTAATCATCTGGAACCCTGATGTAATATTCCTCGGCTGTACAGGTGATTCCGTCACCAAACTCCTGGAAACTCATCCCGGTCTCGAGGCAACGAACGCTGTAAAGGAAGGGAATGTCTATCAGATCTTTGGCCCACATTTCTGCCATGACCTAATTCAACTGGTAGTGGAGACATACTATATGGCCAAGCTTCTTCATCCGGACGAGTTCCATGATCTTGACGTAGAAGATGAAGCAAACAGGATGTTCGAAGAAGTTTACGGCGCTGAAGATCTATACAACAAGGTGCAAGAAGCGAGGGGATTAGAACTTCATCGATGGGAGTAAAATGAGGCGGTCAAATTGCGGCGGCGCACCCCGCAGCAGAGCTGCGGGGTCTATGATATTATGGGGGATTTGTAAAAAATTCTAGCAGGTAGATAACTTAAGATAGCTGGAGATAACGCTGATGCTGCCGGAAAGAGACAAGAGGTACTTGACGAATACGAGTATTTCATCGGCAGGAAGATATTATTCATATCTTCCGTTATTTTATTGGCGATCCTTCTATGCGGCATAAGCATATCGCTCGACTTCTTCGACGTCCCGTAGTTGGCCCTTGTAGTGTGGTCTGGAATATCAGACTAATTCGAGTGCCCGTTGAGGGCGCCGCATCTCACCGACCGACAGGCTTATGTAATACAAGTAATATTGATTTGAGACAAGCATACTTGAAAAACTTCGAAGTACTGCTGCTGAGAGCGTATGCGGTTGGCTGAACGCTGATTAAGAGGTAACAAAATGAGGATAATGAGCGGTGCACTGGTATTAGCGCTATGCATGTCGCTGGTAGTCGGACATGCAGGTGCAGCTGATTACACGGTTGATATTTTCGGTAACGCAAATATGGACGATACGATAGACGAGGATGACATAGCATACCTAGAGAGGATAATCGATGGAACGGATGAAACGACTGAGCTGGCAGATGCGAATTATGATGGCGAAATCGATGAGAACGACATAACTCAGATCGAGCAGATTATCGTGGGTGAAGAGAAAGAGATAACGTTCATCGATGCCCGTGGGGAAGCAGTGACTGTCAAAAAACCAATAGAGAGGATAGTGGTTCTTCACCTTGCTCCAGCTAGTGTAATCAGAGTCCTTGGAGCAGAGGGAGAAGTTGTTGGCACGGGCGGCATGGATGAAAAGTACTACTCATCAATGTACCCAGTAATGAGTAAACTCCCTGCAGTTGGGGGTGAGTCACCAAATTACGAGGAGATACTCGATCTAAAGCCTGATATTGTTCTACAACAGGGAACGAGCACCGAAGAGCTTGAAGAAAAATTTGATTCCTGGACTACAGTTGTTCGCTTTGACTTCTTTTCTAACCCCCAAAACATGGCAAAAATGATCATGGAACTGGGATATATCCTTGATAAAGAAGATAAAGCAAAAGAGTTCATCGAATTTCAATCAAGTGTGCTAAATACAATCAAAGCTAGAACGGAGGGACTTTCTGAAGAGGAGCGGCCACGTGTGTTCTATTGTTCCTTCCCCAGCGCAGGATATCGATACTACGCTATATGTCCTAAAGAATATGCAGGCCCTGTATTGGATCTGGCTGGAGGAAACAATATAGCTGCCGATCTAATTGGGGCGCCAGGAATAGTAGTGAATCCCGAGTGGGTACTGGAGCAGAATCCCGATATAATCTTTGCCCGTGAGCTTACGCGTTTGCCGATGGGCTATAACACGGATAATATAACTGGAGTGAAAATGGCACTCGAGCAAATGGTGAACGAACCAGGCTGGGACCATATAAACGCAGTGAAAGATGGAAAAGTCTATATTGAGGTCAGTGAAATTGACTACGGAATGCAATCATTTATAATGGTTGCATATATGGCAAAATTGATATATCCTGATCTCTTTGAGGATTTTGACCCTGAGACAATCCAGCAGGAATTTCTGACAAGATTCCAGCGAGTAGACTATGACTTAGACGAACATGGAACATTCGTCTACCCGCCGATTATAAAGGATGAGGGTAAATTATCTGGAATTCCTGACCGATATTACGATAGCATAGCAGCACAATACGGGCCGTAACTATGGACCTCTGAAAATTTCAAACCGTAGGTTTATTCGTTGGTCGTGGGTGGGCTAGTGCCCTTTCAAGAAGAGTTAAAAGAATTCTGCTTGCCAGAAAGCAGTATCAGAAGAGCTTCCACTGGCGTCACATGGGAAGTGAGCTGACATTGCTTGAAGGGGCACTAGTTACAGGAACTGAGGAAAGGGCGGAGGAGCTCATATCGTATGCTGACGAGAAAATACCCGAAGATGAAAAGCCAAAAGTGTATCTTGCATTCTGGACATCTGAGGGCACTATTACAGAAACCCCAGGTCGCTATGACCCAGTAGATATAGCTAGCTGGAGGTAGGAATGTGGCGAAGGAGCTCATGAGTGGTACTTCCTTTACTGTCTCAAAGGAGCAAATCATAGCATGGAACCCAGACATAATCCTGATTCACGGGATATCTCCTCCTCATGCGATATCGATAGAGGATGTCCTCTCAGATCCCGACATGCAGACGGTTAATGCTGTGAAAAACAGGAATGTTCAATATACAAAGGGCTATGCAATCGGGTGGGACCCTGCAACAGGCCTCGCTGAATGCTATTACATGGCCAAGCTATTCCATCCGGATATGTTCGACGATCTGGACGAGGAAGAAATCGGCGACGAGATCCTGGAGAAATTTTATGGCGTTGAGGGCCTTTATACTAACATGTTAGATCTATCGGATCGCTATAGTTGGCATATGAAGATCGAAGAAGAAAGCACTGTTTGATATTATACTTTTTAATAATTTTTTACATTTTTCGGGCTCTTAATCATTCATGTTATACATAGAAACAAATTTAATAGCATAATATATGATTTTAACCGGAATCGTTATATATCATGTATGCATACAGGCCCGCGAATTCGTGTGAATTCGTAATAGATGTTGCTGTTGTTGCTGTATTAGGAGGGATAAAATGAGGAAATTGGTCCCCACATCGGTTGCGGCATTGGTGTGCGTGTCACTGGCGGTTACGTCAGGGCTGGCGTCGGAATATACGTTAAAGATCTTCGGGAACGCCAACATGGATGAGGTCATAGATGAGGCGGACATCGAATACATGCGGGGGATCATTGAGGAGACTAACGAGGTCACGGAACTGGCGGATGCCAACTACGATGGCGTTGTCAATCAGGATGACATAACTCAGATAGAGTTAATAATCGCCGGGGAAGAGACGGAGCTTACGCTGATTGATGGTAATGATCGAGTTGTAACCGTTCCGAGACCAATCGAGCGAGTTGTCTCAATATCTCCAGAAGCCATCAGAATAATGATGGCCCTCAGAGAGGTGAATAAACTCGTAGCCAAACCGCTTCATGCTACTCAATATATATTTGATATGTACCCGGCTGCATTTCCTGAAAGCGAAGAGCTTCCAGTCGTAGAAGAAGATAATCCAGAGTTCATATTATCTGTTGACCCGGATGTGATCTTTATGTATTCCCCTAGCTCGGATCGGGCTGACCTCCTCCAAGAAAAAACTGGCATTCCTGTTATAAGCCACAAATGGCTCCCAACCTGGGATAGTACATTTTCAACGATGGAACTCGTAGGAAACGTCTTAGGGAATGAGGATGATGCCGAAAGCCTCATCACTTACTGCAACGAAAAGTTAGATGAAGTGGCAGAAACGATACCAATGATCGATGAGAACGAGAAGCCAACCGTATTTTTTATATCCCGTATTGAAGGCGATACCATACTGACTCATGCTCACTACGATTCTGTAGGCATTGCCGGAGGAAGACTCGTGACTAAGGACCTTCCTGCATCACCTCAACCAGGGGGGACGGTGTGGGTTTCCGTGGAGAATTTTATCGATTGGAATCCAGACATAATTCTAGTAGCTCGATCCAGCGAAACGCCAACAACTTCCGTGGAAGATATACTTTCAGATCCTAGATTCCAGACTATTGATGCAGTAATGAACCGAAACGTGTACTACACCATTTCCGGATTTACCTATTGGATGAATGATTGTCCTAGGTCTCTTATCGAAGTATTGACAATGGCTAATACATTCTATCCAAATGAATTCAATGGTGTGGATATCGAGACAACAGGCAACGAGATATTCGAGAGGTTTTATAGCGTTGAGGGCTACTGGACGGAGTTGGGCAATAAGTTGGATTTGATATGAGTAGTGATATGGAGGACGATTAAAATGAAGGGGTTGATCTTTGCATTAGTAATTATAGCATGCCACTCGCTAAATGTCACGCCCATAATGGCATCTGATTACACGTTGAAGATCTTTGGTAACGCGAATATGGATGACACGATAGACGAAGATGATATAGTATACGTAGAAAGGATAATCGATGGAACGAACGAAGTGACGGAGCTGGCCGATGCCAACTATGATGGCAAGGTAGACAAAGATGATATAACTCATATAGAGTTAATAATACGTGGAGAGGAGAAGGAGCTTACGCTGATCGATATGGCCGACAGAATCGTGACGATTCCGAGGCCGATAGAACGAGTGGTTGCCCCTTCTGTAGCCATTATGAGAATGGTCATCCAGTGCGGTGGAGTGGACAAGCTCGTCGGGGTAAGCGCATACATCGACAAATATGCAGATAATATGGTATGTGTAGCAGCTTATCCAGAACTCAAGGAACTTCCGTTCGTTGGTTATGAAGGGCAGGAGAACTATGAATTGATGGTATCTTTGAAACCTGATGTGATTTTTACCTCGTCGAGTTATGCCGATCAGACCCAGGAGACTACATGCATCCCTGTTGTATCTATCTCGATTCCCTCGTTCTACGAAGCTGGTTCGTTCGAAGCATACAGACTAGTCAGCAGGATTATGGGAACTGAGGAGATGGTTGAAGAACTGATCTCGTATGCTGACGAGAAGTTCGACGAGGTAACAGACATTACATCACAGATACCAGACGATGAAAAGCCAGGGGTATATTTTTGCCATGCTCAAGGGGCAACTGACATCACACGTGCCGTGGTCAAATATGATCCATTGGATATGGCTGGTGGCGTCAATGTGGCAGATGAACTCTGGAATGGTGTTGGCAGTACTGTGGTAGATATCTCAAAAGAGCAGGTCATCAAGTGGAACCCAGACATAATCATGCTTCATGGCTTCGGAAAGACTCATGAGTCGTTCTCGATAGAGAGTGTACTTGAAGATCCGGACTTGCAGTCGGTAAATGCGATAAAGAACCGCAATATCTACTATACAAAAGGTTGGTACATCGGCTGGGATCCTGCAACAGGTGTTGCTGAAACGTTTTACATGGCTAAGATATTCCACCCAGATGAATTCGAGGATCTCAATGTGGAGGAAGAAGGCAACAAGATACTCGAGAGATTTTACGGTATAGAGGATCTATATACATGGATATTAAACAATTCGGACTATGTCAGATGGGATTTGTAAAAAACTCTAGCAGGTAGGTAGCTTAAGATGCCTGGAGATAACGCTGATGCTGCCGGAAAGAGACGAGAGGTACTCGACGAGTACGAGTCTTTCATCGGCAGGAAGATATTTTTCATATCTTCCTTCATTTTATTGACAGTACTTCTATGCGGCATAAGCATATCGCTCGGTCCGCTGAAGTTTTCCGTCTTAGAGGTGTACGCCACCATCTTCGACAAGCTATTTCCGAACTTCTTTGACGTCCCAGAGCTGGCCCCCATAGTGGTCTGGAACATCAGACTTACTCGAGTCGTGATGGGCGTCCTCGCTGGGATAGGACTTGCCGTTGCGGGCGCCGCGATGCAGGGAATCCTGAGAAATCCTCTGGCTTCGCCCTTCACCCTCGGCATATCAGCCGGTGCCGGACTTGGCGCAGCTCTTGCCATCATAGCTGGCGTGGGGATCGGAGGCGGTGGAAAGCTTCTTTTGGTGGGGAACGCCTTTTTATTCTCGCTGATCCCCTCGTTCGTCATAGTTGGACTGACTAGATATAAACGTGCCACACCAGAAACGATGATCCTTGCTGGAATCGCCATGACGTACATCTTCAGCGCGATATCGTCTCTGTTACATTATTTTTCCGATTCTGATGCGCTGAAGGACGTAGTGGTCTGGCTGATGGGAGATCTCGGAAAAGCCACCTGGGGCGACATCTACATCGTCACCATCGCTCTCGTGATATGCATCCCGCTGCTCATCTGGAAATCGTGGGATCTAAACGTGATGGGAAGCGGGGACGAAGCTGCAAAGAGCCTCGGCATAAACGTCGAACGGACCAGGATCTTCGTGATGATGATAGCGTCCCTCATCGCTGCGGTCATCATATGTTTCACCGGGATGATCGGGTTCATCGGACTGGTTGCACCTCATATGACTCGTATCTGCATCGGTGGCGATAACAGATTCGTTATTCCAGCCTCCGGCCTTTTAGGAGCTGCTTTCTTGGTGGCGGCAGATATCATCGCAAGAGAGGCTATGGCGCCCGTGATAATCCCAGTAGGAATTGTCACATCTTGTGTTGGTGGGCCCGTCTTCCTTTACTTTATAATGCGAAAAAAGAAGGAATATTGGTGAAAGGGGTGTGAACATACGAAGCTAAAGGTGATGGATGTGGAGTTCGGCTATGCCAGCACCCCCATCCTGCAGGGGGTGCATCTGGAGCTGGCCAAATCTGAGGTTTTGAGCATTGTGGGACCAAACGGGGCTGGAAAGTCCACGCTGATTCGATGTATAAATAGGATATTAAATCCTCAGAAAGGGAGGATAGTGCTGGATGG
>Ga0334886_1003874_pt1 | contig 12837 bp, 7 predicted proteins | sample GraSluR1_MG_9_FD_207232 | JGI IMG/M metagenome (GOLD analysis project Ga0334886, IMG submission 207232) | Sludge microbial communities from methane-producing bioreactor in Wageningen University, Netherlands - Granular Sludge_27_06-R1 | ecosystem: Engineered > Bioreactor > Anaerobic > Unclassified...
GCTACTGGAATAAGTTGTTTAGGTCCTGTATGTGTAAGTGGCCGTAGGCGAGTGCCGTGGCCTCCCGATAAGATTAATCCCTTCATTTCATCACCTTTTTCATTTCTTTTAATCCATCTGTTGTGTTGAGTAATTTTATATCCAGATCATTTCGGGCTTTCTCCACGGATAATGATGAATCCATAGGTCTTGGAGCCGATCTGATTAATTCTTCGCTTAATATGGGGTTCAACAAGGTTTCATCCAGTTCAAATACCCTGGCGATGTTAACTGCAAAGTCAAATCTATTTATTCTTTCATCCCCTGCTATGTGATATATGCCCTCTTTACCTTTAGAATAAATATTTAAGATTGCATCTCGCGCATTATCTGCGAAGGTAGGGGAGTTATATTCATCAGTTACGATGTTTATCTCCTTACCATCTTTTAGTTCATTTATAACCCAGGTCACGAAGTTGAAGTTGGTATGCCAACCATACAGTACACTTACCCGGGAAATAGCATATTCTATATCAGAATTTTGGATATATTCCTCTCCTTTAAGCTTACTTTTAGCATAATAGCTTAAGGGATTGGTTTCATCATCTTCACGGTACATCCCCTTTTTCCCATCGAAAACGAAGTCTGTGGAAATGTAGATCAGCTTTGCACCTACTTTCTCACAGGCTTTTACCAGGTTTAAGGTTCCTTGGGCATTTATCTTATCTGCTTCCTCCTGGTGGTCTTCACAGTAATCAACGTTGGTGAGTGCAGCAGAATGGATAAGCAGGTCAGGATTTAAAGATTCAATTTTACTTAAAACATCCTCTTCACTGGTTATATCCAGCTTAACTGCATCATCTCGGGGATTGGTGTTGTAGGTGGTAATTATTTCATAATCACTGGTAATGGTGGCAAACTTGCTCCCTAAAAGTCCGCTTCCACCGGTTATAAATAATCGTTCCATGGTAATGTTTAATTAAGCATGAAATATATAAAATTTTTTGATAATTACGTTAAGGTGTTTTTTTATGATTGATGGTGTTAAAACGAAAAAACTCAGGGTCATACCCGATGAAAGGGGCTGGCTCATGGAAATACTAAGGAATGATGATGATATTTACCAGGAATTCGGCCAGGTTTACATAACCACCGCCTATCCCGGGGTTACCAAGGCATGGCACATGCATAAAAAACAGACAGATAACTTTACCTGCATCCATGGAATGATGAAAGTCGCACTCTACGACGCCCGTGAAGAATCACCGACCTATGGGGAGTTGAATGAGTTCTTCGTAGGGGAGAAAAATCCCCTGCTCATCAGTGTCCCCCCATTCGTATATCACGGCTTCAAGGGAATTGGTACAGAGACAGCATACTTTATAAGTGTGCCTACCTTGCCCTACAACTACGATGAACCTGATGAATTCCGCTTGCCACCGGATACTGATGAAATTCCCTATGACTGGTTGTTGGAGCCCGGAAAGAGCCACGGATAAAACTTGAAAATTAATTAAAAATTAAATTAGGTGACTCAAATGAAAATACTCATAACAGGTGGGGCTGGATTTATTGGGACCAACTTCGTGCACTACATACACGAAAACTACGACTACGACATCGTAGTCCTGGATAAACTAACTTACGCCGGAAATAAAGATAATCTGAAGGATATGCTGCCGGATATCCAGTTTATCAGGGGTGATATCGGTAACGAGGAAGATGTTAAGGTGGCCATGAAGGATTGTGATCTGGTGGTGAATTTCGCTGCTGAAACACATGTAGATAGATCGATTACAGACCCCAGTATATTCGTTAAAACGGATGTACTTGGCACATACAATCTGCTGGAACACGTTAGAAAGTATGATGTGGAGAAGTACCTGCAGATCTCAACTGATGAAGTATATGGTAGTATAGAAGATGGATCATTCACCGAAGAAAGTAACATAGATCCCAGTAGTCCCTACTCTGCCAGTAAAGCAGGTGGCGATGTGCTGGTCCGAGCTTACTTCAAAACTTATGATTTACCAGTCTTAATCACCCGGAGCAGTAACAACTACGGACCATACCAGTACCCGGAAAAATTAATCCCTCTGTTTATCCTGAACGCAATGCAGGACAAGCCACTCCCCGTGTATGGTACAGGAGAGAACGTGAGAGACTGGATATACGTAATGGACAACTGTACAGGTATCGACACCGTCTTGAATAAGGGTGAACTTGGTGAGGTCTACAACATCGGCGGTGGCAACGAAAAAACCAACATCGAGATCACCCACATGATACTGGACCTCCTGGGAAAACCAGAAAGCCTGATAACCTACGTGGAAGATCGGCTAGGCCATGACCTGAGATACTCACTGGACTCCACTAAAACCAAGAAACTGGGTTGGAAGCCGGAATGGAGCTTTGAAAACGGTCTGAAACAGACGGTTGAGTGGTATAGGGATAATCGGGATCTGTTCATTTAAATTCAAAATAGATTTTTTTAATCTTTTTTATCCCTAAAATTGGGATATTTTTTAACTAAAATATTTAGAAATTCCTGTTTAGACAAATTATATATTTTCAAGGTTTTATGCTGGCTTTTAAGTCCGGATACTATTTCTACACTTGAACCTGTGAGTTTTGTAAATTCCCTAACGATTTCCTTGTTGGCCTTTCCCTTCTGTGGAATTGATTTAATCCTAAGTTGAATTTCATCTCTCCACTCATTATAACCTGATATACTAAATTTATCTGAATTTGGAGATACCTCAATATCCACCAGCACCCCTTCTTCAATTTCTTTCACTGCCTGCATGAGTATACCACATTATAACTGATTAAAAAGTATTATGATTATCTTTTTGCCTTTTCATGCTATATAATTGAACTCATGAAATAGGATAAGGTTTAAATAGAGAGAAATAAAGAAGTCTGTATGCTCAAACCGTAATTTTCAAATGCTGTTTAGCAACCAGCAGGGGTGGTCGAGCGGTCAAAGGCGCTAGGTTGAGGGCCTAGTGGGGTAGTCCCTTCGCGGGTTCGAATCCCGTCCCCTGCACTTCTGATTTTTTCATCAAGTCATACATTCAAATCGCTTGATATATGTTGTTGGTATTATTGGAATCTGAATTTAGTTATATATAGTGTGCGACATTAAAAATTTAGCATTAACAGTTTTTTCGAATACTGTCCTGATATTCTTATTTTAAGAATTGACAGTTCTACATCCTTTTTTATAACTGTCAGATATTATTTCATGTTAAGTTTTCCATGACGACTACTATACCGTATAAGAATAATTATTCCCCTAAAATTAGCATATTTCAGAAGAAATTTTATAACTAAAAATGCTCTTTTAATTTAAAAAAGAAAAAATGGGGGAATGATAGATTTTTTCTATCATCCAGTTTTGAATTTCAAGCTGTATGCTGTTTTCAGGTTTTTAATTGCATTTGCTGGTATGTAGAGCTGGTAGGTGTTTTTTTGCAGCCTGCTGCTTTTTTGTTTGATGGTCAGTGTTTTCCCTTTTATGGAGACGGTCACGCTCACCAGTTTGCCTGTGGTCAGGTTTTTCAGGTAGATTTTGCTGAAGCTGATTCCTTTGGCTGTGTCCTGGTTGAAGGTCACCGTCAGTGGTGCGGTTAGTGAAAATCCAGTGCTGTTATTTTTGGGGCTAACGTTGGTTATTTTGGGTTTAGCTGTGTCTACTGTGAATTTGCTGGTGTAGGTGTTGATGTTGTTTCCGGCTGTGTCGGTGATGCTGCCCGGGGGTAAGGTGATGGTGTAGGTTAATCCGTTTATGAAGTTACCGTTACGGGTTAGGGTTAGTGTTTTACCGTTTATTACTTTGTATAGTGGTTTGACTGATACTCCATCGGGGTTGGTGACTTTGATACTGGTAAATGCGCTTCCGGCTTTGATGTTCTCACTGAAAGTGATTACCAATGCTTTATTGGCTGTATTGATTACCTTGTTATTGGTGGGGTCAACACTGGTTATGGTAGGTTTTACGAAGTCTACGGTGAATTTGCTGGTAAACGCTGTTTTTAGTGTGTTGCCGGCTGTGTCGGTGATGCTGCCCGTGGGTAGGGTGATGGTGTAGGTTAATCCATTTATATAGTAACCGTTACGGGTTAAGGTTAATGTTTTACCGTTTATTACTTTGTATAATGGTTTTACCGATACTCCATCGGGGTTGGTGACTTTGATATTAGTAAACGCACTTCCTGCCTTGATATTCTCACTGAAAGTGATCACTATAGCCTTATTGGCCACAGTAATTACCATGTTGTTGGCTGGGTTAACACTGGTTATGGTAGGTTGGGTGGTGTCTATGGTGTAGATTTCTGTCTGCGCGGGGCTGGTGTTGCCTAGATTGTCTACTGCCATGAACTTCAACGTGGTGGTTTCGTTTATACTTATAGGTCCCGTGTATAAGGTGCTACTGGTGGTTGGTGTGATGCCGTTGAGTGTGTAGTAGATTTTAGGTTGTGTGTCAACGTTATCCAGAGCAGTGAGAATTATGTTTTTGTTGGTATTGTATAATCCTCCTTTGAGACTAACGCTGGCTGTTGGTGCTAGGTTGTCGATGGTGTAAATTTCAGTCTGTGCTGGTGAAATGTTACCAACATCGTCCACAGCCATGAACTTCAACGTGGTGGTTTCGTTTATGCTTATAGGTCCGGTGTACAGTGTGCAGTTGGTGGTTGGCTCTTCTCCGTTGAGTGTGTAGTAGATCCGTGGAGTAGAGCACTGGTCATCGGTGGCGGTTAGGGTTACTGTTTGGGTGGTTCGTGATAGTCCACCCTGTAGGTTGCAGTTGACAGTGGGGCACTGGTTGTCAGTGGTGAATACCAGTATGGTGCCCAGGGCGACCATGTTGTCGCCGTTGGTGCCGTTGTTGTAGCTTTGCAGGGATGCGGTGTTAAATCCATTTAGTACTGAACTGGTTATGTTGTATAGGCTGAAACCAGTCTGCGTGGTTCTGTTGTAGCTGTTCCAGAATCCTGTGTATTCCTGTCCGTTGAAGAAGAACTTACTCTTGTTAGTATCTCCAGCTGAAGCCAGTATCGCTACCAACTGTGCACTGGTCATTTTGCTGGTGTTCAGGTTGTATTTAGCATAAGCCGTGGCTTGTTCATCGTTTGTACCGTAGGTAGGGTTGCTGCAGAGCATGTCCGCACCGTCGTTGATGTAAATCCGTTTAAAGGCAGTGTTTGGATCCTCGTAGATCACAACCAGGTAGGATCCGTATAGGCTGGCTGTAGTATTTGCTCCTTTGGTTAAGGTTAATGTGTTGCCGTTGACTTGGAAGAAGCTGGTTAAATCGTAGACTAAGAGTCCAGAGGGGTAGTTGCTGGTTCCATAACTTTTAGTATCAGTGTAGTAAGTCAGATCGTACAGTGTTTTACCGTTGAACTGGGCAGTCCAGTCCGGCACGCCACCGGCAGTGTTCCATGTATATGGTTGATACAACCTCGCCAAGACCACATTAGCACTTGCTGGTATGGGTAGGTCAGAGCTGGTCCAGTTGACGGTGCATGGTGTGTCCCAGGCACTACCTCCAGTTCCGCCGCTGCGGTAAGCCGAATTTCCATTGGAGTAGATTACGTTGTAGTTTCCGCTCCATACAGTGTTGGTGTTTATGTCGTTGCCGTTGGTGTACCGTTTACCCCGGTAACCGTTGTTGTAAACGGGTAAGGTAGTTGTTAAGGTGTTGTTGGAGTCGTTAGTCTCTGGTATAGTGTTATCTGGGTCGGTGTCGGTGTTTACTGGTACACTGTCACCAACACTTCTAGTGGTGGTGTCAGTCACAGTTACGGTGGCTGATTCACCCACACCAAGTGCAGGCACATTTACAGTGTATTCTTCCCCATCAATGGTTACTTTGAGGGTGGATGCCGGTGCCGGACTGGTCCCCTGGTTTTCAACCGTTACAGAGATCACATTAGTTCCGTTGGAGAACAGGCTGTTTCCTGCGCCGCTGTTTGGCGTGATACCAGTTACCACTAGGTCGGGTCCGTTAACGAAGATGTAATCCGTTTTGATTTCCTCATCCTCTCCTCCAAGTCCTATGGCCGTGAGTTTCACGGTGTAGTGTCCGGGTTTGGTGAAGGTCCAGATAGGGTTTTGTAATGTACTATCGATTATTCCATCGTTGTTGAAATCCCAAGCCCAACCAGTTGTACCGGTGGAGTTGTCAGCAAACTGTACAGTTAAAGGTCCATCACCCATGGTAATATCTGCAGAGAAGTTTGCTACAGGTGCTGGAGGTGTAGATACAGTGATATAATCTGTTTTTACTTCTTCATGAGATCCTCCAGGATTAGTTACAGAGAGTTTCACAGTATAAGTACCGGGTGTATTATATGTCCAGGTGGGGTTCTGTTCATCACTATCCACAGTTCCGTCATTGTTGAAGTCCCAACTCCAACCTGTTGCATCGGTGGATTGGTCGGTGAATTGCACAGTTAATGGTGCATCGCCACTAGTTTCATCTGCGGTGAAGTCTGCTACAGGTGTAGGGTAGTTAACATTTACTTGTACAGTGCTGGTCACACCATTTACTGTGGCGGTTATGGTGGTGCTTCCTCCTGCAAGTGCCGTGAAGAGTCCTGTGGAGTCAACTGTACCGACGGTTTCGTTTGATGAAGACCAGTTGTATACAATATTAGATAATTTTTCACCATATTGTGTGCGTGCTTCAGCAGAGAATGGAACTGTATCACCCACGGACATAACAGCCTCGTTTGGGGTGATATTTATAATGCTTAACACCTCTTCATCTGCTATTACCCAGATATTGTCAAGGTAGAAAGTAGCTGATGCCCAGGAATACGAAGAGTACGCATCTACCTTGAAGGTGTGGTTACCCACTCCGATTCCGGAAAGATCAATTGTATAACGGTTCCAAGCTCCATTAAGTGGTATTGTAAACTTTTGCACTCCATCCAAGTACACCCTTACCCCATTGTTGTAACTGTAGTTTGTCACTGCAGCTGCGTTGAAACGAAGAGTTTTTGCACTGGTGTCAGTGATGTTGATTGTACGCTCAACTGAAGCTGGAGATCCACCCGAATAACCACTTATACTGTAAGATCCCTGATAAACAGTACCACTATTTAAAGATCCACCCACAGTGGTCCACCCATCAAGAGATTCACAGGGATCATTCCAAGGAACAAATACAACGGAAATGTAGTTTGTTTTTGTTTTTTCATTAATTCCTCCAGGTCCGGTTACGATTAGTTTCACCGTGTAGTTATCAGACGCAGTGTAAGTCCAAGTTGGGTTTTGACTGGTACTGTCGATCACTCCGTCGTTGTTAAAGTCCCAACTCCAACCAGTTGCATCTGTGGACTGATCAGTGAACTGCACAGTTAAAGGAGCAGTTCCAGTGGTAGTGTCTGCTGTGAAGTCTGCTACTATATCAGATTGCATGAGTAGGACCAGTATAGCGTTTTGCAGTGAGAAATAGGATCCTCCCTCTATTCCCATTTCGTTGGTACCATTTTGTAGAGCGCTGGTTACGTTGTAGTATAGGAATGCGGGGTCGCTTCCACCGCGTCCAGTTGCACTGAAATTCTGCCCGTTCATGCTTATGCTTGGTGAGTCATTATCACCAGAAGGTAAAGCGGTAGTAATCTGAGCAGAAACCACACTACTATTCGTGACGTTGTTGAAGAAAGCATATCCCGGTCCGTTGGTGGCTCCGTAGCCAGGGTACATGATGTCGTATCCTTCGTTTATCCAGATTTTCCGGTAGGGTTCGCTGGCGGATTGGTAGACTACGATTAGTGTTCGACCGTAGTTGGCTGTTCCTCCAGTGATGGTTGCAGTGTTGTTTCCCGTGATGTTAAAGTACTGTGTTACGTCGTAAACATCCTGACCATCATTTCCATCAACATAGTGTGCAATTGGTGAGGCTATACTGTTCCCATTGAAGTTTACCGTGTATTCTACGTATCCGTACCAGTTCCATGATAGGCATAAATGAGCTAATAGTATAGTTGCATCTGAAGGTAAAGACAGATTGTACGTTGGATCTCCACCACCATAACCTGTTCCACCATTATCCACAACTACTCCAACATGTCCCTCTGTATAGTATCTTGTTAGAATGTCAGTAGTTTTAATCGTGCTAAATGTCCTATTTTGCACTGGTGATGTGTTTCCACTGACATCCACTGCAATAAATTTCACAACCGTGATAGCTGCACGCGGAATAGTGAAAGGACCACTATAAGGAGTGCTTGATGTTGTGGGATCAGTTCCATCTGTGGTGTAGTAAATGATTGGATTAGGATCTGCGTTGTCTGTGGCAGTCAAAGTCACTGTAGTCCAATCCTGAACAGCATCAACAACTGGTGCCGTGGTATCTGCCACATCATATGTCTCAGTTTGTATCGGTGATATATTACCGCTTCTGTCAGCTGCGATAAACTTCAATATTGTTGTGTTAGATAGTGTGAGGGGTTTGGTATACCGTGTGCTTTCTGTGGTGGGGTCTGTGCCGTCCGTGGTATAATATATGGCTGGTCTGTTATCGAAGTTATCTGTGGCTGTTAATGTTACCAGAGGTGCGTCAGTAAAGTATCCGCCGGTAGGATGAGCAGTGACTGTGGGACTTTCCGTATCATCTGGGGGTATAGTTACTGTTATATAATCTGTTTTAATTAGTGAGTTACTGCCCTTTTCATTGGACGCAGTTAATTTTACAGTATATGTTCCATGTGTGGTATAAGTCCAGGTGGGATTCTGACTGGTACTGTCGATTAATCCATCGTTGTTGAAATCCCATTCCCAACCAGTGGGATTTTCAGTGGAAGTGTCTGTGAATTGCACAGTTAAAGGTGCATAATCCAACACTACATCAGCAGTGAAGTTTGCTACAGGAGGGATAATGTTTAAAGCATATAATTTACCATCAATACTTCCAATATAGATAGTCCCATCTGATCCTATTGAAGGTGAACTTCGTATGGCACTTCCAGTGGTATAGGTCCATTTAAGTGTTCCGTTATTGTTTAAAGCATATAATTTACCATCAGTACATCCGACGTAGATAGTTCCATCTGCTCCAATAGTTGCTGAAGCTACTATATAATAATATCCTGGTAATCCGACAGTATATTCCCATTTACGTGATCCATCAGGATTTATAGCGAAAAAGTTACTGCTAAAGGTTGAGCCTCCAATGGTTCCAAAATAGATGGTTCCATCCGTCCCAATAACTGGTGAACAACCCGTGATATAGTCGTTCCCAAAAATACCATATCTCCATTTGAGTGTTCCGTCACTGTTTATAGCAAATAATCCCAATCCGTAAGTGTGGCTTCCAACATAGATGGTTCCATCAGACCCAATTGCCGGTGACCCGTCTACGCTATTTACATTGTAACTCCATTTGAGTGTTCCATCCCTGTTTATAGCATTTAATGCACCGCTGCCTGAGACATAGATTGTGCCGTCTGTTCCAATAACTGGTGTATAACTACCTGCACTGTAACTCCATTTGAGTGATCCGTCAGGGTTTAAAGCGTACAATCCACCACCAGCTACATAGATAGTGCCGTCGGTTCCTATTTTCGCTGCTCCCTGTATGGATCCTGCTGTGGTGTAATTCCATTTTAGGGTCCCGTCTGGGTTTAAAGCGTAGAAGTTTTTATCTGTGCTTCCAATGTAGATGGTTCCATCTGATCCTATAGTGGGTGTATATACTGAACCTCCAGTGGTGAATGTCCATTTGAGTGTTCCATCAGGGTTTAAGGCATATAGTTTTTTATCGGTGCTTCCGATGTAGATGGTTCCGTCTGCCCCAATGGTAGCTGAACTGTCTGAACTTATTGCACCGCCAGTGGAATACTTCCAAGCGAGATTGCTGATTGCTGTTCCATTGTAAGGTGATTGGCCAGTGCCCTTGAGATCTCTACCGAATGTGGGCCATGGAGTATTAGCTAGTGGATTTGCTGTCACATTGATATAGTTATTTTTGGTGATGGTGTCTGTTCCGCCGGGTCCGGTCACAGTTAGGCTGACGGTGTGAGTTCCTTCATTGTTGTAGGTGTAGGTAGGGTTTTGCAGTGTGCTGTCAGCTATGCCATCGTTGTTGAAGTCCCAGTTCCATCCAGTTATGGTTCCGGTGGATGTGTCGGTGAACTGCACGATTAAAGGAGTAGTACCTGTAGAGGGTGTGGCTGTGAAGTCTGCTGCTGGTGGTATAATTGGTGCTTCTCTTATGGTAAGAGTGGCCAGATTTATTTTGAACGATGACCCCGCATTGGCATAGATTAAGCTACTGTTAGCTCCGGGTGTGATGTTGCTGGTCACATCCCAGGTGTGTTCTTTGTAGTAACTACCTGTTTCTGTGAGGTTACCTGTTTTAGCGTTGCCGTTGAAGGTGTAGGTTCCGTCGGTGCTGGTTAGCGCCACGGTGTTGAGTGTGGCACTGGAAATTTGTCCGTTGAAACTGGCTGTGTTGAAGGTGGATGTGGATGAGCCGGTGTTTATCCAGTCCTGTCCATTTAAAACCCGGTAATGCACCACATCATCATCACCATCATTATAGGCAGCAACAAGGGCTAGCAATTTAATCCTTCCATCGTAACCATCCCCACCAATACTCTCGGTTTTCACGTAGATTGATGGATTGTTGCTGGTTATCAGGTTTTTCACATCATACCAGACCTGGTAGTCTGAGTAAACTCGGTTGCAGTGGTCGTTTAGCCAGTATACTGTTCCGTCTGTACTGCCGGGTATGTTCATATCTTCGACACCTAGTAGTTCACCAGGGTCGTCATAGTCCCCGTCGCCATTTCCATCGAATTTGGTGGTGGTGCGTAGCGGCCAGTTATTGGTACCTGAACCGGAGTACACGTTTACATAGACTCTTGCCGAGTCGATGCTGGTATAGGCAGGTAGAGTGTTAGCTTGAGTAACCTCATTAGTTTCTCCTTGAGTTGTTTGAGCCCAGGGGTTAGATGCGTTGTAGTACAAGTCACCAGAGACTGTTCCGGTCTGGTTCTCCTGTAATGGAGTTCCAGCTGAAACCGCCCCACAAAGCACCAAGGCAAAAATCATGGTTAAAACCAACACTGCGGGTTTTTTAGCTTTCATGGCTTACTCACCCCCTTTAATTTTAATAATTTCATTCTCTTATTCTCCTTAAATTTTTTATAGAATAATTTCCTAATTTATAAGATTTTATCAGAAAATATCGTTTATTTATTAGAATAAAGACATTTAATTTAACTAAAATAAAAATTAAAGCTTTTCCCCATCTTTCCTGTCACCGCCTCCTTCTGATTGGAATTAAACCAACATAGTTTTTAGTGATAGATGGCTAGTCCAACCTAATATATAATACTTTTTAAAAGATTTTTATTATTACTTTTAGAGAAAAAACCAGCAAAAACGTAATACTACAAAACCAGTTAATTTTATTACATTTTAGTAGAAATACCACCAAATTTGTAATAATCACCAATAAAATTGTCTAAAAAAAATAATTACTCATTTTCAACAATGATAGTCACTTTTAATTCCTTTCCCTTTTTTAAATCATCAATTAATTCTTTTTTAAGGTCAACAGCAGCTTTATCTGCATTTATCATCAGCGTCCTGCTGCATCGGTAATTGCTCTTACGGCAGACCATGTCTGTGGGGTGTTTTAGGGTTAATTCAGGATGTCCATATCCTGTAATTTTATCTCCTGCATTTTCTGTCTCCAGTCGTACTTTTATCTGGGTATTTTCATTCTTTATGGCTTCTTTGAGTTCATGAGGGAGATCTCCAAGTTTTACCTCCGATTGAACACCTATAATGCAGTCCCCTGCTTTAATGAGTTTTTCATCCATGGTGACTTCGAAGGTAGATTTATGAGTAGAGGTGACATTTTCATGTCCCTTTGCATGAAAGACATATTCCATTTTATCACTTCAATTAAATTTGTGTAAAATTCTCAAAAAGAGTATACTGACCTTTTTGGGAGTCAATTCAGGTATATATTCATTTTAACTCATATAATATTTTTAGGATGTCTATTATTTAAATGTAGTTTCAGAGTCTTTGAGGTGTATTATGGCCCCTTGAAATTAGCATAGCCTAGGAGTTGTTTATACTTATTTCCACTATCCATTTCACTTTGATAATAGAAAGGGTCCACCAGAATTATAATCCCTATGACACATACAGCGCGTGGAAGGCGTGCCCCATGCACTTAAAACGGTTGTTTGTTGCTACCATTGTAATGCTTTTATTACTGATTATCTAAACGGATTAGTATGGCAAAAACGATCCTGAAGGGTACCTACTGTCTCCTTATAAAGCTCGAAAAAGACACCCAGATTAAAGTAGGAAAACTCGGTAAAGTGAACTTCAAGAAAGGAGGATACGTATACGTTGGTTCTGCCCTTAATTCTATGGAACCCCGAATAAAAAGGCATCTTTCCTCTGATAAGAAGTTGCACTGGCACGTGGACTATCTCTTAGCCCATAAAGATTCAAAGATCACTGATGTTATCTACGCAGTTAAAGATGCCAAAATGGAATGTGAAGTAGCAGAGATAATTGCAGAAAAGGGCACGGGAGTGGAAGATTTCGGCTGTTCAGATTGTAAATGCCCTTCCCATCTTTTTTATTTTGAAAATCTAGATAATCTAAAGAAATATTGTATTGAAAGCTACGAAAAATTAGGTTTAACTCCACAAACCTATCAAAAAATTAATTAATAATTTTACTACTGAAATCCTCTGAAAAACTCATCAAACTCATCCACATCCATAGGCTCGGGGACAACGAAGTCCTGGTTTTCATATATGGTTTCTGCAAGTTCCCGGTAAAGTTCTGCCTGTTTTGAATCTGGAAATT
>Ga0334886_1003880_pt1 | contig 12828 bp, 13 predicted proteins | sample GraSluR1_MG_9_FD_207232 | JGI IMG/M metagenome (GOLD analysis project Ga0334886, IMG submission 207232) | Sludge microbial communities from methane-producing bioreactor in Wageningen University, Netherlands - Granular Sludge_27_06-R1 | ecosystem: Engineered > Bioreactor > Anaerobic >...
CAGCACCAGATGAATATGAAAATAAGTTGCCCCCTCACCCTGGCCCTCTCCCACCGAGGGGCGAGGGAAAAAAGAACAAAAGAATTCAGAGTTCCTTCTTCCTTGATGGGAGAAGGTCAGGATGAGGGCGAAAGCCCAGGATGAGATCCTGGTAAGTTACTCAATATGAGTTACCTATAAAAAATCATTCTGGTATTTTCAGGATAGACCTTCATGCCACTTGTGTAGACATCAGGAGTAGATGAAAACAAAGATTCGACATGCCATGGCATGTCGCTACAATAATTGGGCGAAACTAATTATTCACCTACGTAAAAAATTCTTTTGCAGGGGCTTGATCTATCAAGTCGGTAATTTTCTAATTAATCAAATAACAGCAACTCCTTATTAATGTTCTTGTTGAGCTATTATCGAGCCAGGAAAAACCAGATTACTCCCCAAGAAAATACCAATAGGAACGGGAAAAAGAGCAACCGGTATGTGGAAATAAGATCACTTTTAAAATGACGGCAGGTGAGAATTAAACAAAGATGAGCTGGTGAAAAAGTGATTCCTGCATAGCCAGATATGAATATTAAAGGAAAAATCTGTTGGATGGAATATTCACTAAACAATGGAAGAATAATAGGGAAAGCAATACCAATAAAAGCTGACGAATAACCACTGATGAGAGCGATTAGGAAGGGGACGGCCATCCCGATAATCAGTATCGGAAAATGACTCGAAAGGAAAGAATCTACTAAGATAGGGATACTCCCGCTTTCAATGATTACGGTTTTAAAAAATATGACCCCGACGACATCCAGCATCATAGCCCAGGAAAACCGATGAAACATCAATCGTGATAAGGTAGAAAGATTCATACGGTGGAAAAAAACACAAAAGACTATTCCCATTGCAGCTCCCAACCAAACCGGTTGGTTAAGGAGCACGACAAAAACCGGAATAAGGATGGGTATAAATAATCGAAGGAAGGTTTTCAAAGGCATCGGTTCAGTTTTTGTCTTGGCATTTGGCACTGGTTTTTGGTTTTTTATGACCAACCAACCACCGATTAAAGCCAATATAGTAAAAGGGAGGTGGTGAATAATAATCCAGGCTAGAGATAATCCTGTAATAGTAGAAGCCATTAATATGACAGGATAGAGCGGGAGGAAATACTCCCATACATGTCGATACCAATAATTAATAAAGGTAAGCAGTTGGCTTGATAGTGAGTTGGATGAATAGGAAGCTTCAATTAGAGGGGCAGAAAAAAGCGCACCACCGGGCATAGGAAGAAACCCGATTAGAGCAGATAAAGCTGGGGATACCAATCGGGAATCACGAATTCGTTCTTCAATGCCCTGCACGAGCTTAACAAGTTCCCCATTGTTGGATAGTAAATTTCCTAACAACATAATAGAAAAAACACTAAGCAACAAATTGGTATTTTCGTAAGCAAAAAATCCTAAAGGGAAAATCGAGAAGAATTTCGATAAGGGAATTTGAAATAAAATCCAAAAAAGGAAAGAAGCCAATATAAGACTTAGACCGATATTCAACTTCTTTTTGATAAGGACCAGGATAAAGGCAAAAATGATTAATATTTTTATCAGAACCGGCATGGTTTTATTGGGAATGAAGATTGATAAATTTGGTCATTTGTTCGACGATTTCATCTGGTTTTTCTTCCTGGGGCATATGACCACATTGATGAATTTCCAAGAAGTCGGCGTTTTTGAAGGAAGCAGTTAATCGTCTTATTTCGGAGATTTTTACCCAAGCATCTTCTTTTCCGCTCATAATGAAAATTGGTAAAGTAAGACTTTTTAGATCAGGAAAAACATGGTTTCGAGAAGAATCTCGTAAATAATAGTAAAGTGCCAAGCCACTTCTGGGATTTTGAAGAATTGGGTCGGCTACTCGATTAAATAGATCTTGGTCGATTATATTCTTATCAAAAACTGCATCATGGAGGGTTTTTGTCAGTTTAATTTCGGACCGCAGTGTCTTATTGGCAATAGATATAATACCAGTTCTCAAGAGAGGATTGGCAAAAATGAAACCTGACAAGGGAACTCCGCGAACCGAAAATACCGCGGGACTAATAAGAAATAAAGCTTGTACTCTCTCGGGATGAAGCAAAGCCATTCGGATAGCGAGAGTTCCACCTAAGGAATGACCGATAATGATAACTTTTTTGACTGAAAGAATATCGAGGAGTTCGATAAGCTGTTGAGCAAGATGACGATGAGAGTATTTCCCCATCCGCTGAGCAGTTGATTGTCCATGGCCTGGAAGATCAACCAAAATAAACCGATATTTTTCTTGCGGAAGACGATTCAAAATTTTTTGCCAAGTCAGGAGATTTTCTCCTAATCCATGGATCATTAATAAGGGAAAATTATCTGTTTTTCCAGAATCAATATAATGGATCATATTTTTACCAATTTTAACCTGGTTGGAATAAGCAAAACCTCTTGGTGAGAAAGCTATTGTAAATAGAAAAATCAAGGTAAAAACCGAAAGTTTTAAATGATAGTTGGTATCGGTTGGTTTCGACACTGATTATCACTCAACCGGTTTTATTTCCATATCATGGATAATCGATTTTGCCTGGAGCACTTGGTTCTCTTTAACTTGAACTTCTATTGGGCCGGTATCACCAAAATAGGCGATTCCACCATAAGGTTGAGTTGATGGCTTTAAAATTACGTTGATACCCTCAGCCTCTAAAAAGCCTTTAATAAGTTCAGCTTCTATATTATTTTGAGCTAGTTTTACAGTCTGGTAATCCATGTCGATCCCGCCTTAAAAAGTTTTCTTCAATTATTATTATAACTATTCTTTTTTATAAATACAGCGAGGAAGAAAATAATGACAATGATGAATTACGAGCAAATCAATTATAATAATAAAAAAGATAAATTGCAGGAGGAGGGATTTATTTATGTTGGAAGGATTAGGGGACCGCTTTCAGCGAGAAAGCAAATATATTCGAGGAGAAAGCCTGGTAGGTGGAATGAGTTGGGAAAACTTACCAGAACCTTATAAATTTTATACCAATGTTCAAGTTGTAAACTTACCAGAACCAAATGATTTAGGTGGAATGAGCCTTGACCAAGTTCTTCGGGAAAGGCAAAGCATACGAGAATATTCTTTGGAACCAATTCAGTTGGATCAGATTTCTTATATTTTATGGGCAGCCAATGGGATTCGTAGTCGAGAAGAAAACCAGGAATTTCGTACCGCCCCTTCGGCAGGCGCCCTTTACCCAATTGAGACCTATCTTGTGGTCAGCAATGTTTCAGACCTTACCCCTGGGATTTATCATTATTCGGTTCAAAAACATGGATTAGAAACCTTAAAATTAGGAAAGTTTACCCGTGAAATGGTCAGGGCAGGGATGGGGCAGGAGATGCTAGGGAAAGCGGCGGTTACTTTCGTATGGACGGCAATCTTTGAACGTTCGAAATGGAAATATCGGCAACGAGCATATCGTTATGTTTATCTGGATGCTGGTCATATTGCTGAAAACCTTGCTCTGGCAGCAACCTCCCTTGGATTAGGAAGTTGCCAGATTGGAGCTTTGTATGATGATGAAGTAAATCTGATTATTGGTATTGATGGGGTCGAAGAAAGTGTTCTTTACATGAGTACGGTTGGACAACCAGCAGATTGAAAAAGACCGTGTTGAGTGAAGAGCGATTAAAAGGAAATAAAAGGAGGTTTGTCATGATTCACCATAAAAAAAAGATTTTAATAGTTCTTCTAACGGTTTTTAGCCTTTTCTTTTTAATGACTTTTGTTTCGCATGGTGAGGAAGTTGTTTTGCGAATTGGTTCACCAAATATGGTTAGTACAGCTAATTTGGTTTTTGATGATTATTTGCCGGTTTTTGCCCATATTTCCAATCCTCCTCTAACCAAAATGAGCACCGAGGGACAAATTGTAGGTCAGAGTGCAAAATTAATCGAAGTGAGTTCGGATAATACAATTTGGACTTTTCATCTCGATGATTCACTGTATTGGAGTGATGGTCAAAAAGTAACTCCCCAGGATGTCAAATTTACTATTGAATTTATTGCTCAAAATGTTCCCTGGGCAGGTTGGCTGAAAGAGGGACTTCAAGATATTTCTATTCAAGAACCAAATGCAGTGGTATTGAAATTTAAGAAGCCTCATACTCAAATTAACCGAGATTTATCCAGCTATAATTTACTTCCCAGGCACATTTGGGAAAAAATCGAATCACCCCAGGACTACTCAAATCCCGGAGAAAATATCGGCTGCGGACCTTTCTATATCAAAAAGGTAGATCTAAACGCTGGAATTATAACAATGGAAAAAAATCCTTACTGGAAAGGTCAAACGCCTCAAATTGGTAAAATTGAAATTCATTTATATAACAATGTTGATGTTTTATCATTAGCATTGGAAAAAGGGGATGTTGATACCTATTATCGCTATGCTTCGTCTTATCCCTATCAGAATATTGAGAGATTAAAGAAAACCGAACGTTTTGATTTTGTTGAAAAGCTCAACATAGGACTCTACTTCTTAGCCTTTAATTTAAAACGAACTCCAATGTCTGACTTTCAATTTCGGGAAGCAATTTCTTATGCTATCAACTACCCTGAAATTTTAAAGCTTGATGGTTTAGGATATGGTAACATTCCAACTCGAGGTTTTGTTCCCAACAGTATGGATCATTTTATTGAAACCGAATTATTAACCTATGATTTAGAAAAAGCAAATAGATTGTTAGAGGGAGCTGGTTATTTTGATAGTGATAAGAATGGCATACGGGAAGATTTAGCAGGGAAAGATATTGACCTTACTATGCTTGTTGAACCTGATTATGTTCGCCGTTCAGAGCTGATCAAGTACTACTTGGAAGAGGTTGGTATTAAAGTTTCCATGAAAAATGTTGATGAATCAACCTGGATTGCTCTCAAAGACCAATATGAATATGATATTACCGTAACTCGTAGTTCTCCATGGGGAATGATGGTCCATGGGAGCTGGGGAACGGCTTATTTCGATTCCCGAAGAACTGGTGAGGGTGTTTTGCATATTGTTGATGATCCAATCTTTCTTGGGTTGGTTGATGGATTGCTTTCGACAACTGATCCAGAAAAAATAAAAGAACTTGCCCACTCGGTTCAAAGCTATTATGCTGATACTTTACCGGCAATTGCCCTTTATTGGAATATGATTATTACACCTTTTAACCGAGAATTCACTGGTTGGCAACCTGATCCTCTCTTTGGAATTTATAACATCGATAATTTTGTTAATCTGAAGAAAGTATTATAGTTATTTAATCTCATCTTTTAAAAAAGGGGGACAGGAGGGGTTTGAATTTTTTGGGAATGGATCGAATCCCAAACTATCTCCCTTTATCCAAAGGGAGAAGAATAAAAAAGATTAAGCTCAAGAGATTGCCACGTCACTCCGTTCCTCGCAATGACGAGTCAGAGTTCCTTCTCCCTTGATGGGAGAAGGTGAGGATGAGGGTGGAACCTCTGATTGAAACCCAGGTTTGGTGTTTTAAAATTAAGGTTTGAGGTGAATATCCAAGCTCCCCCCTCACCTTAATCCTCTCCCACGGAGGGGCGAGGAAAAAAAGAAAAACAAGAGAAGGTAAGGGTGAGGGTGGAAGCTCAGGATGGCATCCTGGTTGGTTGCGCTAAATTGGTTGTTTAAAACTTGTTTTTAACCGATATGATTACGGAGATTATATGGTTTTTCCAGCTAAAAAAGTATTACGTTATATATTCGCCCTTTTTTTTATCATTACATTAAACTTTTTTCTCCCCCGTGCTATGCCCGGTGATCCAGTAATTAATCTTCTTGGAGAGGATTTTATTGCTGGAAAAGAAGCAGTTGAGAAAATTCGAGAAGAATTGGGACTGAACAGGCCAATATTAGTTCAATATGCCAGTTATTGGGAAAAATTGTTACGGTTTGATTTCGGATATTCTTATCATTTCCGAGCTCGAGTTTCTTCTCTAATCATTTCACGTTTAAAATGGACTTTTATCTTGGTTGCTCCTTCGTTGATTCTTGGAACGATTATAGGAGCATTGGCTGGTTCTCTTGCTGGATGGAAAAGGAAAAGCAAAGGGAATACCTTTTCCTTCCTTTTCTTTTTATTTATTTACTGCTCTCCTCCTTTTTTTATTTCTCTCTTGTTTCTCTATTTTTTTGGATTTCAACTCGGCCTTTTCCCTCTAAAAGGCTTTTATACGACAGGAAATTGGATTGATATTCTGAAACACCTTTTTTTACCGGTTTTAATTATGACCTTATTTTCTGCTTCTCGAAATTATATGGTGATGAGGGGGAGCGTTCTCCAAGAGAAAGAGAAGTTATATGTATGGTATGCTCGAGCCAAAGGTCATTTGGATGATAGTATATTGTTTCAGCATGTTTTTAAAAATGCTTCACTGCCGGTCATAACCCTTTTTGCTCTTGATTTTGGATTTTTATTTGCCGGAGCGCTATTCATTGAAATCGTTTTTTCACTTAATGGAATGGGCACTCTCATTTACCAGTCGATACTATCTCGAGATTATCCAGTTCTTCAGGGAACTTTTTTGATCATTTCTTTTATGGTTATTATTGCCAATTACTTTACTGATTGGATTTATAATTGGATTGATCCTCGTGTGAGAGCAAACCGATGAAAGACTTGATTTTTCAACGAAAAAAATATTTCACTCGAATAGGTGGATTTCTCTTTATCCTTTTTTTATTGATTGCTATATTTTCTCATTTTATTGCCCCTTTTCAACTCAGGGATCGTTTTGATCCCTTCTTGCCCCCAGGGTTAAAACATCTTTTGGGGACCAACGATATTGGGAATGACCTCTTCACTGAATTTATCTACGGGTCAAGGACGACACTACTAGTTGGATTGTTAACCGGGGCTTTTGCGGTATCAATTGGGGTATTGGTAGGTCTTTTTGCCGGTTATCACGGAGGAGTCATTGATGAATTACTGATGGGTATTACTGATGTTGTCTTAATGATCCCAAGGATACCCTTAATAATCGTTCTTTCGGCTTTTTTACGTCCCAGTGTAGGATTGATGATCCTGGTGATGAGTGTTTTGTGGTGGACCTCAACCGCTCGGGTAATCCGCTCTCGGACAATGCAGATCCGTACAATGGGTTTTGTTGAAAGTGCTCGTTGTTTGGGATTTTCAAATTGGCATATTCTTTTTTATGAAATCTTGCCGAACATTGTTATGATCATCATTCCAGAATTTCTTATCACGGTAGCTTCTGCCATGATATCAGAAGCCTCATTGTCTTTTTTAGGTTTGGGAGATCCTACGCTAAAAAGTTGGGGAATGATGATTCATCATGCTTTTCAGAGAGGTGGATTCCTGAATGGAATGTGGTGGTGGTACATTCCACCAGGTATGGGTATTACATTATTTGTTTTATCAATGGTATTTTTAAGTTTTGCCTTTGAAGAAACAGAAATTGGAATGGGAGAGGAAGTCGCCATTGTCCCTTTTAACCGTTGAAAGACTCAATGTTGTTTTTACCACTCACCAAGGGAAAGTTAAAGCAGTAAAAAATGTATCGATGACGATTTCCCACCAGGAAACGCTGGCTTTAATCGGTGAAACCGGTTGCGGTAAGTCGGTGATAGCTCAATCGATTTTAAGGCTTCTTCCTAGCAATGCTCAAATCAATGGAAGAATACTTTTCCAAGGTCGTGATTTGCTTCTGGTTGACGAAAAAACTATGGCTTCGATTCGCGGGAAAGAGATTGCGATAATTTTTCAGAATCCATCTTTGGCTTTAAATCCAGTTTATTCTATTGGATGGCAGGTTGGAGAACCCTTTCGAATCCACCAAAGCGCTAACCGAAACCAGTCAATTCAGGAGTCGGTTCGTCTTCTCTCCTACATGAAGTTTGATAAACCAGAGTCGGCGGTAAAAATGTATCCTTTTGAGTTTTCAGGAGGCATGAACCAAAGAGCACTAATCGCTTCTGCTCTGGCTCTTCATCCCAATCTCATCATTGCTGACGAGCCAACTCAAGGGTTGGATAGAACATTGATTAAACAAATAATTGAACAGCTTGATCGAGCTCGAAAAATTCATTCATCATCGATGTTGCTTATTACCCATGATTTAACGGTAGCTCGGTCAATATCAGATTGGATTATGGTTATGTATGCTGGAGAAATAGTTGAGCAAGTCCCTACTTTGGACTTTTTTCAATCACCGATGCACCCCTATTCTCAAGGTCTGCTTCAAAGTCTTCCAGAGAATGGATTTCATCCCATACCTGGGCAGTCTCCTTCGATGATTGAAAATCTTTCAGGATGCCAGTTCCATCCCCGTTGTCAGTGGGCAAGAGAACAATGCCGTTGGGAAAAGCCTGGACTATTGCCTATCAATGGGCGGATGGTAAGGTGTTTTTTATATGATTGAACTTCAAAATGTTTCTTATGAATATTCCAAAGGCTGGCCAAGAAAACAACACCAAATCGTTCTGAGCGATATTTCGGTTAAACTCTGTATGGGAAAAACCTTTGGGCTTATGGGACATTCTGGAACCGGTAAAACAACTTTAGGTAAAATTGTTGTCGGTTTAATGAAATCCTATTCGGGAAAGATTTCCTTTCACGGAAAGGATATATCACAACTGAAATCCCCAGATTGGCTCTTTTTTCGTCGCAAGGTTCAAATGCTTTTTCAAGACCCTCAAGGATCGTTAAATCCTAAAAAAAGGATAGACGCTTCCTTGCGTGATGTCCTCAAAATTACCAAAATTCCTTTTAATCAGCAGAAACAAGCCATTGAAGATGTTCTAAAAACCGTTGGTCTTTCAACCGACTTTTTATTGCGCTATCCAGCTCAACTTTCTGGAGGTCAGAATCAACGAATTTCTTTAGCTCGGATTTTGTTGTTGAAACCCGAGTTTATCGTTTTAGATGAACCGACTTCAGCATTAGATATATCGGTTCAAGCTCAAATACTTTTTCTTCTTCGTGAGCTTCAAAAGAATCATGGTTTGGGATTTCTTTTTATTTCTCATGATCCTGAAGTCATTCAATATATGTCCCACTCAATAGGAATACTTAAAGATGGAAGCTTGGATATCATTCAAGAGGGATAAATAAATGAAATATACTGAATATATATGGGATTTTGACGGTACCCTGTTTGATACCTATCCGGTTATAGTAAAAGCCTTCCAAAGAGCTTTGAGAGAACTAGGAATAGAAGAAAAACCTGATACTTTACTTCTCTTTATGAAAAAATCAATAGCTGAGACGATTGATTATTACCAAAGTCGTTACCAATTGGAAGAGTTGTTCTTCAAAAGGTATTTAGAAATTCGTCGTTCCTATTCTCTGGATGAACAACCACCTTACTCTGGAGCAATGAAGGTTTGTTGCCAGATTGTCCAACAGGGAGGAAGGAGCTTTATCGTCAGCCATCGGGAATCTTCTTCTCTCTATGCCCTTCTTGATCATTATGGAATGAGGCAACTTTTTACTGAAATTATAACCGGCGATGATGGATTTGAAAGAAAACCAAGCCCGGAAGCCTTTCTTTATCTGGTTAAAAAAAATCAGTTAAAAAAGGAATCGACCTTGGCAATTGGGGATCGAATCCTCGACATACAGGCCGGTCGAGAAGCTGGAATTAAAACGGTTTTCATTAATTTGAATGATGATTTAGATTGCGATTTGGCTGATTTTAAGATTCATTCTCTCGAAGAAGCATTGAGCTTGTAGGATAGACCTTCTTGATACCTATCAGCATCAGATGAGAATGAAAACCAAGATTCGACATGCCATGGCATGTCGCTACATTAATTAATGAATGGGCACAATGTATTGTGCCCATTCATTTTTATATTCTTTGGTAGAGGCTTAATGTTATCAAAAATCGGCCAGTGATATTTAAAATAAATCATCATTTAAGAATTTCATAGCAATTTGGCGAAATTCCTTGTTGCGGCTTATGAGGAAGGGATGATATCCATTGGGAAAAAGGAGAACCAATGACTTTTTTATCTGAAGAGCTAATTTTGAAACCTTTTCTTCAATGTGCGAAATAGCTTCATCCCTTAAGCTTCCAGTAAAAAGAACTGGTCCAGAAATTTTAGACAAATCCCCATTCAGAAGAGGGAGATTGTTTTCAGCGACCCGTTCTAACATCGCAGTATCGAGATCGATCACTCTTTCCCAATCTGCTCCATGGATATTCTTCCAATAATCAGCCATCGGCGTTTTTTTGGAATGCTCTCTTCCAGCTTTAATTGCCGATACTTCATTTTGAGTAAGATGATTTCCAGGAGAACTATCAGCGATAATGTGATCAACCAGGTCAGGTTTCTGCATGGCTAAATTTAAAGCCACCGTTGATCCACCGCTGGTCCCAATGATATCAATTTGGGAAAGTTTTAAAGCTTGGCATAAGAATAAGGCTACTTGCGAATTATAGTACCAGAATTCGTCCCTTAAGGAAGACAATCGATCAGACTTTCCAAATCCTGGAGAATCAATGGCAATAACCAGGCGATTTTTGGAAAAAAAGGTGATATCTTGGCTAAACATCTCTGAGGAAACGGTATTTCCATGGAGAAGCAAAAGTGGTTTTCCTGAACCTTCAATCCGATAAAAGACTTTCAAACCATCATACTCAAAAAAAGGCATGGAATTCCTCCTGATTTGAAAATGTTTCAGTTTCTTCAAGTAATGGGTTCAATTAAAAATATCGGGCAACATTACAATAAAGAACAATGTAAATCATCGCCCGATATTTAAATAATATCATATTTTAAGCTGATTGAAGATATTTATTTCTCTTTCTTTATAACTCCATTAAAACAGAGTTGGTGATGAGATTCGTCAATTTTTTTGGTAAAAAGACTAATAAGAATAGTCACCACAGCTGAAATAGGTAGTGCGATAACGATGGGATCTACTACATTCCAGGGATGACCCCAGAGCGCTGGTTTTCCAAAAAGTGCAGCAACCAATCCAATCACCTTTGATTCACTTTCATGGACGAATAGGAACCAAAAGATGCTAATGAAAAACCCACTCAACATTCCGGCGATAGCTCCAGCTTTAGTTATTTTGCGAGAGTAGAGTCCACCTACATACATCGGGAGGAGGGCAGAGGCACATAAACCCATGAAGAGCGATGTTCCTCGAGCAATGATTGCAGTTCCGGCTTCAAAGAAACGTGGGAGTGCCCAGGCAAGGAAAGTGCTGATTAATATTCCAATTGAGGTTCCCAATCGACTCAAGCTCATGGAGGTTTTTCTCTTCAGTAGCGTTTCAACAATATCCCGACTTAAAGAGGTCCCCATGGTATGATATTGACCACTCAGGGTTGACATGGCAGCCGAAAAGAGAGTAACCAGGAAAATAATTCCAAACCAACCTGGCATGACTTTTTGAATAAAAAGAGGAATAATCGCATCCACGTTTTTGTTGGCGGATAAAAAAGAGATTTGCTGCTGAGATTGGAAGAAGTAAACATTTGAGAGAGCGCCAACAACGAAAGCGACACCAGTCATAAAAAGAATGAAGATTCCACCAATTAATGTTGCCCGATTTAACTCGCGGGTGCTTTTTACTGTCATAAAACGGACTACCAGCTGAGGTTGGGCAAGTACACCAATGCCGACTCCTAAAACAATAGTGGAAACAACCGTCCACCAGAGATTGCTTCCCAGGGCAGGCATGGAAGTGAAACCGAGATGCCCTCGAGCACCAAAAATTTCAGTAATTTGTGGATTTAATGAGGCTAATGATTCATGGGCATTCACAATCCCTCCCAACCGGGAATAGGTCACGCCAATCAAAATAATCATTGCCAGGAGCATAATTGATCCTTGAAAAGCGTTGGTATACATGACACCTTTCAAGCCACCCATGATGACGTAAATAGCTACGATTGCAGAAAAAACAAAAAGACCGACGTCATAATTAATGTTAAAATTAACCACCAGAATTTGGACGGCTCCCATGAGAACAGCGGCGATGTAAATCGGCAAAAACACGAATATCATAATACCACTAAAAATTTCGATGAATCGCGATTGATATCTTTTTCCTAAAAATTCTGGGAAGGTATGGCAATCCAAATTAACACCCATAGCGCGAGTTCGATGACCAAAAAACACAAAGGCGATAAAAATTCCTACAAAAATATTGAGAAAAGTAAGCCAGAGCATGCTCAATCCATAAAGGGCAGCTGCTCCGCCAAAACCTACAATTGCTGATGTACTAATGAAGGTAGCGCCATAAGACATTGCCATTAAATATGGGTGGGCGCTTCTTCCTGCTAGCAAATAATCTGTTGCATTTTGAGTTCGGCGATATCCAAGATATCCTAAATAACCAGTCAATAGCATATAAACTAATACTGATAGAATTAAAACGATTTGATTCATCTTAGTTCTTCCCCTTCCTGAATTTTCAAGTTACAGCTCTTCTTCCAACTCCTTTTCTTCTTTCTGCCACTCAACCAATTTGACCGGTTCGATCGGTTTTTCACCGCCTTGATTCCAGTATAAAATGCCATAAATTACACATAGTAAGGAACTAGCAATGCAGAGAATATAGAGGAGAGCAATGGTAAAGTCATGTAAACCCAGCATATTTCCCACTCCTTCGGTTAAAATTTAAATTGTGACAATTGTAGCAAAAGAAGGTGAAAAAACAATAGAAAATTTAAAAAAAAGAGATAATTTTTAGTTATGATAAATAGCTTACATTACGAGGATGGTTCAGGCTCGGTATCTTGTTGTTCATTCTCTTCTTTTTCAATTTCACTTAATAATTTATCAAGC
>Ga0334886_1003888_pt1 | contig 12786 bp, 13 predicted proteins | sample GraSluR1_MG_9_FD_207232 | JGI IMG/M metagenome (GOLD analysis project Ga0334886, IMG submission 207232) | Sludge microbial communities from methane-producing bioreactor in Wageningen University, Netherlands - Granular Sludge_27_06-R1 | ecosystem: Engineered > Bioreactor > Anaerobic >...
CTCCAGTTGGTTACGATATCCCCCATGATATACAACTGGTATTTCTCTGCAACGTGCGTATGGATAAACAGGTCGTTCTTGCTAAAATCTGTGTGATCTTCGATCGCATGAGCTATACTAATCATTACAAGTTGAATCTCTTCTTCGGACATGAACCCAGGAACGTAAAGATCCACAAAAATGGGTTCTTTGATGCCTACAATCGCGCATCCAGGGCAGTAAATGGTCTCAAAAAAAGACCAGTAATAGGTGACAAAGCTTTCTGGGAGTCCGGTCATTTCTGAAACGTCCCGACTGATCCGAGTAAGGATTTCATCTAAATCTTGTTCGATCGGCAGACTTGCGATTTTTACCATAGGATCCCCGATGACTTTGGGTTGGGAAAACAAACAGGCAAAAGAAAAGACCATCATACATATAGTAACTGCCAAAAATGTCTTTTTCATATCAATCTCCTTGATCATTCAAAATATCGTCCAACCAGTCGAACAAAATACTCCCGACCAAGCTGCGGTTTTCCATGACGCAATGATTCGATGCCCCTTCATTGGTGGGGGTAATCACCAATTGCTTGTTGGGATTGTTTACGCGTTCCATAATCATTTTTTGTTGCCGTTGGACTTCTGTGTTTTGGTATTCCCCTTCTCCTACGATCAAGAGTGTAGGAATTGAAATCTGTTTTGGGTCAAACTCGAATCCGAGATTTGCTTCCACAAGCCCCGCTGGTTGATCCCAATCGATACCCCAACGCCAATTAATTGTTCGTACTACATTCCGGTGGAAGCTTGTCCAAGAAGCCATATCTTCCTGTGTCGCATGCACTACGGGCATGGTCGAAAAGAGATCATAGGCATTCACTACTCCCGAATTCATAGCGATGGCTTTGATCCTTTCGTCAAACATCGCAGCTCTAGGGACGGTCACACCGCCTCCGCTGATTCCATATGCAAACAAAGCGTCCGGATCCACGTCCGTTCGGTTCAACACAAAATCGACAACGGCTTTCATCGGGACTTCAACATCCACGCGAAAGAACTTCCCATCTAGCGGCATGATTCCTTGCCCCGGCAAGTCAAGCGTTAGAAAATTATAGCCTCGCTCAAAAGCCTGGGGACCTATGTAGAAAAACAAGTCTTCAGCAAAGGTCTCTCCTCCACCGATCATTAATAATGTTTTGGTGGGCTCGTTCCCTTCATTCGCTTTGCGGAAAAATAAAGGCAACACACCTTCCCCATAGGGAACTTCGTAATACTCTATGGGCCGTTCAAGTAACTGGCCCCCTCTCAGAAACAATTCGCGGCTTTTTTGGGCCCTTTCCTTCAATGAGGGTTGATCGGGTAGGATGGAGATCAAGGAAATTCGATAATAATAAGACGCGCGAAGGAATTGGTCTCTCGCGCTGATCCAATGCCCTTTTTCGTACGCCTCTTCTCCGCGGATTTCTACTCGTTCCGCTAGTTCATTCCATACGGATTGCCAACTGCTTGCATCTCCATCGAGAATATGAAAAGCAGCCCAAAAAGCCTCTCCAACCTCAACTCCACGGTTGACTGCCGAGCCCAATACCAGATTCCCAAAATGGAAATCCATATCATCGCACTGAAAAAAATAGGGAATTGCCGTTGCATGTGCATCAAATAGTTCGTCAGCGCAGAGGGTTACCGCGAGTAGCACAACTAAGCATAGAAGGGTAATTTTCGATGATTTCATGGGTATACTCTCCTCTCGCAAAGTAGGGGGATCATTTGAATCGGTAAAAAAAGACATCACCTAAAAGTGTTTCACCAAACATTCTCGAGAATCCCAATAACAACAATGAAGCTACAAATCAAAACCCGAGTTTTATGCCAAACGACTTGATTTGACAGCTATTTCGAAACTCGTTGTCTGAAGAACCAACTTGTTTCATACGTGCCGGAAAAAGGATTGCCCGATAAAAAAATGTTTCTCACAGTCATTGATCAATCAACGAGCAAAGGTATGGATACGATATGGAATTGATCATCCCACACAGTTCCAAGATTCCAAGTGTATCCGATAGAAGTAAAGGGTACCCCGATTCCGATTTTTACATTGTCCGATTTACTGTACAACGAGTTATCTGCCCAATACTGGTAATCGGGATGGATGGGATCGTAGATAAAATCGGTAGCAATTCCCAGATCAAAATCTTGGTTGTAGATGATTGCTCCCAAAAGATTAAGCTCAAGATTGAGTTGCAACCCGATCTTTAATGTATGATCCTCTAGCTCTTGAAAACGCGTTTCGATGAATTCGACAGACACAGAGGGATCAAGCGGGGCAGTCGGTGTAGAATCGTTCCAGACGCGTGGATAAGGAATAAAACCCCAAAGGAACTCCAATCGCACACCCGTATCAAGCTGAATGCCGAACGAACCCCCGCCGTTTTTAACTTTCATTCCGTAATCAATACTTGCATTTTCCTCGTCGGACTCAAAATCAGCCACCAGACTAATTGTAACGCCAAAAGTGAGTTTTTCGATCGGGATTTTGATCGGTATGGTGATAAATTTCCCTGTCATTTTGGTTCCTGGATCAACCCCCAGCAGTTTAAATAAGAGCTCATAATCAGCGTCGGAGTCAATAGATAACTGTCCAGAGAAAGATGTCTCTGACCAGTTGATTGTGGCGGTAAAATCGATTGTGGCACCAATTCGATAGTCATATTCCATTTCCAACTCAACCTGAGAGGAGCCTTTCCACAAACTGGCACTGCCCTGATCATTCCAAAAATCAAAAGATGAACGGTTCTTAATCAGTGTTTCCAGCAGCCTTCTATCTTCCTGAGTGCCATATCGTTCGATGATTTCAGCGAGATCACCTTCAAGCTTCATTTCAAAGGCCCCCACGACTTTTTGTACATGAATGTCTTCCGTATCGAAAATGGTGTAACCAGGGTCATCATCGGATATACTCGCGTTTGTAATCCTTCTAGCGCTACTTCCATGTGTGTCCAGAATGTAGTCTCCAGACCCGACCCACAAGGGTAAATCCGGATCACTAATTTTTATCCGAGATGCCTCTGAAACAACGTTGTCAAAAAATCGAGACCCCAGGATTATATAATCTTCGGTGGGGTGGGCTGCCAAAATCCCCGATTGATAATTATAAGGTTTTGTGCCGCTTTTCTGCAATCTGAAAAGAACGGTTCGATAGACTTTATCATGATCAAAATACTGCTGCTCATGTTCGTCGGGAATATCCCAAGGAAAACTGAGGAAAGAACAACCTTCAAGCGCTTGAGAATAACTGGTTGTCCTCGAAGCCAGGGTTTGATAAACCAATCCATGAGATTCTTTTCGTTGAGAAGCGGAATCCGCATCGGCGTGAATCACCATGTTTTCACGATGGTTCACGATCCTTCCTTCTTCATCGTAAAGAAGGTAATCAAGCGTTAGGGTTTGAACGGTGGCATCCACCACATAGTAATACCCATAATAGACTTCCAGCGTTGTGAAAAGATAACCCTCAGAATCCTCTGCCTTCACAAAACCTTGCCTTTTATCAATTATGGGGATTAGCATACCAGGTTTCAATTGATCGATTTCATGATTCGACACAATCAAACGGCCACCAGTAAAGGTGCCCTGACGGATTTGCTCAGCTGTCATTCGAACATGAAAATCCAGTTTCTCTCTCATAATCACACAACTACTTAGGAAAAAAATCGTGATCAAAAATGTAAGTACGAATAACCCCGTTCTTTTCATAACTTGACCCCTTTCGTTGGATTTCACATAATTCATTCGCCCCGAACTCAACAATCCGTTCCTCCCGAAATGAATCCGTGTTGCCTATGGGCAACGATAGCAGCATTGTTTTCAGAGAAGCCGATTTGATCCTATCGAAATAAGTATACCATGGATCATGCGCATGAGCCAAATCCCCAGAAGCCCTTCATGGATTGGCTTTCAAGAGATCATGAATATCCTTTCCCGCTTTTGAGCTTCAATAATCAGTTCAACAGCAATCCGTGTTCCTCTTTGGATCGGTTTTTCCATCATAATTTTCAGATCCGAGAGGATCATTTGATCGACCATTTCTTTGATAATCCGCTTTATTCTACTACGATCGGATACCCTTTCGCCATTGAACCTGAGTTTAATGAAAGATGTCCATAAGCATCTGTGGTTCAAACGAAAAAAGCGGGCGCCACTAATTTTCGTTAATAGAGGGTATTACGCACAAACAAAAGGGGTAATTTTCCGGAAAAAAACGATCAGACCCTACGCCATAAATATGACAAAAGGTGACAGGTTTGGGAGGTAGAATTCCTTTGGATTGAGAAGAACCTTCAGAAATGAATCGCTCGATGGCATAACCAGGAACAGGTACGCGAAATCGAAAGGAGAGGAAGCAGATGGAACCTAGAATGGTAGAGAAAGACCGTTTCTTTCTGGTAGGCATGGAATACTATGGAACAGGAAAAGACAATCGAATTCAAAAGCTCTGGGAGAATTTCATGAGCCGACTCGGAGAGATTCATCACGCCATCTCAAGAGAGACATGGGGGTTTTGCGAGATGCTTTATGGAGATCCCGATGACGGTCCTTTCTCCTATATTGCAGCGGCTCCGGTACGAGTTGTGGAACACATCCCCAGAGGGATGCTCGCTAAAGAAGTTCCAGCATCAAAGTTCGCAGTGTTTACCCATATCGGGAGTTTGGAAGCTTTGCCAAAGACCTATGCGCACATCTATAATGTGTGGCTTCCAAAATCGGGCTTTCAAGCGGACAATTTCGGAATGGAGCTGTACGATCAAAGGTTTAATTTTACCCCAACATCCGAGTTTGATATCTACGTACCAATTCAGGACAAAGTATAGGTTCGATCCTTTCTCCAAAAAACGACCCTCCGTTTCCGGAGGGTCTTCTATGTGAACTCGGTTCGTATGGTTTTCTCTTATGCTCTCAATCCCAGTTCAAAACTCCTGTCAATGAATCCTTTCTCGATTTGCACTTCGACTTGTCTTTTTTCTTTTCTCTGAAAAATCTTCATAGCCATTCCTCCTTCCTTTCTTCAGGATTACTGGCCTACGTAAAGGTGGTTCAGGTAGCCAGTCTTCAGGTCGTCCATCGTTCGCATCATTTCGGATGCGCTCTTTGTTCGGTTCTTCTTTAATGCCTTATTGCTCATGCCTGCACCTCCTTTTTGATTTTCACCTCTATTGTACCTCAGGGCCTTTGGTGCATGTCAACAGGAGAAAGGCCGCGATTTGTGTAACGATTGAGTAAATCGAGGAGTAAGGTGCTTGAAGGATTATCCGTAGAGCGCACCGACCAATCTAGCACAGGAGTTGCCCTTTTTTATCGTTTTTTCAGCTTCAAGCATGGTACAATATTGGACAGGAGTGGGAATGTTGATGAATCAAAGAATACGCACATCCTTTGAAGGATTCCATCATCTTACGCGGTAATCGAGAAAAAGGAAAAGGACGAAATAACCCCCAGCAATCATTATGGTGGGATGGTTGAATCGTGAATCGAAGGATGACAAGGCACTCTGAGGGAATAGGGTCATTGAAATGGAGTATGCCTGTTGATTTTTCAAATAGAGCTTCTTTGTTTGCTCCACGAGAAATGCCGCTTGAAATTGAAGTTGTTTCTGACATCGACAATCCGTGAGGAGGTAGAGAGCATGAGACAGATTCTTGTATGGTGGCTTGTTTTTCTTTGCATACCCTTTTTTATGGGGTTTGCCTCAAATGATGAGGAGATATCTCCTCATCTGATACTAGATGAATCCTTTGCAACGGGAGGGTTCGAAGCGTTTCCATGGATCTTGGGAGGAACAGTTTACCCTTTCCTTCAATCACTTGAAATTTTCCATGGGGAGTTTGCCCTTCAATTTGGAGAGATTGGTGACGATCAGGAGTCCACGATTGAAATCCAGGTTGAAATTAGCACCCCCAAGTGGCTCAGTTTTTATTTCAAAGTCAGCAGTGAAAAAGATTTCGACTTTTTGGAGTTTTATGACGGCACCCAACAAATCGGAAGTTGGTCGGGAATCACGGATTGGGAGGAATTCACTCATTACCTAAGCCCGGGTCAACATACCTTGTTATGGAAATATTCCAAAGACTTTTCCGATCGGGAAGGTCTCGATACCGCATGGATCGATCAGATTTCAATCGGAGAAGCCGAAGAACCTCCCGATATCGCGCAATGGTTGGAAGAATATGGGCTTGGGGAATCCCTATGGGTTTTGGGCGGGTCAGCCTTTCCCTTCCTACAGTCTCGCGAAACCTTCATAGGGGATTATGCCTTTCAATTTGGAGCCATCGAGGATGATCAAGAATCCACCATTGAGATCAAAGTAGAGTTGAGTGAACCACACCATATTATTTTTTATAAAAAAGTCAGCAGCGAAAGAGACTATGACTTTTTGGAATTCTACGTAGGAACCCAACGCATCGGAAGCTGGTCGGGAATCACAGATTGGCAAGAGTTCGCCCATTATCTAAGTCCGGGTCAACACACCTTACTATGGAGATACACCAAAGACTATTCAGATCGCGAGGGGCGCGATACCGCATGGATCGATCAGATTTCATTCGTCGAAGCCCAAGAACCCCCCGACATTGCTCAATGGTTGGAAGGATACGGATTTGAAAACCCTCAATGGGTTCTGGGCGGGTCAGCCCCTCCTTTCCTGCAGTCTCGTGAAATCTTCCAAGGGGAGTTTGCGCTTCAATTCGGAGCCATAGAGGATGACCAAGACTCCACCATTGAGATTCAAGTGGAGTTGAGCGAACCGCAGCAAATCAGTTTTTACCATAAAGTCAGCAGCGAAATGGACTTTGATTTTCTGGAATTCTATGTTGATTCGCAACAAATCAGGAGCTGGTCAGGGACTACTGATTGGAGGAAACACAGCCATAATTTACCACAAGGCCAGCATACCCTGTTGTGGAAGTATACGAAAGACTGTAGTTTCAGTGAAGGCCAAGATACCGCATGGATCGATCGGATTTCGATCGGGGAAGCACTGCCACCCTCAGTTCGCCATCAGGTCAGTCCTGCTGTTGATGGGTGGAAAACATCTACCATGGTTCTTGTAGATGCAGGGAAAAGGATCGCTTTTTCCCTTCCTGGCGATCTCGTTGAAACCCATGACGATGAAATGGTTGATTTTTTCGACCATCGCCTCCAGGTTTGGGAGCAAAATGAACTTGGAGATGAACAAGTGATGATTATCATGATTGTTGATGATACCGTAGAGTTCTATTTCTGGTTATCAATAGATGAAATGCTGATTGAAACCGACAATGAAATTGAAGTAGTTGGATACACCGGCAGAAAGGTTGTCGGTTATGTCGATGAAATGGAAACCAAGGCGTGGCTTTTGCTGGTGTCTGATTTCATCCAAATCGAAGAAGAGTCATGGGATCTCCTGTTTACCATCATAGCTACGGAAGAATATGTGCAATCCAACCCTGGCTTTTCGGACCGAATCATTGATTCACTCGATCTATTTCCCGCGTTCCAATAGGAGATTGGAATTCGAACAAAGGCCTCTAGGATTGAACCGATAATGGGGTTATGTATCGCTTTTTTCGGTCTGTTGGCTTATCAACTGATCTAAAGCCATAAGAACCGTGATCAGATAGAGGAGGACAACCCCATTAGCGGTAAGAACGACCCCGACAATTGGTCCTGGAATCAGATTGGGCATCAGCATAGAGGAACCGAACAGAACGGAAAGAACGCCCAAAGTAAACTGCGTGATAGACAACTTCTGCAAAACAGGGTGAGCAGGGGGACGCGGTGTTTTCCTTTTTACAAACAGAGGCAAGAGAATTTTTCCCAAGGTAATCATCCCGTTGGTCACATTCAGAAGACCGATCAGAACCGTCAGCAGTGGAACTAAGTATCCCGGAACGATACCGGACACGATTCCAAGGGCTGCAAAAATGAGTCCCAAGAGGATTACCAACCAACTTCGCGGAAAAACTCCGATGGGTGTGCTGCCCGATGCCAGCATCTGAACAGCGAAAATAACCATCAACAATCCAAGCTGGGCACTCCCTGCAAATGGAAGTTGACCAAAAGAGACCGGAATCAGCAACACGCCCAACAATAGCATAAAAATCCCGATAACCAACAGTAGCATTTTATCGGTGGAAAGGGTACTTGTTCCAGGGTCGGCTCTTTCCGCTTGTGGATATGTCAGGTAAATCTTCCGAAGAACCAGTGCCAGATAGAGAATTGCTATCCCAAAAATCAAAGCAATCACAGCCGTCGCGGTGATATCAAGCAAGGTGGGGATCAAAACAAGCCATCCGATGACGAAGGATAACAGGTAGACCGTTCCGCATCCAAACACCAGATGGCGGAAGAGCCCTCCGTATCGAATCCAAGCCCGCAGTTTCTCTCGCGAAAAAACCATCTGAAGCAGCAGCAGCAAACCTCCGGGCGCGAAGCAGACGAATAGCAGGATACGGGGTATCTGGCTTAAGAGATCCGGGATAAAGCACGTTACGATTCCTACTCCCGCTATAGTGATACCGACTCCGATCAAAGGCATAGAACGGCGCATATCACCAAAAGGGGTTTTCCCAAGCGTGAGGATTTGTAAGGCGAAGATAAACAGAAGCAACCCATAAAGTCCATTCTCGTAATACGGCAACGAACCGGCTGCTACTGGAAACAAAAGAATACCGGCTAACAACACCATTAAACCGGCAATCAGCAATATAGCCGCTTCTAAAGGGAGTCCGGCTTGAATCAGGATGAGGGTTTTGAGTCGTTCTCTCATCGGAATCTTAGTAGTAAGTCCCTTTGGTACGGTAGTTTTCTCGACGTTCTGCTGCCATTTGGCGGGCGAGCTTTTCAAACTCCGAGCGATTCTCCCGATAGAGCCGATCAACCTCGCGGACATCTTCCGGTAAAAGAATGATCAGGGATTCCTTTTCCATTTCCTGAAAGATATAGTCCACCGCTTCATCGACTGGGATTGAATTGGGGGGTGGAGTCAGGTCTCCAAAGATGGCTGTTTGTACGTTGCCGGGACAGATGACACTAAAGCGTAGTCCTTCTGCTTCCAACTCATATTGCAAACTCTCAGTCATGGATATCACCGCGCTCTTACTGGCAGCGTAAACCGCCTGATAAGGAACCGGCACTCTCCCGGCGATGGACGCGGTGTTGACGATATATCCAGACCCTTGTTCGCGCATGATGGGAATAGCCGAATACGTACCATACACCACTCCCATAAAATTCAAGTCCATTATAAATTTCCAAATTTCATAGGTTACGTTTTCCGTTGGGATTGTCATTCCCGCTCCGGCATTGTTAAACACGAAGTCAAGGTGTCCTTCTAAAGCTTTGGCTTCTCGGATCGTTTTTTCCACTTGATCCAACTTCGTGACATCCACGAGATGAGGAAAGACCTTTCCTGGATATTGCTGCTTCAGCCGATCGGACTCTTTTGTCAGGGTTTCCTCCTTCAAATCAGCCATGAAAACTGCTTTGGCTCCCTTATGAAGCAAATGCTCGACAAGGCCCAGACCGATTCCCGAAGCCGCGCCTGTTACTACCGCTACTTTATCTACCCATCCGTTCATCGGAATTCCCCTTTCTTCATGATAGAATTTTTGAATCGCCTACATTGAGACTCGCGGAACACCGGATCATCATCGCTTCGGTATACTTACGGATCGGCAAATCGGCCAAGGATTGGATAATATGATTTTGTAGAGGATGCAGATGTTGTGTCAGCGGGGTCCAGCGAAGATTTCCAACCCCAGACCATGCCTGTTTAATGTGCATTTCTTGGGGATAAAGGGTTGCTTGGCTCAAGGACGCTCCCCCTTTGCCAAGATTGGGTAGATAACGCCAACCGAAAAGGTTGATCTTCCCGTGCGCGTTCAGTTTCTCGATCGTTTCATTTGAAGCTTCAGCCTCTCTGGTAAAGTCGATGTCCAGGAATGTACGGCTCTCATAACTGGCAGCAGTAAACCAATGCTCCTCCACGTGGCGTTCCCTGGCGATATCTGCGAAGACTTTTGGAACCCCGTCTTCTTCTCTTCCTCCTAAGATCGGACAGGTTTTGTTTTCCCATACGACCAGCGCATAATCGCCGCATAATCCTTCGGACTGCCCTGTGTATAATACCGGGATGGTAACTTGGATTAACCGATACTCGCCGCCAGACATCCAAACCACATCCCGACAATTCGAATACTGTACGGTAACAATCGGTTCTCGGAGTTCGAATACGTCCGGTACGTATCGGAGCAGCAGTTCATGATCGGTTTCATAGCCTATGGAGATACCTAGCATATCCTCATAAATGGCTTTATAGGGATAAAATGGGGATCCTCCAAAATGGACTGGCATTTTATACACATAATCATCCTGAATCGTAAACTTCCCGCGCACATGCCACCTCCTTAAGGAATGCAGAAGAATCTTTCAAGTATTGATTGAGTGTGCTTTATAAGTATGTTCAAATCGCGCAGGTAAAAAATGGAAAAAGAGTTGTTGATTAGAGAAAACACGGTAATACTGGTTTCTTCAGAATTCTTTGATGGGATTAGTCATAGGGGTCATACACGTTTTGCTGGGGAAAAAAGGATAGAATCGTTAAGCCAAAGCGCGTTGAACGAGCTATTATATCATTTTCCGGAATAGCGGTCAAGCTCACGATAGGCAAAAAAACCGTTCGAGGAGTTATGCCAACCTATTGACTTTTCAGGATCGATTATGGTATGATTGAGTACCTTCCAAGAGAGGGGGTGATGAATGAATGAGGCGAGTACCATAAGAGGCCATCCAAAGCAGATTGTAGGATGGCCTCTTTTTTTGTGCGTAAGGAACACTCTCCAAATCCGGTTTCGCTATCAATCTTTCCTGTCAACTAATAAGGGCGCCTATCGCGGAGAGGCTAAGCAAAGTAAGGAAAAACGTAATCACTATAGTCACACTTGAAAACACAGTTCCAAGGATGGAAAAAACCCTCTTCTGCTCTTTTGGAAAAAGCCCTCCAATACCCAACCCAAGCGCTAAGAATGATCCTCCCCAGCATAAGTTGATGCAAAGGCCAAGTATTGTCGCTGTTGAATAGCTTAGCCCTCTTGTTGTGGACATTTCAAAAATTGCTGAGCCAAGGTAAAGCAGAATGATGAAAACCCCTGATACGATGCTTATGATAAAAGAGGCAATCCCAAGCCCAGAGTGCTTCTGCTGATCTATGCACAAAGTTTCCCCGCATTCTACACAATACACAGATTCTTCCTTATTCTCTTTTCCGCATTGAATGCAATACATATAGCCTCCATGATTTCCAATAATTATCATCCGAATTAGCATTCTGCTGATCGGCGCGCACATGTATTTTACCACAATGGCAAGAAATATCAAGAGGCGAGTTCTGAAAGATTTGTTGATAAGTGTTCTTTGAATCTTGCGGTCATCCGCAATATCGATAACGATGTGTGTATTCTGATAATAATGTTATAATAAAAAATTGAAATATGCCAGCTGAATCCAAAGGATATTACGCCGTTGAAATTGGGGTTGTGGTGGATGCGATCTGACATATGAATTGAAGACGAAGGTTTTTTCTTCCGTTGATTGCTCAATGACAAGGAACACGAGAACGGGTTCCAATGAATCACCATGAATGGGAAGAACACGACACAAGGGATGAAAAGAGGATTTGATCTTCATGCTGAGTGAGCTTAGTATAACAATAGATAATGCCATGAAGAGAAAAGACCAGAAAAAGGAGTGATCGCTGATGAATCGAAGGGTTATTCAGATGTTGGTTCTTTTACTCACTGTAGTCAGTTTCTCCTGGGCGACTAGCCCGATCCTTTTTGAATGCGCTCGTATGGAAGACGGGGTTCGAAATGCCGAAGGCTACACAGGAGATAAGAAAGGGCCTATCTATCCCAAAGATGTGCTGGGAATTACAGAACTGCAGATCATCAATCAAGGAGCCACTTCGCTTGTTGGGATCGAGTATTTGACCAACTTGGAACGGTTTTTCTTCTTCGGAAACAAAGCGAATGACCTTACCCCTTTACAAGACCTCACCAACCTTCGATTGCTCGACTTGATGACCAATGAAGTCCGCGATATCTCACCCTTACGCAATCTAAAAAACCTCACCACGCTTGAATTGAGCAGGAATAAGATCCAAGACATCTCGCCTTTAAAAAACCTGACCCTTCTGGAGACACTCGGGTTGTCAAAGAATCAAATTACGGATATTGCCGCATTGAAGGATTTGGTTCATCTGGAATGGTTATCCTTCGACGAGAACCGAGTAGTGGATGTTTCGGCTTTACAGAACTTGATAGGCTTGAAGTGGTTGTATTTTGACTGGAATGAAGTACAAAACATAGGGCCTTTGGAGCGCCTGACCCATCTATTGGAGCTTTCGGTTGGAGGGAATCGGGTGGAAGACCTTTCGGTATTGAAGAACCTCATCCATCTGGAGTATCTTGTTTTGGAGTACAACCAACTGCGGGATATTTCAGCCTTGGTAGTTGATACCCATTGGGGACAGGAACTGGAACTTGATTTGCGATACAACCATCTTGATCTGAACCCCGGATCAAAAGATATGGACCATATCCAGCTTCTGGAGAGCCGGAGTGTGATGATATGGTATTCCCCACAGATGTGATCCGCATTCGGAAGGCAAAGAAGCCAAGTCTTCAGAAAAAGATGATTGAAGAGGCCGTACAAAGGAGGAGATCGGTATGAGAAAATGGACATTGGTAGTTACATCCGTGTTAATGGTACTTATGGC
>Ga0334886_1003900_pt1 | contig 12760 bp, 14 predicted proteins | sample GraSluR1_MG_9_FD_207232 | JGI IMG/M metagenome (GOLD analysis project Ga0334886, IMG submission 207232) | Sludge microbial communities from methane-producing bioreactor in Wageningen University, Netherlands - Granular Sludge_27_06-R1 | ecosystem: Engineered > Bioreactor > Anaerobic >...
AGCCAAAGCCCTGTTTTTCTTTACTGGAGCCGACTTCCGGACTTGAACCGGAGACCCCATCCTTACCATGGATGTGCTCTACCTGCTGAGCTAAGTCGGCTAAAAAAGCCGGTGTTCATCGGCTTCCAGTGTATGGCTTCAACACTATCTCCTCCGCTAGACCCCTTCCCTATCGAAAAAAGCCGAACGTTTGATTTTCACGGTGCTGACCGAAATGTCAACCTTTACTTTGCTGGGCGACGCTCTCCGTTATGTTCGGAGGTCGTCTTTTTTGTGCTCCGCTCTCTCCACTCTAAATCCTCTTTTTTGTGTTGACTCCTCTCCTCTCGCTTCCTCCGACGGCTTCCGCAGGTGAAATGATTCAGCCACTTGTTTCGTGTGTAACCATCTCCCTTCTGTTCCCACACTCCGCAAACGATACAACGTCTCGCCTCGACCTTTCCAGAGAGCAGCCGCTGAAACTGCAACCATATGTAATGGAGCAACGTACAGACGCGGAACTCCTTCAACACTCCATCATGCACAACATACCGCACATCTGGAGGATTCTCCGACAGTTTAGCGGCAACAACCCGCGCTAACTGCTTCCGTAGATCGGCGACTTTATATGTCTCCGTTTCATCATGCAGCGTCAAGACCTCGACAGGGTCAACGTCTCCATAGTCTATGATCGCCTCTCCGGAAAAATCCCCTTCCTGTAGCCGAATCGGGACGATCGGCACGTCGCCGCTCCGCATATCGGCGGGAGCAGATAACCACGCGAAGGCTTCCTCGAACGACTTCATATCGGCGTGCTCTCTTTTCCACAGATCAATGTCTTCGAGCTCGCCTTTCCATTCCATTGTAGGCTCGTTCCATTCCGCTCCGACGTCGTTCCCCGTCAACCCTCCGGGGGAGAGTTGCGCCGATGTAAAACGCCGCTCTCTCCGGGAGACGACGAGACGCCGCAGATATCCAAATGAGAACGCGAATCCTGCAAGCTTCTCCGTTGTGGGGGCTCCGTGCGCGAAGTCCAATATCTGCTTAATCGTTGGTCTTTCGTATCGGCGTGCGGGTATTTCCATTTCCTTCTCCTGTCACACTTAAAGATTTGAAATACGGACTACCAAGAGACATTATGAAGCTATACACTCTATTTGTCAAGCTTAATAAGAAACACCCGCCGCGCCGGACTACACGAACCGGCGAAACTGGCGTAACAGTGCCTGCGGGGAAGAACCTTGAAAACTGCTTACCAACCCCAAGAGATTTTCCTAGAGGGAAGTTTCGAGCCGAACGGGGAGAGTCGGCAAAACACCGGGGAACCAGATCCCGCAAAGATGTGACAACCCGGTACTGAATAGAAGGAGGGTGGGAACCACAATCGAAACACACAAAGAGCAAGGCGCAATTTGGCTAAACTCAGAAAACTGAAATTGAAGGGGGTGAACTCGTGATCGCAACCATCATTAAGCGGCATCGGGAAAGAGCCGGGCTCTCTTTTCGAGCCCTGGAAGAAAAAACGGGAATTGCCGGGAGCCGACTCCACAGGATGGAGAACCGCCGGGAGCGTGTATGGCGGGGGGACGTCGAGCGTCTTCAGTCTGCTATTCCGACACTCGCAAACCAAAAGATCGTTGACGACGAAGGTCTCGCACTTCCGGAGGAATAGAAAAACGCCGCTCCCTGCTCGCAACAGGAAACGGCGCAAAACTTCCCGGTCTGAGCCGGGGGAAAGGAATATCAATCCATGAAAAGTATAACACTGCTGGACGCAGTTCTCAATGTCTGTTGGATTCTGCTTAGTGCGCTCGTGATCGTCCTGGTGCTGAAATGAAGAACCTTCACGCTGCCAACGGTCGAATTTACGCGCAGATCGGCGACGACGGAACGCTCCGGAAGAGTGAAAAGCAGTGCGACCGTCTCCGGATAACCGGCTGCCGGGAGCACGCTATCGACGAGGCTCTTTTACAGGAATGTCTTCGACTGCGGGTCGAAAGACTGGAGATCAAAGAACGCGGCGACGATGGGGTCGTGCGCCTGTGGAAGATCGACATTGCCGACCTTCTTCGATACGGCAAAAAAAGAACGCTCCGGGGCATCGAGCGCCGAACCGTTCCGCTCGTTCGCTGTGATCTCGTCTACGGGGCTCCGGAACCTTGGTACACCGCAGAACGGGCGGCGATGAAGAAAGAGCAGGCGACGCCGAAGCGACCGGAACCCGCACAGCTCGGATTGTTCGGGGCGTCGCCAAATGAAGCGAGGTGGTCGTATGAGACCAATTAAAGACATCGAACCTCGGGAGCTGGTGGAGCGAATCCGCGCCAATGTTCCGGAGGAATTGAGGGAACGACCACAGTGGGTATTGTTCAAGATCGGGCAAGACCGCAAGATTCCGCTCTCTCCTCTCGGTGGGTATGCTTCCTGTAGTGACGCCTCGACATGGAGCACGTTCGACAATGCCGCAGTCGTCTTCCTCCGGAATACGTCGGTCTGCAAAGGATTCAATATGGCGACGGGCGACGGGCTCGGAGGGCTCGACCTCGACGGCGTGGTCAGAGAAGACGGGACGCTTCCTGAGCCGCAGATCGGCAAGCAGATATACAAGACGCTGCTGAATCATCTGGGCTCCTACTGTGAATACTCTCCTTCTGGGAGAGGAATCAGGAGCTTCTTTCTGTATAAGGGGGCTCCGCTGTCGAACAGGAAAAAAGGTGAAATTGAACTCTACTTCGACCGCCATTTTTTGAGCTGTACGGGCGACGTATATGAAGGAAGGCGTCGTCTGCGGGACGGAACAATTGGAGCCGCGAGAATCGAACAATCCTTGCGCCCTCCCATGCCGCTCCTTCCGCAGATGCCGTTGAAGGACGTTCCGGAGGACGATAAAGAGCTCATCGAAAAGATGTTCGCCAGCCGACGCGGTCCGACGATACGCCGACTCTGGGACGGTGATCTTCTCCACAGGTCCGATTCTGAATCCGACTACGCGCTCATGGGTGATCTTGCCTACTGGACCGGGGGCGACGTGGAGAGGATGATCCGTCTTTTCCTGACCTCCGGACGAGCCGAACGAGCCAAAGGACGCCGCGCCGACTATCTCCGGAGGATGGCGAACAAGGTGTCGCTATGAGCGGCGCCGAATGTCTCCTGCTCGAACCAACGGACGCGGAACTCGAAGCATCGGCTCTCGGGGAGATTCACTTTACCGACGCCGGGAACGCGCAACGCCTATGTCATATCCACGGCGATAGAATCCGCTGGTGCTCCGATATTGGATGGTACTCCTTCAACGGAAAGCACTGGGAGCGGGTAGACGACAACGTCGTCGTCGGTCTCGCAAAAGACGTTCCGATATCCATGCTGGAACAAGCCGCAGCTACAGAGAAAGAAGGTCTCCGTCGGAAGCTCGCAGAATGGGCGATTGAATCGGAAGCCGCGTCCGCGCTCCGCGCCATGGCGTCTCTCGTGAAGTCCGAGCCGGGGATTCCGATATTGACCGACGACCTCGACTCCGACAAGTGGCTCCTGAACGTCCGGAACGGGACGCTCGACCTCCGGACGGGTGAACTCCTTCCGCATACGCCGAACGACCTGATAACGATGCTCGCCGGGACCGACTACGAACCGGACGCGACCGCTCCCAACTGGGAGAGATTCATATCCTCCATCATGTGTGAAGACGAGGAGATGATCGCGTTCCTTCAAAGATTCTGCGGGTACATGCTGACGGGGTGCACGCATGAACAATGTTTCGCGTTCCTCTCCGGGGGAGGGGAAAACGGAAAAGGAACCCTGACGGAAACTCTCGCCGCGCTCATGGGCTCATACGCGAGTTCAATATCGCAGTCGGCAATCATGGTGAAAAGCGGCGACTGCATACCTCACGAATGGGCTGGAATGCGGGGAAAGCGCCTCGCGTTCTGCGGGGAGGTGGAGACGAGCAAGACGATAGACTCCGCGCTCGTGAAGACGTTGACCGGCGAGGATACCATGTCGGTCCGCTTCCTCCGCCGGGAGTTCTTTCAGATGAAGCCGGTCTTCAAGCTGCTGTACAGCGCGAACGGGAAGCCGAAGGTGAAAGACAACAGTCATGGCTTCTGGCGTCGTGTCCGACTGATTCCCTTCGACGCGACCTTTCCGAAAGGTGATCCGCGTCGTGATCCTGATCTGAAAGACAAGCTCCGCGCCGAACTGCCGGGCGTCCTCAACTGGTGTCTGACCGGGCTCTCACAGTGGAGAATCAAGGGGCTCGACGAACCGGAGAGGGTGACGGGAGCAACCGCCGAATATCGGGATAGTGAGAACGTGGTCAAACAATTCTGCGACGACCGGACGCGCCGAATACCTGGGCATTGTGTTCCGCTGGCGAAGCTACACGAGGAATATATCGACTGGTCAAAAAAGAACGCTGAAAAGACTCTTTCAAGTAAGGCTCTAGCAAAAGAGCTCGAAGCTCTCGGACACGTGAAATACCACGGTCGGTTGGGTAGGATGATTCAAGACATCGCTCTTGCTGCTACAGAAGAGGAATAGGTCTGTGAAGATGTGAAGGAAATTCTTCAAAATCAGGATAACGCTTTTTCCCGCGTAGTAGATCGTTTATCCCAAAAAAAGGTTTTTTCCTTCACATCTTCACACTTCAATTTTTGAGCAGGGCATTTTTTCCCTGTGGAAGCATAAGCACACTCAATCAAAAAAGGAGACCAAACAATGGAAAGCATGAACTCAACAATAAAGGAACCGGAGATTCTCGACTGCTTGGAGATCGAAGAAGCAGCTGACGTTCTTCAAGACCTCTCCCGCGCCGGGTACGCGCTCCGGGGAAACCGTTTCGAGCACGTATCCGACGGCGTGACTGTTCGCCCTCCGGAGGGCTTCATCGAAGTGATCGAACGCTCGCCGGGGCTGGTCCTGGCTGAGTTCTTCAATCGGGAGTACGACGCCTCGGTCGAATCTCCGGATAATCTGGACCTCGTTCGACAATGGCGGTCGGGGCTGGGAGACATCGCCGCGCTGGAGCATGTGAGCCGCAATCAAGCGCTGATCGGCGACAAGCTCGGGGAAAAGGACTACGACGAGCAAACGGAAATAGCGTCGTTCGCAATCCGCGCAATTCTCCGCATGAGCTATGCGGGATACATTTTCCTCAACCGCTCCATGACCTTCAAGACGCCGGGAGAAATGCCGGTCTTCTCCTTGCCGGACGACCTGAAAGGCGCTCTCGAACTCGTTCCTCATCTGATCTGCGACGGGCTGATTGAAGAACTTCGGGAACGCTCCGGGGGAGACTACGGTCTCGCTGTGGATGTTATCGACCGGATAGACTGTCTCGCCGGTCTTCGCTCCGATGTGACCTTACTCTCGGGGGAGCTGGCGACAATCGCCATGCCTGCATTGAATCGCTGGAACGGATTCTAGATCGACGACCATCATGGGGGGGCGGGGGCTGGTCTCCCGCTCCTTCCACTGTAAAGGGGGTACACGATGAAGGAGCTGCAAACGACCTCGACATTCATGGGTATGGTGCGGGGCTGGTGTCTGTACGAGCGCGACGGGCGTTTTTTTCTTGTTCGCGAGCAGAACGGAAAAACTCGGGTACGACCACTGGGTCGTGCATCGGCAAAAAAGCGAGCGACTGGAAAGGGGGTGCAGCTATGGAACCCACAGCAAAATGGATTCATCGGTGGTGCGATTATGAACTCTTTCGGACAGGAGACAAGATCGTCCTCGTGAATATCCGGACGGGGCAAAGACGGAACCTCAAACAAGACGAAGCTCGGCGCTGGGTACGAGACCACGGATACCAAACGACAACCGGCAAAATCGAAATCATTCAGACAAAATAGAGGAGGACACCAATATGAAAACAACGTATACAGGAGCAGGTATGTACAAGGTGCAGGACAAACTCGGGAACCCGATAGAAATCGAATACCCGAAGATCGAAATGCCGGAACGGACCGCCTTCAATCTCTCCGGTCTGCGACATATGCGAGACCGCTATCAGCTTCTCGAAGACGGAACATCCGTACCTGTCGCATGGTCTATGAAGTTGCAGAGCGAAGTAGGTGGGCGTGCTCTGGAACCTTACGAGCTCTCATCCATGCGCAAAAAGTACGACCGTCTCCCGACGGACCTTGTTCTGCTCCAAGACTGCGACGGGTGCCACGGCGACGGCTTCACCGGCGACTTCTCCGACGGCAGCGCAGAGATATGCCCGGACTGCGGTGGGTACGGCGTGCAGCTGTCGCCATTCCTTGTGGTGCTCATTCGAGCTCTCGACTGGCTGAAGTCTCCCGAGAAGAAGATCGACGAGGCGACTATTGAGAAGAAGAACAAGGCGGCGATTCTCAAGAAGGAAGCAGAGAATAAGAAGCGACTGCTTGCCGAAGAGCACGCCGCTAAGCTCCGGGAAGCTCAGAAGGAAAAGTTCAGACAGATTCAAGCGAAGACTCAAGAGCAGATAGCGAAGGAAAAGGCACAGATTGATCGTGAACTGCAAGAGCAGCTTGCCGCTCTTGAACGGCAGGACTGATCGGCACGCCACAACGGGAGGAGCGGCGACTTCGCCGCTCCCTCTCCCTTAGTGCTGGCTGTCGCTGGCTGACTCCTTCTCGGAGTGCAACGGGTCCTTTCCGGGCGTATTTTGCGGGGGTCGAGCTAACCGCGCCGCAAACCCGCGTAAAACTCGAAAAAATCGGGTATACGTTGTCATATTCCAGAATAGCATGCTCTATGTAAACGCGCATGAATACAGGCATTGCGGGTCGTGAATCAAGGTAAAATCAGGACATTTTTAGTAAACTGGCGTTTCCTATTGCTTACAAGGGGTGACCGAATGAATCTATCTCCACGAAGACGGCGCAAACTCGAAGGCTCCATCAGGAGAATCGCTATCCATGAATGCGGACACGCGATGAGCAATCATCTCCTGTGTTTCGGAAGTGAAGTCGCCGGGCTGGAGCTGACACGCTGGAAGCACGGTGGGCTGCCACAAGGCTGGTGCTATCACTCTTTCAGATGGAATAAGATCGATACGTCCTCTCTGTGGAGACAGCTCGACAGAATGACGTGCATCGTCGCCGGTCTCGCCGCTGAGATCGTGTGTGGGCTCCTCGGGGCGTATGAAGTTGAGGATATGTCGGCTGTGATGGTGATGACCGAAGCCGATGGGGGAGACCTTGAAAAGCATCTCCATCTATCCGCTGCCCTGTGGAGGAAGAGTAAAACGTATCGCGCCATTGTGCAGGACCGGGAGCACGCCGAACACGGCATCACGTGCGCCGTTCGATTCCTTGCTCCTCATAGGGCGACCATCGAAGCGCTGGCGTCGTCGCTGGAAAGAAAGTTCTGGGATTCTCCCGACGGGTACGCCGTCCTTCTCGGGGAAGACATCGAGCGGATTGCAGGCTCGGCTCCTTCCGGGGGAAGCGGCATCGACGCGGCGATATGCAGAAACACTCTTCCGGAGGTGATATGAATAGACATTCTGGGGATTTTCTTCGAGCGCTTTTTTGCAAGAAGCTCCGATGAGTTGTGGGATATAAAGAGGCTCCTCGACCTGCTCCAGTCGTGTGAAGGGGCTTCTTCTCCCTCCTATAGCGAACGTGTTCAAGGCGGCGACAGTACACCGACGGCTCTCCGCAGGCTCGAACTGAAAGACGCGCTTGATCGGCATTCCGTGATACTTGTGGACGTGGTGAAGCTGTTCGTATCTCAGCGGGACAAAAAGCGCGTTGCTTATGTGCACGCCATTATGGACGGTGCTATCACTCCAAAGGACTGGAAGACGCGGAGGATCAAGGATGCTGATCTCGAAACGCTCCGGACGTGGCTCTCTCGGGAGATGGACAAAATACAAGCGCGTCATGGAGTGGTGTAGTCGCCGATAGGGTATGGATAGGGTATGGATAGGCTATGCAATGGGTATCCATAGAGTATTGATAGGGTATGCTTATCAATCCATGCAACCGATTGCACAGAAAAAGGAGCCTTGGAAGATCAAGGCTCCTTCTTTTTTCTCCAAACCTACGCCGTCTTACTCTTCCCGCTCTCCTGTTCAAGCCGGAAGACTTCGTCTCGCACGTTCCCCATCTCCCGCACAATCAGATCGCCTACTCCTATCATCGACTCCGCCTTCGCGAGCATGTTGAACAGGTATGACGTGTCTTTTTTATCCTTCACTTCCGTGAGGTCATAGGCGAAATCGCGAAGCGACTTCGTAGCCAGCTCCAAATAAAGCAACCGCGTATTAAGATCGTACAGCGCATCCTTCAAGCTCTTCATCTGTATCATCCTCCTTGTGGTTTATGCTGCTCCGAATATGTCTCTGTACTCCGCAGGGGTCAACCTGACCTCGCACCAATGACGCGCCTCCTCCCGCGCCAACGTCTCTATCTTCCAGTAACCGGGCTCGTCGACCTCCGTACTCAGGATGAAACCATGTCCTCTCGACCAATAGAGAACCTCCCGACCAACATCTCCGACGACCGACGCGCCCATAAGCTGCTTCATGTTTACGACCTCCTTCTCGTCTCCTGTGACCGCGTAGAACGCCTCAGAACGCGCTCTTTTTTCGCTCACAGGTATAAAGTCCTCTCGACCGAAAACAAGCCGATACAGGGGCTTCTACACGCGTCTTTTTCTTGTCGGCTCCAAAACTCCGGAGACAACCGACGCTTGACCGTGCGCTTCCTGTAGATCGTGCACATCAAGGTGCTCGTAGAATTTCGCTGTCGTGCTTATGCTGGCGTGTCCTAAGAGCGCCGCAGTCAAGGCGATGTTGCCGGTGCTCCGAAGAAACTCCGTTGCGCACAGGTGGCGAAGACCGTGTATCTTCATCCGCTCGCCTATGCGGTCGGAGACTCGGCGTATCTGGTGACCGAACGCGGAAGGCTTCAATGCTCCTCCGGTCTCCGTAGGAAACATCCATGGGGATCTCCACTCGGGGAGACGAAGAGCGACGAAGCGCCGCAGTTCCTTTCCTACCTGGGGACTGACGGGGACGGTCCTTCCCTTCCTGACCTTGCTCGTCTCCGGGCGAACTTTCAGGAGGAGCCCATGGTCGTCGAAGTCCTCAACCTTCAAGCCACACAGCTCGCCGCGCCTTAGTCCTGTATCCAACGCGAGAAGGAGCATGACGCGAAGACGACGCTCGACGTACTTCTTCATATCAAGAGCATCGAGGAACGTCTTCACATCCTCAGTTGTGGGGACATCAACGCGCTTGCCGGGTATGGAGCACTTGATATTCCGCATCGGCGTTTCGTCGAAGACTTCCTCGTCAACGAGGAACTTGCAGAAGACTTTCAGCACCTTTATCCGTGTGAACCGGCTCCATTCTTTTTCGGGCTCCGAGATGAACGGCAAGATCGCCGCTCGGGGATTCTGAAGGAAGCATGGATACTCTCGAAAGAACATTGTGATCGTGTGTCGGTAGTTGTCCAGAGTACACGCCGACAGACCTTCCGCTTTCCTGATTGCGAGGAATGCGTCAAGTGCTGCATGCGCGTCTCTGTACGGGGTGTTCAATGCGGCAACAACGGCGGGTGACATTACGAATCCTCTCCTTTCTTTTCTTTGGGGAGAGGAGGAGAATGTAAGGATTGGAAGGGGCGTTTCTAGACCCCTTCCATACAAGAAAAACAGGGCTTCAGCGTATAGCCAAAGCCCTGTTTTTCTTTACTGGAGCCGACTTCCGGACTTGAACCGGAGACCCCATCCTTACCATGGATGTGCTCTACCTGCTGAGCTAAGTCGGCCTGTCTTTAAAAAAAATGGTGGTGGGAGAAGGATTCGAACCTTCGTAGACGGTGTCGGCAGATTTACAGTCTGCTGCCTTTGACCACTCGGCCATCCCACCACGTGATTGTCAAGCTGGAGCCGGCACCCGGACTTGAACCGGGGACCTGCTGATTACAAGTCAGCTGCTCTACCAACTGAGCTACACCGGCTCAACGAAGGTATATTATAGCGGGTGAAACGGAGATGTCAACCGTTGAGGGTCGAAAAAAGATTTTTTTCCTCTTCTTCTCCGCGAAGCCGGACCTTCGGAAGCCACTCCGGATGATCATCGCGGAGCCAGGCCGTCATTTCTTCACGGACAAGGCAGCGAAGATCCCATGCGGAAGAGCCGTTGGCGGCGCTCATCAACGCCCGGATTTCCAGCGAACGCTCCCCGCAGTCGGTCACCTGAAGCGCTTTGGCCTTGCCGTCCCACAGCGACGTCGATCCGAGTATCGTAAAAAACCGCTCGCGGAGTTTTTCGACTTCCGCCGAAAAATCGACGCGGAAGTATGCGGTGGCGATAAGATCCGCCGAGATGCGCGTCCAGTTCTGGAACGGACGCTCCAGAAAGTAGGTCGTGGGCAGCACCAGCCGCCGCAAGTCCCACAGTCTCAGAACGACGTACGTGAAGGAGATCTGTTCGACGCGCCCCCACTCCCCCTCCGCGACGAGGACGTCGTCGATGCGGATCGGCTGGGACACCGCGAGCTGAATGCCCGCGAGGATGGTGGCGACCGTCTTTTGCGCCGCAAAGCCGACGACGATTCCGGCAACGCCTACGGAGGCCAGCAGCGACGTCCCGATGCGCCTGAAGTCGTCGATGCTGAGCAGGACGATCGAAAATGCGAGGAAGACGATCAGCGTCAGCAGAAGTCGCTTGAAGATGACGAACTGCGTCTGAAACTTTCGCGCATGGAGATTGTCCGCGACCGAGACATCGTAGTATTTGCGGAAGACGATCTCCATGAGGAACACCGCGCCGATGGAAAACCACGCGGCCGAGGCTACAAGGTAGATTTTCGCGCTGCGCAGCAGAAAACGCGAAACCTCGGGCGAAAATCCCTTTTGCAGCAGCGGCAGCAACGCTATGAGGATAAGCGCCGCAGCGGTCGAAAGCAAAGGGGACAGAAGGGTTTTCCGAAAATCGACTCTGGTGATGTGCCGTATCATGAGCATCCTCCTTTCGGAATCCCTTTCATTCTACACCAAACTTCCCGTAGCTCGCTCCTTCAATAAACCCTCTCCGCTTCGGCGACATACATGGCGATTCCGGACTCTTTGACGTAGGGATCTTCGTTCAAGGCGTCGAATCGGCGCTTCAGCTCCTCGACGGTCTCGTCGGCGCAGAGAAATTGCAACGCCCAGTTCTTTCCCGGGAAGACTGCGTCGTCCCAGCGAGTCCTGTTCCCACGGTTGTCCTTCCCCAGCACGTTCCTCCACACGCTGTAAAACTCTATGCCCGCCGCGTCGAGTATCTCGCCGATCTCTGCGGCGAGCGTTTCGCCGCAGTGGAGCCATACCATTTTCATCGTCCATTCACCGCCTCCGCGAAGCGTCCTTTTCTTCGTATTTTTTCCTCGAAGAAGCTGTACATGACCGGAACCAGCAGCAGTGTGATTAGGGTTGAAACAACAAGCCCCCCCATGACGGAGACGGCGAGCGGCTTCCAGACCTCGGAGCCGATCGCGTTGCTCACTGCCATCGGCAGCATGCCGAAGAAAGTGGTGAGCGTGGTCATGAGAACGGGCCGAAGACGTCGTCCCCCCGCTTCGACAAGCGCTCTTCGGAGACGGGTTCCTCTCGCTCTCAGAAGATTCACGTAGTCCACGAGGACAATGGCGTTGTTCACCACGATACCGACGAGCATCACGACGCCCAGCATCGCCTGGAGCGAGATGTAGAGCCCGGTGAGCAGAAAGGCGAAGGCCACGCCGGTAAGGGCGAACGGGATGCTGAACATGATGACGAACGGGTCCAAATATGCCTCGTACTGCCCCGCCATGACCATGTAGACCAGCAGAACGCCGAGGAGGACGAGCAGGGCCATCTGCTGGAACGCCTCCGATTGTTCGCGTATCTGCCCGCCGAACTCGATGGCGACTCCCTGGGGAATGTCGAGCGTTTCCACAATCTTGCGGGCGTCCGCGGTGATCTCTCCGAGAGAGCGGCCGTGGACGTTGGCCTCGACAATGACGTAGCGCTGCTTGTTCTTTCGCTGGATCTCCGGCGGCCCCATGGTATCCTCGAACGCCGCGAGTGTGGAGAGGCGCGCCGGTTTCCCCGTCGCGGAGGGGACCATCAGACGGTCGAAGATATGCCGCGAATTGCGCTGCTCCTCCCTGAGCCGGAATCTGATGGGAAAGTCGTCCTCTCCCTCCCAGTACTTCTCCGTCGTTTCGTGCCCGTAGAAGTAGGTCCGGAGCGTCCCGGCCACGGATGCGGTGGAGACGCCGAGCATGGCCGCCTTCTCGCGGTCGACGTCGACGCGTATCTCGGGTCTGCTCTGTTTCTGGCTGAGACTGACGTCCACCGTTCCGGGAATGGAGCGCACGATCCGTTGAATCTCTTCCGCGACGTCGACCACCTTCTTGAGATCGTCTCCGTAGACCTCTATGTTCAGCGGTTTCGAGCCCAGAAACATCGCCTTGATGGGCGACGAGACCAGCACGTTCATCTTTTCTATGCCGGGCTGCGTCCGCAGCCATGCGCGAAGCTCCTCCCCTATTTCGAACGCCGTTCGTTTCCGTTTCCCCTTGTCGACGAGCTTCAGCCCGACATTACCGATGTTCGGCCCGGCCTGCTGGCCGACTGCCGCGGAGAACCCCTTCTCATCCCGCCCGTCGTACCCGTAGATGTTCGTGGCCTCCGGAACCGTCTTTCGAGCGTGCTCTATGGTCCGGAGCAGGAGCGCGTCGGTTTCGTCGATCCTCGTCCCTTCCGGAAGCGTCAGGGTAATCGTGATCTCGCCCGTATCCGGATCTGGGGAGAGCTC
>Ga0334886_1003914_pt1 | contig 12728 bp, 9 predicted proteins | sample GraSluR1_MG_9_FD_207232 | JGI IMG/M metagenome (GOLD analysis project Ga0334886, IMG submission 207232) | Sludge microbial communities from methane-producing bioreactor in Wageningen University, Netherlands - Granular Sludge_27_06-R1 | ecosystem: Engineered > Bioreactor > Anaerobic > Unclassified...
CCAGAAAGCGGCTTATTAGGATTGACCTTTGGTTTAGTATTCATGGCTATTTTATGGTTCTGGACCTCCAAAAAAATAGGTTTCAATTATCAGGCAAAAACTTAGCTTTAACCGAATATTGAAAAGTCGAGTTAGGTTATAAATAACCATTCATTTTGGGATAAACGGATGATGTAAAAACAGGATCTTTTAAGATTAGAATCAAAATTACCAAACAGATAATTTTTGATGAAGATTTTAAATTTTACGATATGTATTGCAAATTTCATCATCACCATCTGTAATTAATTTTTAATTATGTAATGTAAATTTCAATACATATTTATATTAATTAAGTTTTAATTATATAATGTAAAATTCAATATACAAAATTTTAGGTTATAAATAAAATGGGTGTTTTTGATGGATATAGCATGGGGAACCGACGCTGAGTTGACAGATGAGCAGTTTTATAATCGGGATGGGGAGATTTTATGGATCAAAAATATTTTAGAAACCACTTCGAAGGGATCTCCACCCACCATCATGGTTGTAGGAATTAGAGGCGTGGGAAAGACAGTATTACTTAAAAAGATAAAGAAGGAACTGGAAGATGAATATTTAGTTTGTTACACCGATTTATCTGCAACATCTGGATATCAAATGGGGAAATTAACTGAGATGAGTATCATGGAAGATCTCTTCGACTTCTGGGTTAAGGAATTTAGGGGTAAAAGATTCCCAACAGCTCATAAAAAGCTTTCAAAACTTCTAAGCACTAAAAATTATGGATTAAGGGAAATTATAGATGTAGGAGGATATCCCGTTCCCATCCCCCAATCAGAGGATGACTATAAGAAGCTTTCAAAGTTTGTTTTAGATCTACCACAAAAAGCCTTTGAGGAGCACTCAGACAAAATAAAAGGGGTTATCTTGGTTATCGACGAGTTTCAAGTTCTTAAGGATTTGGGTGGAAGGCTGGATGCATTCCTGTGGTTCCTTCGAAGCGTGATCCAAAACCAGAAAAATGTCGCCTATGTATTTTCAGGATCTTTAACTTCCACGGATTCTATTATAGCTAAGATAGCCGGTGGAGAAGGTGCATTTGGAGGTAGAATGCTGAATGTAGAAATAACACCATTCACCGAAGATACCGTAAAAAGTTATTTAGAAGAAAAATTACCCTCCCTGATCTTTAAGGAAGATGGATTTAACCGATTCTATCAGTGTACCAAGGGAATACCATACTATGTAAACACCTTTGCAAAGCTCTTAAAAAAAGACGACCCTTTAGGCGATAAGGAGGTAAAGGATGAATTCTACAGAACATTACCCTTCCTTGCAGTGGATTTAATAAATCAATGGGGCAGATTATCCCTACAAGAGCAAACCATTATAACCAAACTCATTAACGAGCCATTAAGGAGAAAAGACATAGCAGAAAAGTTAGGTGTAACCACAGGATCCCTGGGAGGGCCATTTAAGAAATTACAGGAAAGGGGATTGATAAAGTCACAGGATAGAGTTTACACTATCAATGAACCAATCCTGAAGGCGTGGCTCATAAAGGAACATAAGGATAAAGGTGTTTTCCCTTTTAGGAGCATATAATCTGTTTAAAATAATTTTTAATCTATTAGGTTTTAACAATTATTGAATTACTACGATTCCTTTTTTGTTATTAAAATCGGAATCAAAGCTAACTATTTGGTGAATTCCGAAATCTTCCATTATTGCTATATACACGGCATCAAAAAAGCTTATTTCGCCATCATACTTTATAAAGTGTTTGAATGCGTTGTCAAATAGGTGACTATCTTCTGCTGTGGTGAAATCCTTTAATGTATCATATATCTTTGCAATGTCCTTTGTTTGTAACTTCTTTTTCAAAACAGTTATTGTTTCAGCGACAACCAATTTAGAGATTATTTTTTCTTCATTTTTAATAATTTTAGCTATTTCAACAGCTCTTTCATGGTTTTCTTCTCTTTTTACAAAAAAGGCAATTAAATAACTAATATCTAAAAATATCATAATTCACCATTTCTCAACTTTTTTACTTCCTTAGTTGCACTAAATGGTTCTTTTGCAGTTACAATCCCTGCTAATCTTAGAAAATTATCTCCTTTTGTTTTTGCCTGCTTTTTTTCCTCTTTCTCAAGCAGAATTCCTTTTTTCAACAACTGATTTAACATTTCTGTCTGCGTAGTTTCTTTACTATTTGCTAATATCTTTAATTCTTTTAACAGATCTCGTTCAATGTTCATAGTTGTTTTAACTTTTTGAGTTGACATAGAATCTTAAACTCCCAGTATTGTATGGTAATATGTATGGCCATTTTACCATATATAAATATTCATCTTTTTACTATGGAATTTTTCTAAATACTACCAACCATAGTAATCAATAGTAATTTTACTTCGTTAAACCGTTATATTACGAACCAGGTTGTCGTTATATTTCTGAGACTACTGAACTTAAGTAATCTTGACATTTGATCTATGAAATCCTGGGCAGATATATGGTTTCTATGGACGAGGCTATTTAAATAAACGACCTTTGGGGTCACGATCGTTAATATGGTAATTTGTAACAATAAAAACTATTTGGCCTTCTCGGGATTATTTAATTTTATAAATCCCTCCCCTTTTTTATAGTTTTGCACAACACTAACCAATATATCTCCTTTATCATGAGTTGAAATTTGATATTCAGCTTTATCAATAATAGGATTTTCATTTTCTTCGTATCTTTTAACTCCTTTAATAGGTACTGTTTTTGTATTAAGACTGCACGCTAAAACAACATCAATTGTATTTAGATAATAAATTTCGTTTTCGTGTTCAAAGACGATTTTATTGCTTGGATCAATATCTATTTTCAAAGCTTTATTAACCGGTGGCCCGTCCCATTTAAGATCATTATAAAAATAGTCTCTATATTTTTGAGTTTGGCTACTGATTATATCAGCTAAACAAACATATTCACCATCAGTTTCAAATTTAAATTTTTTATCGCATACATTAATTTGAAATAAAAATACATCTTCAACATTTTCAAATACCATTATTAAGGATTTGATATCCAAATTAAGAGCCTGTGTCTTGAAAATAAAATTATTCATCCAATCAATTAATTCATCAGCTCTAAAATCTCTAAGCACCCTTAAAATGATACCATTGTGTTTAGCTTTTTTAATTGCAGGGGCAGTGAAACCTGATGTTGTGACCATTAATGCTTTTTCTGCTCTTAAATCCTCCTTTTTAGTCTTGACTTGTTCAACCCAAGTAACATCGTCTACATTTTTTCTATTTCTATTTTCTATAATGGTTAAAAATTCAAATGTACCAATTTTGCATCTGATTGAAATATCTACTTCCCTCATTCGACCAGTAACAACATCTTTAATTTGATCAGGAGAACGAATTTTACAAATATCTTTGTTTAGACCAATTTTTTCTAACTCTTCTACTATCAATTCTGTAGTTCGTCCTCTTCTAACCATCAAATCACCACTATTATTTGATTCATGGTAATTTATAAATATTGCCAAGTTAGTACTTTTTAAATTAACTCATCATAAAGTAAAAGATGGTAATCCAATTAAGGATCAAAATATTTTCTTAGATAAGTAAGTGTACTATAAAGGTTCGACTTTTTCATCTGCTTTTCCTAATTTTATCATTCTAGTCAGAAAATTTATTATTAATGAAACGTATTTAAATTCATGGAAACCAATGTGTCTGATAGTTCTTTTTTAAGAGATTTTGATGATTTATGTACAAAAGGTAATCTTGGATTTTATAATTCTTCAGAAATCATAAATATATTCTTAATCAAAGATTCTAAAACTTTTTTAAATGTTTTTACGTTGGTTGTACTTGAAGAAAGCAATGTGTTTTCAGAAAGAGAAAACGTCACAAAGAAACTCTGCAATATTAATCGTGACATGAGTTTAGGAATTTCTCGTAAACGAAACAATATCGATGCAACTAGGTCTATTTTTGAAGATTTATTAAAAACTAATGAAGATGAAACCAATACGTGGAATCTTGATGGTGATTCGATTTATGTAGATAATTTTAACATTTTGTCTAAAAAATTTGTACCCTCAACTGATAATGATATTCCTTTAAATAATGTACTTAAAAATAATAATGAGAATGGGTCTTACATTATTGAATTCTTTTCGGAGGAAAAAAGTCTTTTTGAAGAATTAAATGAAAATGAGTACAAAAAAATTTGTGATTTAATTCTGGAACACTTGCCGATAGATCTTTTTTTCTTAAAAGATAGAATGTTTAATGTAATATTTCAATTTCCAATAACACTTCTTTCTGTTGAAACTAGAGCTTCAGATGATTGGGATGCTGTAGAATTAAAACTAGGGTGGCATCCTTTGTTAGATGGAAAAGTACCAGAATTGGAATTTCTCTCTTCAACTTATGATGATGAGGATATTGTGGGTTTAGGTGCGTATTCTGGTACAATAAATGCCGATAAGCTAATTAAAAATGAAAATATCGATGCTGAAGTAACAAACTTAATTAAAAATAAAAAAACGGGCTTTTTTTTATATTATTATAAAGGGTATTATATAAAGAGCATCAAAATGAGTGGGGCGATTTTTGGACATTCGTCACAGAATAAAAAGACAAGAACTATTAATATAGATGATAATGAATTCAAAATTGAATTACAGTCAATTAAAAAGGAAGATTCACTTGAAAAAAATTATAGGAATTGGATAAGTGATAGAAAATATGATGAATCTTTAATTAAATTAATAGAAGAAAAAAAATTTATTTCTTATGGTATTGGAGGTTCTAACGATAGAGAACAAGCATTAAAAGATTTAAGAGAAATTATAGAAAAAAATAGTGCTCATGGGGTCTATTTGTGGGATCCCTTTGCTAGAAGCAACGATTTATTAAATACACTTTATTTTTGCCCATATTCAAATTCCGAGATGAAAGTTATTACTTCCTTCTCAAAAAGAAATAGAGAAGTATTTAATGAAGATCAGAATTTTAAGAATTGGAAAAAAGACCAAATAAATATACTTAACTTAAATTCAAATTCTGAAGATATAAACATAGAAATAAGATGTCAAAGAGGAAATTATGGATGGAAATTTCATGATAGATTTCTAATATTCCCTGGTTCAGTAAAAGAAAAACCGAAAGTCTGGTCTTTAGGAACTTCTATAAACAATATAGGTGTACGACATAGTATTTTGATGGAAGTGAATAATCCTCAAAATATTTTAGATGCTTTTAATGAACTTTGGAATGATTTAAAGGATTCTAGTTTATGGAAATCTAAGGAAGAGTAACATGCTTGATTTACTAGATAGTGCTTTGGAAGAAATGGAAAATATCACTGAAAATGAAATATCTGGAGATATTTTCAATATTTTAGAAATTTTAAAGGATTATGAGGTAAATAAATTAATTAATATAGAAATGCCGGTTGAAATCCTGCCAATAAACATTAAAGAACAATTAATTCAGACAGCACCTAAATTAAAAAGTGGAAAATTTGTAAAAGAAGACGTGAAATTTTTAGCAAAAATGTTAAAAATTAATAAATTTTTTTTAAATAAATCAATTTCTGATGATGATTTAACTTTCTTGAGCCCAATATCAACAATATTCTATTATTTACAAATCCATCCTGAATCGTTAAGACAGATTGTCAGTAAAGATAAATTTTCCAAAATAAATGAAAATGCTTCTGATTTTTTTAAAAAACTAGATGTTAACTTTAATGTACCTAGAACTGCTCCAAATTTTGAACAAGAGGCTTTTAGGAGATATAAAACTGAATTAGCGAAAAATGATATAAACAGTATTTATTATTTTATAGAAAGTGTTGAGAGAGGAAGAGATGTTTATCCAAATTTTTTTGTTACATTTTTAGCTCGAATATTGTTAATTGACCCGTCCAAGTATTTTGTTTTTTTAGAATCCATAAAAGAACCCTTTATGTTAGTAAAATACATCAATATTATAGTAAATAAATTAGACAAAGAATTCCTTAAGTTATTACAATCATCAAACAATAAATGGCTGGTGTTTGAATATTTAAGGCAAATTTTTAAGGATCTTAGCTCCGAAGCAACTCTAAAAGGAGAAGATATCACATTAATTTCTCTGTTGTTGGGACGATTATATACTATAAGCGGTGCAGAATTTTCTGTTAATGGAATTAAATTCTTAACAAAATTTAAGAATAAAAAATATTTAGGAATCTGGGTAGGCACATTTTTATCAAATTTAAATGATAAACCTCTAATAAAAAGTTTAGTGGAAGTAATGGGAATTAATGAGCGTGTTTTCAATTTAGATTTCTGGACTTTCATCGCTAAAGATTTAGAGAAAGAAAACAAAGAATTGTTAGAATTTTTAGGTCATATAATTTTCAATAAATGGGATAACTTTTTTAAAGAACTTTTTACAGACGAAAAAATTACATTAGGACTTATATGCACAGATTATTTAAATATTGTAGTATGGTATTTCCAGGAATGTTTATCAAAGGATAAATCTAAGTTTTTAAAATTATTAGGAGAAAAATTAGATTCGATAATAAATTATAAATCTTTTTGGATTAAATATCCATCTAGAAAACGACTTATTTGTTTAAGTTATGTATTTTACATGAGTGAAGCTTGGAAAAATGTTCTTAATTCGGAAATTGAAGATGAAACTTTAAAAAATAAAATTTTATTTATCTTGAACGATGAAAGGATGTTTTTATCTTTACCAGATTATGAAGATTCACACAAACGTATTTTAAAAATTAAAAATAATTTTGGATTGTAAACTAATTATAAATTAACTATTAGAGCATTGTTTCAGATTTTTTCAATTCATTATAAAATGGTTTTTCTTTATAATTAAGTATAGTAAGTATAATTCTATCTAATAAATAAATTAATCTATTAAATTCCTCTCCTAAGGAAATCTCTCTTTCTGTACCATTATATTTGATTTTCTTTGGAAATTTACCTGTGTGTGCAATTTTATTTCTTATAAAAACAAAGTCACGGTCAAATTCATTTAATTCAACCTGAAAATCTTCATCATTAATAAAATCATTTAATTTATCATGATTATTTAGATAAGGATTGGAAATTTCCTCAACGATTTTACAAGCTATTTCATTATTGTTAATATCGTATTCTTCCAAAAGTTCAATTGTTTTCTTTTTATTCCTTCTTAATATACTTCTTGTTATCGGATTCCCGGTTTCCTGACGCATTTCCGCATATCCATTTAATATAGTTTCTAATGCTGTAACTGCTAATAAAAATTGCATATCAATGTATTTAATCGTTAACAATTCTAAATATAGACTTATAACTATATTTAAACCGAATTGATTTTTGAATTCAAAATATTTGGGATAAGTTAATTCTAAATATGATTTTAAATTACAATTGCCAATATGATTTGAATTTATGAGTCTATTTTCTTTTGTATTAAATTCTTTTGTAAGTAAAGGGTTTAAAATGGTTTTAAACAATTTATTTTCAAAATAATAATCTCCATATATAAAACTAATTCTAATCCTACAAGAATATGAAATTAAATCACTTAAAGCCCATAATATTTCAGTAAAATTTATTTTATTTTCTTTGGAATAATTATAGCTTCCGATGTTAAAGAAATTTTTTTTCTTCTTCCTTTAAAGCTTTTTCAATATTGTAATACTCTTTGTTTTTAACAAATTTTACTATAAAATCATTTAAATCAATTTTAAAGCCATTAAATTCCTTTCCACAATTTCCATAAATAAAATTTATAGCCCCGGCATGTAGTTCAATTTTTCCTGATTTTATATCTTTATAGAGTATTTCCACGGGCTCAAATGGTTGAATTATCAATTTGTTTGAAAATAGACTATCTTTAAAATTCATGTTCAGAGTTTTAAGAAACGCATTATCAAATGTGATTATTCCATAAGGATTAAAAATTTCTCCATCCATAGATACTTCGATATTTTTTCTTTGACCTAACGCGTTAATTATAGTAGCAAATTCTTGAGAAATATAATTCAGTAAGCATTCAACAATAATTTCAGCATTTGAATACTGAATCAAATTAAATTTTAAATCCAATATAACTGTTTCTCCTTCTATATCAAAAAAGAATTTGCCCTTTCCAGAATATTCTTTCACTAATTCAATCATATAAAAATCTCAATTTTTTATCCGTTTAATTAGTTTTTGATAATGAAATTCTAAAATATCCAGTTACAGTATTTTTGATATTTGGTTACTCCAATAAAGGCAATGATTTCGAAATTATTTAAATCAAATGCTTAGAGAAGTAAGAAAATATCAGTAATTATCTTTAATAGGTTCATTTATATTTCTAGAAGTGTGTAATTGGTTATAATAATCTATATAATTGCCATTATAGTCTAAAAGTTTTAATATTGCTCTGTTGAATAAGCTTCTGTATGCTTCTTCATATCTTTTTAATTTTTCAAATTCGTTAACATTTAGAATATTACCATGAGCAGGTTCATTTCTACATTCAATTGCTTTTTCTTCAATTTTTCCAATATTTAAATTAATTTCCCTGAAAAAATTCGTTATACTAGCTTTAGTTCCCATATCATTTAATTCAAAAACTTTTTGATAAATTCTCTCTTTATTCTTATCAAAATCGTCACAATCTTCAGCTTCACATTTCAACTTATCTAACTTTTTTTGAATAGCATCCAATTCATCTTTAAACAGTTTTCTAAACTCGTTTTTAGGTAAAAATTTTCCATGGCTTTTTGACTCATTTGATTTATGCCAACATCCACTTAATAATTCAAGACCGCCTGCTAAAATTACCAATCGAGCATAAGAAGGCAAAGACATCGATAGCCAATATCTGCGAAAAACTTCGTCAAAATGTAATTCATCTCTTTTTTCAAAATACACAGGTATCAATTGATTTAAATGTGTTTCTATAGTGTTTAATGCTCGAGAATTAGACTTGGGGAAAATATATTTAATAGGATTTAATGATGGTCTGTGTGAAATATTCCTTAAGTTAATTTCATAGTCAATTTCAGGAGTTACAAGGCTTTCTTGAACAGGTTCTCCTAATTCATCAAATTTTGTTTGACCTAAATATATTAATTGCCGACCAAATAGAAAACTTATCATTTCACTAATTTTTTCTCTATCATCCTTATTTGGAATATTCCATTCAGTTCTATATTCTATCCCCAATTTTGGGGACCATTTAGGATGATAAAAATCAGGGACATGGTGTATAATGAATTTCACATCATTTTCTTTTTCATTTTTAAATTCTACAAAAATATAATCAGGACCAACTATTTCTTTGGGTTCTGTTTTAAAAATCAGCTCTTTATTAAAGGATTTTTTATTTCCTAAATCGTGCCTATTCCTTTTGTATGTAAATTCCAAAGATCTAGATGTCCATCTATTATAGAAATATTTGGGGGCATTGATGTACCATTCAGTGAGCCAACTAACAGGTTCTAAAGAAAAAATCTGATTCAAAGAGGATGCACTGATTAAAAAGTTAATGTCATTATATAAAGTCCCAAAAGGATGAGATGATTTTCTACAGTCTTTTAATATTAATTTTGACTTAGGAGGGTTGTAAAGATCCATATCAAAAGTTTCATTAAAATAATATAAATTATCATAATCAGAACTGCTTAAATCTTTAAAATTTGTATTACATTTTATTAGACAATTTTCATCCCTAAAAATTTTTATTTCTGAATTATCAATATTATCTGGAAAAAAATCCGGAATATTATCAATACCCAAACCTTTCTTATTTATTTCCTCTTGCAATCCTTCCCATTCAATCTTGTGATAATATGGAATTTTATTATCCCTCCCTACATATCTTCAATAATTTTTGTCTCATCTTCAGTTAAACCATACAATTCATAAACCATCTGATCAATCTCAATATCAGTTTCCTCTATTTGTTGTAGCAAAGGCTTAATAGTTGCAAGACTTTCAGTAAATTCACGCTCCAAATATTCTCTGTTCTTCCTTGATTTGGTGTCAACCTTCTTTTTCCTTAACTCATCAATGAATTCATCCTCAGATAACTCATAATACTTTTCCAGCTTCTTAGACAGTTTATCAACATTGAATTCTTTTTCAATCCAATATTTAAAACCATTAACTTCTTCTTGAAGTTCATGGTTAAGTTGTAACATCTGATCTGATTTTTTGATGAATGGTTGCTGTTGTTCAACCGTAGCAGGGAATATGGGGAGTAATTCAACAAATTGCTTGAAATATCTTAATCCTTTATCACCAATAGTACTTCCTAATTGCCTAAAAATCCAAAATAATAACTTCGAATTTAATAAAGCCAATAAGTAATCCAAATTATAATTATCATTCTCCAAAGTCAATATATAAACAGTATTTATTGAAAAATAAGATGCATTATCTTTGTAAAAAGATGGAGAAGTCGACATATCACTCCAAACTATTTTTTCCTTATTAAAGTCATCGTAATAATCACAAGGTCTTAATTCCCACCAATGATCCCCTTTATCACCCCTTTTCTTTAATCTTTCATCATATTGATCTAAATAAACCTTAACTTCTTTATAATTATTAATAGGGACTCCAACATAGGTCCAAATTAAGAATAAATCTCGATAATCAAGTTTCCATTTTTTGACATCTTTACCACGTATTAACGGTTTTATAATTGATTCATTTTCAGGATTTGCATTTACTAATTGATTTCGAGTTGTTTTGTCAATTATAAAAGCCGTATTATATCCTGTTTTAATTCCAAAATTTATTTTCACGCCACTTATATCTTTAAGTTTAACACTTTTCTGGTTGATTTTGTCCCTTAAATCTAATATTTCGAGTGGTTCAAAGCTCCAAGATTCTTTTGTCAATCTATTTTGTGGGATATCGAAATCTTCGTTAATTATTATACTATTATCCTTATTAAACTGGTTTTTTATTATTATAACACATGGATCTACCATTGCATCTTTAAAAACATTTTTTCCAGAATAATCGATGTATTTTTTGAAATCATGTTTTAAAATAAATTGACGTAGATTAGTCCCATAATTTGCTCTGGTAAATTTATTTGAACTAATAAAACCAAACATTCCTTCTTCTTGTAAATTTTTCAATCCTTTTTCGAAAAAATAGACATAAAGATCAGCTGTAGAACTAAATGTAATATAATTATTCTTTAAGTATGGTTTGATTTCTTTTATTTTTTCCTGCCTTACATATGGTGGATTCCCTATACAGATATCAAATCCATCATTTTTGAAGATTTCAGGGAATTCTTGTTTCCAGTTGAATGGTCTGTTTGTATATGTAGGATCATCAATCAAACTATTCCCATTTCTGATGTTCTTGTCTAGATTAGGGAGCTTTAAATCTTTTTTACATACTTTTAAAAATAAGGATAGTTTGGTTATTTCAACAGATTCTTCGTTTATGTCTACTCCATATATGTTGTTTAACAGAATTTCACGTCGCTTTTCTATGTGATCAAATACGTAAGCTCCTAAATCAGTGTGTTGTATTGATTCTGTTCTTCTTCTTTTCCCTTTACCTACTCTCATATCTGTTGTAGTGGTGTATCCTCTCTTAATATCGAAAATAACCTCATGAATTTCCAATAAAATATCAGTTGCTTTATTTAGAAATGCTCCAGAACCACATGCAGGATCTACTATCTTGATGTTTTTGAGTTTTTCATCGAGATCTTCTATATCATTACTCCAAGAATATTCTCCTATTAAATCAGGAATGTTGTCTGCTTTTCCGGATTTACTTAAATAGGGTATAATTGTGTTTTTGCAGATGTAATCAGTGATATAATCTGGTGTGTAAAATATTCCTTCCTTCTTTCGGCGACTTTTCGTGTCTTCTTTGAGTTCTTCTATATCACCTATGCTGTTTTCGAATATGTGGCCGAGTATGTTTACGTCTAATTCGGATGAAAAGTCAAAAGAAGATATTGTAAGCATATTACGGTATATGGGGTTTACTCTATTACTCACGTCTCCTAGCAAGTGTTCTATGTCCTTTTCGTATAGCTCAAAATTCCAGTCTTGGTATGTGTCCTGGAATATTGATTGATCATCGACTATATCCCTTATTTTCAGGGAATCAAGGTCCTCCTGGAATAGTCCGCCATTATATTCTGGGATTTTCTTGAATTCATTTCCTTCATTAATATCTAAAAAGAGCTCGTTTAATCGTTGCCAGATACTTCCATGTCTGAGATTACCTATCTTGATGGGTGTGGCAATAGTTTCTACAGATACTTGAGAGGGTAACAATCCCGTGTCTTCTGCAAAGCAGATGAACATGTACCTGTTTAAAATTAACTGGGCATAATGTATAGCGTCTAACCGTTCGCAACTGCTGTTTGTTTCGAGTTCTTTTATTAGCATTAACCGGGTTTCATTGTATAGTTTATAGAATTCGCTGGCGAGTTTACGATCTACTATTAGGGTTTCTTTATGGATTTTTTGGATGTATCCTGATTGGATGTGTGATTTACAAGAGAATGTGGCCATGAAGTAGGAGAACTTTTCTTTATCTAAGAGTTCCTCTGCATTGAATGAGATGTATTTGGTTTTCTCATGATAATTATAGAGCCTGAATTCATCGTAATTGGAGACCATTATCCATTCAACATCTCCAGTGTTAATGGCATATCCGAAAGCCTGTTCAACAGGACTTTTAGTATCAG